>Ga0105049_10001544_pt1 | contig 27165 bp, 23 predicted proteins | sample MAT06_FD_78087 | JGI IMG/M metagenome (GOLD analysis project Ga0105049, IMG submission 78087) | Freshwater microbial communities from Lake Fryxell liftoff mats and glacier meltwater in Antarctica - MAT-06 | ecosystem: Environmental > Aquatic > Freshwater > Ice > Liftoff microbial mat | place... | reverse complement strand
GGTCGATTTCAGTCTCCAGCACAGGGCCGCCGATCGGATAGTCGACGCCCCCCGGCCTAGCGCGCGAACACACCGGACGCGACGAGCCCGCCTGAGCTCACAGCTTGACCCGCAATCGCTGGATATCCGGGAAGCGCGGCGGTGGAGTGCGGCGCCAAGACGCTTTCCCGCTATATTGCGATCACTTTACTTGCGACCGCTAGATGTGGTGTTTGCTTCGCAGTGCTCTGGGGAGAAGCAGGGGACAGATTCGAAGTTGGTCGTGGCACGGTTTCGGAAAACCGGGTGCCAACCGTGCCAAACCGCGCCACGCATCAGTCCTCGCCGGGCGGGGAACTCGTCGGGCAGTGCGGGGTCCAGCCCGATCCTGAGAACCGGATCAAGAACCAGACCTCCGACCCGTCCTGTCAGAAGACACAAACTTGCGGCGGCGCAGTCGCCATCCGACGATCAGCCCCAACACGACGATCACCGCCCAACCCGCAAACAGAACCGTCAAGGACTTTCGCGCCTCTCTGGCCACCGTAAGCGAGTCAACCTGCCCCGTGCTCCAGAACACCCAATCGCCCGCAAGTCGCGTCTCCAGCAGGGGACTGCCGGTCTCAAGCACAACGATCCCGTCGCCGGTCGCTGGGTCGACGCGCGCGCTCGTATTGATCGCCGGATCATTATTTCCGTCGTGTCCAACGATGAATTCACCGGCGTTGTTGGGCGCATAGAGCAAGACGCCAAGGCCCCAGATCTCGACACCATACTGGTATCCGTTGGGCTTCCGCATCTCCGCGAGCGTCGCGGGCCTGAGCACGCCCCGCCCGATCACCGCTCCGGCAGGGCCGGGCCGGTGAGCCTGGATCAGGTGGGTCAGATCAGCCACTGACGTATAGAGGGACGACGCGCTGGCGGCCGAAAAGCGATAGTGCGTCGCGGGCTTGCCGTCGGCATCGTAAAATTCTGCAACTCGCGCCATGCCCGGGGCCGGCGTCTCAAAAGTCGAGTTGTTCATCGCCAGTGGTGCCAGCACGGCACGCTGCATATAGGCCTCAAACGGCTCACCGGTGACGTCCTCGATCATCAACTGTAGCAGGGCATAGCCGCCGCCCGAGTAGAGCCACTGCGAGCCGGGCTGAAGTCCCACGAGGACCGCGCCGTCGGCCCCCGGCGAGGCGTCCGCAGCCCGGGTGAGGGATTCAACAAGCGGCTGTACCGGCTGATCCGGCCTGAAACCGCCATAGCCCAGCCCGTCGGTCAGGCTCGCCGTGTGGCTCAGCAAGCGGCGCACCGTCACTTCGCGATTGTCGAACGCACTGGCCGGCAAATGCCATCGCTTCAGGTAGGTATCGACCGGGGCGTCCAGATCGACCCGGCCCGCGTTGACCAAGGTCATGACGCCCAAGGCGGTGATCCATTTGCTCAGCGAAGCCACCTGGAAGAGCGTGTTGCGGTCGACAGGCTTGCCGATCGACGCGAAGCGTTCATGACGGGTTCGGCCGTTCTCAATCAGGGCGAAGCCGACATTGCCGCGCGAGTCGCTCTCGATCATCCGGTCGGCCGCAGCGGCGAACGCCGCAGTGTCGCCGGATGGTGCCAACGGCCGGCGCCACCATCCTTCCGAGGTCCCGACGCCGAGCGTCACGGTTCAGGCCACGAGGACGAGCATCGTTCCCAAGACAATCAGGATTACGCGACGTGCGCCCGCAAAGGTCAGGCCGCGTCGAACGAGATTCATGTGGTTCATAGCCAGAGCCTGGCCACATCGTGGCAACTTTCCAGCGCTCATCGGTGATCAGTATTGTGGGTCGGCGAATGGCCGGGCCCCTTGCCGAGCGGCACAACAGTTTGACGGGTGTGACGGCGCAGAGTCGACGGTCTGAAAACAGCGCCCTTCTGATATTGCACAGACAACCGGTAGACGCCCGCTTGGGGTCGCCAACAGAAATGGCCGGATGCAGGCCTTGGGGACCGCCGGGCCGGCGTCAACCCGCCAGGTTCAATCGGCGTCCGATCGTTTGCTGACTGTCGATCGACCCTCAGGCCGCCTCGGCGTGGAGCGCGGCCCGGGCGGTGGGCAGGTCGCCCGCCAGCGCGCGGTTCACCACCGCCAGCAGGCCGGCCTGATTGATAGGCTTGGCCATGTGGGCGTTCATGCCCGAGGCGACGCAGCGCGCGACGTCTTCGGGCATGGCGTCGGCGGTCATGGCCACGATCGCCACATCGGCCTCGGGTCCGGGCAGGGCGCGGATGCGGCGGGTGGCCTCCAGCCCGTCCATATGCGGCATGCGCACATCCATCAGCACGAGATCGAACGGCTGGCCTGAGACGGCGTCGATGGCCTCCTGACCATCGCAGACCTCGACCACCTCGCAGCCGAAGGCTTCGAGCATGATGCGGGCGACCTCGCGGTTGACCGGATGATCATCGACGACCAGCACGCGCGGCGTCCGGACCTCACAAGGGTTCGGATGCGTCGCGTCGCGCGGGGCGGTCGTTGCCTCCGCGACCGCGTCCAGGGCGTCGGCGGCGCGCTGAAGCGGCAGGTTGAGACTAAAGGTCGAGCCCTCGCCCAGCCGACTTTCGACCTCGATATGGCCATTCAGACGCCGGACGTGCCGCGCGACCAGAGCCAGGCCGAGACCGGCGCCGCTGTGGGTCCGGCGAATGGAGGCGTCGCCCTGGGCAAACGCTTCGAACAGGCCCGGCGCAACCGCGGGGTCGATGCCGCAGCCGGTGTCGGAGACGCGAATACAGACCCCGTCCGGCGAACGATCCAGCCGCACCACGACCTCGCCCCGCTCGGTGAATTTGACGGCGTTGGCGACCAGGGGATGCAAGGCCTGACGCAGCGCGCGGCGGTCGCACAGGAAGCGGGCGTTTGCGGGCAGGCGGTCGTCGATCATCAGGCTGAGACCCCGGGCGTCGGCGCCGGCCCCGCTGGGCGAAGCCGCCTCGCGGGCGACGGCCCCGAGGTCGAGGGCCTCGGGCGAGACGGCGTCATCGCCCCGGGCGAAGTCCAGGATGTCCTCGACCAGAATCAGCAGGCCGTCGCTGGATTCACGGATCTGGCGCGCCTGGCGCAGAGCCGTGGCGTCCAGTCCCGGTCGGCTGGCCAGCACGTCGGCGAAGCCCGCGACCCCGTTCAGCGGAGTGCGCATCTCATGGCTCATCATCGCCAGGAAGCGCGAGCGTGAGGCGGCGGCATCCTCGGCCCGTCGCCGGGCCTCTTGGGCGGCCACCGTGCGGGCGCGCAGCCGCGCCTCGAGGCGGCGGCGCTCGGTCATGACCGTGGAGACCGGCAGCACCGTCACCACCATGGCCAGCAGATAGAGGTTGAAGACGCCCAGCCGTCGCAGCATGGGCGGCACGTCCGCAAGGCCCGGCATGTCCGTCAACCGGGTCAGGTGCACGGGGCCATGGCCGGTCAGGGTGGCCACACCGGTAATGACGGTCAGAAGAATCACGGCACCGGCGGTCTTGGTCGGCGACAGGCGCAGACTGATCAGCAGCATGGGCAGGAAGGTCAGGAAGGCGATGGGGGCGTCGCCCTGCCAGAAGACAAACGTGGTTACGACCAGCATCAGGACGAACAGGCCCACGGCCTCGGGCGCACGGGCCCGGGTCATGCCTTCAAACCGGTGCGCCCGGGCGATCAGCAGCAGGATCGGCGTGACCAGCAACAGGCCCAGCAGTTCAACGGTGTAGAAAGAATAGATGTTGAACATCAGGCCGGGGCTCAGACCGGCCCCGCGGATCAGCATCACCAGGCCGAACCCGGCGGCGGCGGTCACTGCCACGGCGGGTACAGCGGCAAGGCCGGCGAAGGCCAGCAGACGCTTCGGGCGGCGCATGTCGAGCGCCGCGCCGCAGACCCGTCGCGCCAGGAAGGCGCACAGGGTCGCCTCGCCGAGGTTCATCAGGGCGTTCAGCCACAGCAGGACACCCACGTCGCCGCGAAAGACGTTGCTGAACAGGTTGATGGTGAAACAGGCCGTCAGCACGGCCACGGCAGGCCGACGGTGCAATTGCAGCAGGGCTGCGAGGAGGATGCCGTTCGACAGCCAGACCGCAACCGCGCCGTAGCTGGCCACGCTCCAGTGGCCGATCAGCTGCGATGCCGCGAACAGCGCCACATAGGCCCAGGCGGGCGGACCAGCCACGCGGCCCGCTTCGTGCCGGAATAAACGCCAACGACCCGTCAACCGAAACCCCCTCGGCCCCTACCGAACTCCGAGCGTTAAGGTGAATGCGTAAACAAATCCGTCCCGGCCGGGACACGGATCAGCGCCCCTTTCAACGCGGGCGGGCGGGCCGGCCGACCCTGTCGGACGATACGCCTAAAGGGTCTCCGAGGTTTGAAACGCCGTGCGCGGCTGGAACCGCCGCCAGACTGCCCACAGCAGCAGCGCCAGCAGGATTCCGAGGCCGTCGGCCAGCAGATCGCCCCAACTGGCGTCCCTGCCCACCATGCCCTGAATGATCTCCACCGCCCCGCCCAAGGCCAGGGCTGAAATTGCCGCCAGCGTGCGCGGCAGGCGACGGTACAGGACGCCGATGCTCCAGAGGATCACCCCGAAGGCGACGAAATGCGCCGCCTTGTCCCAGATGTTGCTGGCGGCCTCGATGTTCTGGAAGGGTCCGACCAACAAGCCGAGGATGACGACCAGCAGGACCACCGCCGTCAGGCGTATCAGCAATTTCATCGGGCGGACACTCGGATGCGGGCGGAACGGGCTTGTATCAGCGCGCGAGCAGAACCCACACCCCGGTCGCAGCAAAGCCTAGAGCCGCGGCGAGGCGAATCCATGACAGCGGCAGTTTGCCCGCCGCCGCCTGGCCCAGCAGCACCGCCGGGCCGTTGACCAGCATCATCCCGAGCGTCGAGCCCGCCACCACCAGCGGCAGATTGTGGAACTGCGCGGCCAGCATGGCGGTGGCGATCTGGGTCTTGTCGCCCATCTCGATCAGGAAGAAGGCGGCGGTGGTCGTCCAGAACACGCCGGCAAAGGTCTTCTCGGTGACGTCCGGCTTTTCGTCGAACCGGTCCGGAACCAGGGCCCAGACGGCGAAACCGAGGAAGGCGAGGCCGACGCCCCAGCGTAACCACTCACCGTCCATGAACCGCGCCAGCAAAGATCCCGCGAGGCCCGCAAAGGCGTGATTGGCGACGGTGGCCGCCAGAATGCCCAGGATGATGGGCACCGGGCGCCGCCAGGTCGCGGCCAGCATGATGGCCAGCAGCATCGTCTTGTCCCCGATCTCGGCGATGGAGACGAGGCCGGTCGATATCAGGAAGGCTTCCAACTCAGCTTCATGCGCGGGGGTTCGGCGGACAGACCATTGGCATCCGCAGCCGGCCCCCGCGTGGAAACACCCTGCGAAACCAGCGGTCTTGCCATGTTGGTGGTCCTATTGCTCGCCGCGCGCACCGCGCGAGGCGAGCAATAGGACCACTTACAGAACGCGCCATCCTCTCCGGGCGAGAGGAAGTGTGTTGACGCGAACCCCGCAGATCGGCGCGGGCGACTACTCCCCGATGACGGGCGTGTCTGTATCCGGCGAGGGCTGATCCTGCAAGCGCGCGTGATGGACGCGCTGGCGGCGCTCGATGGCGTAGGCGACCAGCCAGGTCGTCATGGCCCATGCCGCTCCGACGCTCCACCCGGCCAGCACGTCCGTAGCCCAGTGCGCGCCCAGATAGATGCGGGTCATGCCGACGACCAGGGTCAGGATCACGCCCACGACCAGCACATAGGCCTTGAAGCTGCGGCGGGGAAAGGCCCGCGTCAGCATGACAGCGATGCTCAGGTAGAAGACGGCCGACAGCAGGGCGTGGCCGGAGGGAAAGCTGGCGTTGATCGTGGCCACCGCCCGGTAGATCTCGGGCGGGCGGTCGCGCTCGAACACCGATTTCAGACCCTCGCTCAGCATCACGCCGCCGGCCAGTCCGATCAGCAGCAGCAAGGCCGAGAGCCGCTTGCGCTGCAGCAACAGGAACAGGATCACGATGGTGGCGAACAGCGTCAGGACCGCGATACTGCCCAACGACGTCAGGTCGCCCGCCGCTTGCTCTAGCCAGCCAGGGCCCCAGGCGTCCGACAGATTGGCGTGCGGTCGGAGCGCCGAGAGGATGGCCTGGTCGAAGGCCTGCCCGTCGCCCTCGCGCATGTCCTCGGCAAGGTCAGCGAAAATCGCCAGACCCGCCGCGACCACCAAAAGGGCGCTGACGGCCGCGAGCTCCGTCCTGGCGATCCTCAGGGCACGGCAAAAAAAGTTCATCGGACGGCTGGAGGTCATCGGCTGCTAACGGTCCCGCTTGTGGGACCGTTCCACTCACGCGTTCGTGATTCCACGACGAGTCTCCTGTCACGCCGTCGTCGCGGCCTGTCCACAGGCTCATCCCCCGTCTTGATGCCGATTCGGACAGAAAGTGATCGTCAACCCCGTTGACGGTTGGTTAGCCATCTGCGCCCCATATGTGGGCTTGGGGAGCGCGTCAGCCACTAGGTCTTGTGGTTTGGAGCGCGGGGATTACCCATCGATTTTTGTTCAGGACGGCGAACACCATGGCTGGCGGCGAAGCGTTGAAGACGGTTGATTTCCTGTCGGTGCCAGAGGGCGATGCGGCCGCGCGTCCCCATCTGTCCGTGGTGCGCTCCATTCAGCTCGACCGGACCCGTGACGACCTGCTGACCGACTTCGGCAAGAAGACGCTCGAGGATCGCTATCTGCTGGCCGGCGAGAGCTATCAGGACATGTTCGCCCGCGTGGCGACGGCCTATGCCGATGACGAGACCACCAATCCGGGCCATGCCCAACGCGTCTATGACTATATGTCCAGGCTGTGGTTCATGCCTTCGACGCCGGTGCTGTCGAACGGCGGTGCGGACCGCGGCCTGCCGATCAGCTGCTTCCTGAACGCGGTCAGCGACAGCCTGGACGGCATCCAGTCGGTCTGGAACGAGAATGTCTCGCTGGCCTCGAACGGCGGCGGCATCGGTACCTATTGGGGCGGCGTCCGGTCGATCGGCGAGAAGGTCAAGGGCGCCGGCCAGACATCCGGCATCATCCCCTTCATCCGCGTGATGGACTCGCTGACGCTGGCGATTTCGCAAGGGTCCCTGCGGCGCGGTTCGGCGGCGGTCTACCTCGATGTCCACCACCCCGAGATCGAGGAGTTCCTCGAGATCCGCAAACCCTCCGGCGACTTCAACCGCAAATCCCTCAATCTGCACCACGGCATCAACATCTCGGACGCCTTCATGGAAGCCGTGCGTGACGGCCGGACCTTCGACCTGCTGTCGCCCAAGGACCAGGCGGTGGTGAAGACCGTTGATGCCCGCGCCCTGTGGCAGAAAATCCTCGAGATTCGCCTGCAGACCGGCGAGCCCTATCTGATCTTCTCCGACACGGTGAACCGCCAGATGCCGCAGCATCAGCGCGACCTCGGCCTGTCGGTGAAACAGTCCAACCTGTGCAGCGAGATCACCCTGCACACCGGCCGTGACCATCTGGGCGTCGACCGCACGGCGGTCTGCTGCCTGTCCTCGGTCAATGCCGAGAGCTTCCTCGAGTGGCGCGAAGAGCCGAAATTCATCGAGGACGTCATGCGTTTCCTCGACAATGTGCTGGAGGATTTCATCCGTCGCGCTCCGCCGGCCATGGCGGCGGCGGTCTATTCGGCCAGGCGCGAACGGTCTGTGGGTCTGGGCCTGATGGGATTCCACTCCTTCCTGCAGGCCCAGGGCGTGGCCTTTGAATCGGCCATGGCCAAGTCGTGGAACATGCGCCTGTTCAAACATCTGCGCCGCGAGGCCGACAAGGCCAGCCGTCTGCTGGCCGAGGAAAAAGGTGCCTGCGAGGACGCCGCCGAGAGCGGCGTGCTGGAGCGTTTCAGCCACAAGCTGGCCGTCGCCCCGACCGCCTCGATCTCGATCATCTGCGGCGGCACCTCGGCCGGTATCGAGCCGATCCCGGCCAACATCTACACCCACAAGACCCTGTCAGGCTCGTTCGCGGTCAAGAATCCCTATCTGGAACGCCTGTTGGGCGAGAAGGGCATCGACACGACCGAAATCTGGTCCTCGATCCTGGAGCACGAGGGTTCGGTGCAGCACCTCGACGCGCTGAACGACGACGAAAAGGCCATCTTCAAGACCGCCTTCGAACTGGACCAGCGCTGGATCGTTGAACTGTCGGCCGACCGATCGCTGGAAATCTGTCAGGCCCAGTCGATCAACCTGTTCATCCCCGGCGACGTCAACAAATGGGACCTGCACATGCTGCATTGGTCCGCCTGGGAGAAGGGCGTGAAGTCGCTCTACTACCTGCGCTCCAAGTCGGTTCAGCGGGCCGCCTTCGCGGGCGCCGAGGACAAGGTCGAGGCCGAGATCGATCCGAATCAGCCGGACCTCTTCTCGGCGGCCCCCACGGACTATGACGAGTGTCTGGCCTGCCAGTAGGCCAGGGCCGAAACTCGCGCGGCAGGTTCAACGGATTGCGGAACTTCGGCCACATGAGCACATTTGGTCACCAGGGCAACGACGCTGAAATCCTTGTTGGCGGAGCGGCTCGGTTCGTGCAGGGTCGGGTTCGTTAACGGATCAGGGAGGTCCGGTTGATGCGCAAGACGGCGTTCCTTGCCGGAGTGTTGGCGACTGTGGCCCTCGCGGCTCCGGCGCTCTCATCCGACTCGCCGGATGCCCAGTCCGCACAGGCGGCCTCGCCAGACTCATGGAAAGTCGTCTCCGAGCGCCCCACTAATGTCGCAGACCTGCTGACCCGCCTCGTCCGAGACGACCGATACGCCACTGACCAGGACTGGGAGTCCGCCGACGGCTGGACGGGATACACCCCGGATCGGGACCGGTCTTCGCCATGGGCCGCCTCCAGCCGGGACGTATGGTTGAAGTCTGCGCGGTTCGACGAACGCCTGCGTCTGCGCACCCAAGGCCCCGTTCGCCGCCTGGACGGTTCGCCCCTGCCGCCGGGACCGCTGGATGCCGCCACCTGGGACCCCGAACGTTATGACCTGAGCTATACACGCGGCTGGACCGAGACCTTGGGCCAGACCGCGTCCGGGCTGGACGTTACACTGACGCCGCACTTGGGAGTCGGTGTGGGATCGCGCGGCGGCACGACCGAGGCCGGGGCCACCCTGCGCATTGGCCGAGGCCTGAACCGGCTGGTCCCCGACGGCGGAGCCGAATTCGGCGAACGACCCCGTTGGTATCTGTATGCAGCCGGTTCGGGCCGGGCCCTCGGCTATAATTTCGCCCGCAACCGCGACGGCGACTACGCCCGATCGGGCGTCAGTCAGGATTCGGGCAGTTTCCTCGGCGACGCGTCGCTGGGCCTGGCCATGCGCCGGGGCCCGGTGCACAGTTCGCTGAGCGTCGTTTACCGCGAGATCGAGACCGAGGGGGTGCGCGCCGGCCACGGCGTCGACACCGACGTGTCCGAGGGGCTGATCGCCTTCCAGCTGTCGATCAAGCCTGAATAGGAGCCTTCGTATTGCGCTGTCGGCCGCGACGCGGTCACGGCCTGCTTGAGCGCGGCCTCAAATGGCGAGACGCGCGACAGGCCCCCTAAAATGTTCGCGCCACGCCCTCGCGCCGGTCGTCCGCGCCACCGTCCCAGCCCCAGCCCGAAGGCCCTTGACGCCAGACCGCGCCATGCAGGCCCGAGTTTTCGCTGGCATTGGGCCTGAGAACGATGCCGCGCGCCGCCAGTCCCGTTCGCAGCGCTTCGGAGAACCGGTCCGCATCCGCGCCGAACCCGTCGCCCTTGGCCACCAGATTGGGCAGGTTGAATGCCGCCTGTACCGGCAGCCCCCAATTCAGCACGGCGATCAGGGCCTTGGCATTATAGGCCAGGATCGACGGCCCGCCCGGCGACCCCAAGGCACCCACCAGCCGGCCCTCGCGGTCCAGGATGATCACCGGCGACATCGACGAGCGGGGCCGTTTGCCCGCCGCCACCGCATTGGCCGCCGGACCGCCGTCTCCGCGCGTGGGGGTGAAGGAAAAGTCGGTCAGCTGGTTGTTGAGGAAGAAGCCCGCCGCCATTCGGCCCGAGCCGAAGATGCTCTCGACCGTGGTGGTCATGCTGACCGCATTGCCTTGAGCATCGACCACGACGAAATGTGACGTCCCCGCCGGTTCGCGCGTGGCGTCCGGTCCGGTCAGCACCCCGCCCGGCGGCGTGCCGGGCTCGGCGGCCCCGGTCAACCCCGGTGCCCGGGCGGCGCGACCGGCGACATAGTCCGGGTCGAGCAGGCCCTGCACCGGCACGCCGACGAAGCCGGGGTCGCCGACATAGCGATCGCGGTCGGCATACATCAACCGTTGCAGCTGGGCGAAGGCGGTCCAGGCAACGGCGCTGTCCGGGCCGGCATCGATGTCCGGCGTCTGCTCGGCCATGGCCAGCAGCTGAAGCAGGGCCACACCGCTGGACGGCGGCGGCGGCACGCAGACGAGATAGATCCGGTAGGGCCGGCACAGGGCCCCGCGCTCGATCGGCACGTAGGCGGCGATGTCTTCGGCCGTCAGGGTGCCCGACCGCGGCTCCTGCGCCACCGTCGCGGCAATCTCGCGCGCGACCCGGCCCTGATAGAAGACCTCAGGCCCGCCCGCCGCCAATTCCGCCACGGTCTCGGCATAGGCCGGGTTCCTGAGCACGTCGCCGGCAATATAGCGCGCCCCGTCCGGCTTGGTGAACCAGGCATTGGCCCAGCGTGAGCGTGCCTGGCCGCGGGTAATGGCGATCATGCCGGCCAGCCGGGGGCTGACCACGAAGCCGTCGCGGGCCATCCGTTCGGCGTCGCCGAACAGGGCGCTCCACGCAAGCGTTCCATGCGCCTTCTGCGCCATCGCCAGCATGGCCACGACACCCGGGGCACCGGTCGATCGCCCGCTCAGGATCGCCTCGCCGATGCCCAGCGGCCGCCCGTTCTCGTAGAACAGTTCGGGCGTGGCCGCCGCCGGTGCGGTCTCGCGCCCGTCATAGCTGGTGATCTCGCCGCTCGCCGCGTCGAAAACCATCATGAAGGCCCCGCCGCCCAGACCCGACGACTGCGGCTCGACCAGACCCAGTACGGCCTGGATCGCCACGGCGGCGTCGACCGCCGATCCGCCCCGGCGCAGCACGCCCAGCCCGGCCTCGACCGCCAGCGGATTGGCGGCCGCCACGAAGGGTCCGCGCGCCGAGGGGGTCCGGGCTTTTAGGGCCTGGGCGTTGAGGGTCTCGGCGCCAAGGGTCTCGGCGTTGGGGGTCTCGGCGTTGGGGGTCCGGGCGGCCGGAAGCGTCGCGCCGGATGCCCGGCCGAATGCGCCCCATCCGCCGCCCGCACAACCCGAAAGTCCCAGGCTCACAGCGGCGAGAACGGCCACAAGGGCGCGTGTGGACCGGAGCGGGAACAACATCATGGGTGACTCATCGGCGACGTCGGAAGCGATTTCGGGAGGCGTGGCGCACCCTGCCCCGCCGCCCGCGCGAACGAAAGCCCCGCGCGCGCGGTGTTCTGCAAGTCACCGGCGAAACAACGCCGAAAACCCGCCTTCAGGGCCTTGCTCCCTCGGCACCTCTCCGCTAGATACCCGCCCTCGCCGTTCGCGGCCAAGCGCGCCCGTAGCTCAGCTGGATAGAGCATCAGACTACGAATCTGAGGGTCGGACGTTCGAATCGTTCCGGGCGCGCCAATCTTTATTTAAATTCAAAAGTGTAGCGCGATCGGGTTGGACGGCACCAGGTCGAGTGGCCTTTTATTCACCCCGTACCGCCCGCCTCTTTCAGCTGAAATCCTTTTTCAATTCAGCGACCGGTGAGTCTGGCGCTCTTCTAGTCCGTAGCGGCAGCCCAACCGGGCCTTCTCCACGCTCCAACCGACCGTTGGAAACGTCCGCCTTTCGGGCATAGGGCGGAGTTGGCTCTCGCTACCGGGCTTGGCGGATGTCGGACTGTTGCCCGCGATTGGCGCAGCAGCACCGGTCCCTGAAAGCGGTCCATTGGGCTGGCGCCAAGGCAGTTCGGCAACAGCCTTTGGGCCTCGCTTCAGGAACCGGTCAACGCCTTCTCGACCACCGGCACCAGCCCAGCCACCATGATTTTCACGCCCTCGGCGTTGGGATGGATGCCGTCGGCCTGGTTGTAACGGTCGGCGAGCGCCACGCCGGCGAGGAGGAATGGATAGGTGGCCACGTTGTTTTCCTTGGCGAGGTGCGTAAAGACCTTTTCGAATTCGGCGGCGTAGGTTCCGTACTGCGGTGGTGCCTTCATACCGACCAGCAACACCGGAATTCGACGGGCTTTCAGTCTGTCGATAACGGCCTGAAGATTGGACTTGACCGTCTCAGGCTGAGTCCCCTGCAGCATGTCGTTGGCACCCAGCGCAACAATGCAGAGATCGGTGTCGTTCTGAACGCTGAAATCCAGTCGCGCCAGTCCGCCGGCCGTGGTGTCACCCGACACCCCCGCAGCCCTGACGCGCGCCGACAAGCCTTTCGCCCTCAGCGCCTTCTCCAGCTGGGCCGGCAAGGCGTCAGAAGCCGCCAAGCCAAAGCCGGCGGTGATGGAGTCGCCCAGCATGGTGACGATCTTCTCATTGCCTGTCGCAGGAAGCGATGGAGAAGGGTTTTCGGGCGTGGCTGCCTTGCCCCCTCCGTCCCCCGCCGGGCTGCAGCCGGTGATAGCAAGGGCGCAGGTACCGATCAGGATCGACCGACGCGTGGCGGCTGGCGAGTGCGGCTCTGGATAATCTGGGTTCATGGCGATTCCTCCCCATATAGGAGCTCCCACCCCGCTCCCAACATAACGGCGACCAAAACCACGATGACTTCGACTACCCCGCTTGTTCTTGAGGCCGTGACCCTGACTCTGCCTTCGGCGGCGGGCCCGGTCGAAATACTCAAGGGTGTGGACTTGACCATCACGCCCGGTGAGGCGGTTGCAATCGTCGGTCCCTCGGGATCAGGCAAATCGTCACTGATCTCGATCGCTGCGGGCCTCGAGGCCCCGAGCGGCGGGCGAGCGCGGCTGTTTGGAACCGATCTGGCGTTGCTGGGCGAGGACGGTCGTGCGCGCCTGCGCAGAGGCCGCGCCGCACTGGTCTTCCAGAGCTTTCACCTGCTGCCCAATATGACCGCCGAGGAGAACGTCGCCGCGCCGCTGGAGCTGGCGCACCGGCCGAACGCCAGCGCCGAGGCCAGGAACTGGCTAAGCCGCGTCGGGCTCGGTGATCGGCGCACCCATTATCCGCATCAGTTGTCCGGGGGGGAGCAGCAGCGGGTCGCGTTGGCACGGGCGTTGGCGGTCCGGCCCGAGCTTTTGTTTGCGGACGAACCGACCGGCAATCTGGACGGCGTTAACGGTGACCTGGTGGCCGATCTGCTGTTCGACCTCGTCCGGGACAGCGGAGCAGCCCTGCTGCTCGTCACCCATGACGCGAGCCTGGCCGCACGAGCGGACCGGATCGTGATCCTGCGCGATGGTCACGTCGTGCCGACCACCGTCGGGCTCATGGCCTGATGCTGGCGTTTCGCTTTGCCTGGCGCGAGCTTCGCTCCGGTGTCGCGGGTTTTCGCATCTTTCTGGCCTGTCTCGCGCTCGGCGTGGCGGCGATCGCCGCATCGGGCTCGACCGCCGAGGCCTTTCGGCAAGGTCTGGCCAGTCAGGCGCGCGAGATCCTGGGCGGCGACGTCGTCTTCAGTATCGACCAGAAGCGGTTCTCGCCCGAGCAACGCACTGCGTTCGCGAGACTGGGTCCGGTCGCCTATTCCGTACGCGCCAACGGCATGGCGGAGACCGGGACCGGCCAGCGCCGCCTGGTGGACATGCGCGGCGTCGATGCGGCCTATCCCCTCGTAGGCAAGGTCGAACTGGCTGGCGCGCCCAACCTCGAGGCGGCTTTCAGAGTGGAGGCCGGCATTCCGGGTGCTGCCGTCGAACAGACCCTGCTCGACCGCCTGAATCTGAAGCTTGGCGATCGATTCACGATCGGATCGACACCTCTGATCGCCCGCGCCGTCCTGATCGCCGAGCCCGATCGACTGGGACGTGGCTTTGCCTTGGGACCTCGCGTGGTTACCGCCGGGCCCGTGGTCGAGCGGGCCGGCCTGCTGCAGCCCGGCGGTCTTTTCGGCGAGTCCGTTCGCATCGCCCTGCCCGCCGGCGTCGATCCGAAAGCTGTCATCGCCAAGGTCCGGAAGGCTTTTCCCGATGCCAACCTGGAGGCGCGCGACCGGTCCGACGCCGCAGCCGGCGCAGCCGGCTTGATAGATCAGCTGGAATATTTTCTCGGATTCATCGGCCTGGCGTCTCTGGTGGCCGGCGGACTGGGCGTCGGCGGCGCGGTCTCCTCCTACCTTGAGGGTCGCAAAGCCTCGATCGCCACGCTCAAGGCCCTGGGGGCTGAGGGCTCTCTTATCCGCGACCTGTATCTGATCCAGATTGGCGTCCTGACCGCCCTGGGCATCGCGATCGGCCTCGTCATCGGGGCCGTCACGCCGCTCATCATTGGAAGTTTTGCAAAGGACAGCCTGCCAGTCCCGGCCCTGTTCGCCGTCTATCCTCAACCCCTGCTGCGGGCGGGGACCTTCGGCCTGCTTGCGGCAGCGGCGTTTGCGCTGGTGCCGCTGGCGCTCGCGCGATCGACGCCGCCGTCCTCCCTGTTTCGCCGGGAACTGTCCAGCCGTCTGCGACTGGGCCCTGAGGTCATGGGTGCGGTTCTCGCCGCTCTGGGACTGGCCATCATGGCGGTGCTGACCGCCCCGTCCAGACTGGCCGCAGCCGGTCTGATCGGCGGCACGGTCGTGGCCTTCGCACTGCTGTGGCTACTGGGTCTCGGCGCGGCCTGGCTGGCGGGGCTGCTGCGTCGGGGAACCCGCGGAGCCGTCCGTCTCGGACTCGCCAATCTGGCGGGGCCACGCTCGGCCGCCCGCACGGCCTCTCCCGCCATCGGCCTGGGCGTTGCGCTTCTCGCAGCCGTGGTTCTGATCCAGTCCAGCCTGCTGGCACAGATCACCGACGTTGCGCCCAAATCCGCTCCTTCGGTCGTGTTCACGGAAATCCCGGGCGAGCGCGGCCCCGCCTTTGACGACGTTGTCGACCGCGCCATGAACAACCCAACGCCGGACCGCTATCGGCGCCTGCCGCTGCTCACCGGCCGGATCACGAGACTCAGGGGCGAACCCGTCGCTCTGGCTACCATCCGCGACAGCGAACGCTGGGCGTTCGACCGGGATATCTTCATCTCGGCCCTGGGGGGGGCGCCAGACGACGCAAACGTGGTCTCGGGTCGCTGGTGGCCGGCCGATTACGCGGGACCGCCGCAGGTCGCCCTGTCGCGTGATCTGGCGAAGGGAGCCGACCTCAAGATCGGCGAAATGATCACCTTCCAGGTACTCGGCCGCGAGATCGATGCCCGCGTCGCAGCCCTGCGCAAGACGGATCCGGGCGGCTTCGGCACCAACTTCCAGGTCGTTCTGGACGCCCGATCCATACAGGGAGCCAATCCCCGAAGCGTCGCCATTGCCCGTGCAACGCCGGAGGAAGAGCGCGCCCTGACCCAGGTGCTGGGCGAGGACTTCCGCGAGGTGAACGTCATCAGCGTTCGCGAGCAGCTCGAGTCGGCAGCAAAACTGTTCGACCGGTTGGCCCTGGCGATCCGGGGTGCGGCCGCCGTCGCCGGTCTGTCCGGTCTGCTGGTATTGGTCGGGGCGATCGCGTCCGGGGTGCGCGAGCGCGCCCGGGAGGCGGCGGTGCTCAAGGTGCTCGGCGGATCGCACCGCCAGATCCTCAGCGCCTATCTGATCGAATACAGCCTGGTTGGCGCCATCGCCGGGATTGCGGGCGTCGCGCTCGGCGCGGCGGGGGCCTGGCCGATCGTGACGCTAGTGTTCAAGGCGCAATGGAGCCTGGACTGGGGCGGTATCATCCTGCTGCTGGCCGGAGCGACCGGACTGGCCGGATTGGGTGGAGGCATTGCCGCGGTCCAGGCTCTGTCGAAGCGACCCGCGCCGGTTCTGAGGGCCCAGCAGTAGGGCTTCTGGTAACTGGCTGGCGTCCTCGTGACGCCGGAAAGAGCCACTTCCCGCCGCCGACGTCGACCGGCAGCCGTGCGAGCTATATGACTCCCGAACCTCGAGAACTGGAGCATTCGAATGACTCAATGGCGTGTCGGCGTGATCGGGGGGTCGGGCCTGAACGAACTGGACGGACTTCAGAACCGTCGATGGCACACGGTTGAAACGCCATGGGGAAGACCGTCTGACCAGATCCTGACCGGTGACCTGCATGGGGTGCCGATGGCGTTTCTGCCTCGACACGGTCGCGGGCACACGATCCCGCCGGGCGAGCTTAACGCCCGCGCCAACATCGCGGCCTTCAAGCAAGTCGGCTGCACCGACATCCTGTCGATCTCCGCCGTCGGGTCGCTCAAGGATTCTTTGCCTCCCGGCACCTTCGTCGTCGTGGACCAGTATATCGACCGCACCGTGGCCCGCCCCTCGACCTTCTTCGGGCCCGGCATCGTGGCCCATGTATCCATGGCCGACCCCGTCTGCGCGCGGCTTGCGGACATGGCCACCCACGCCGCCGAGGCTTGTGGCCTGCCCGTCGTGAGCGGCGGTACCTATATCGCGATCGAGGGGCCGCAGTTCTCGACGCGGGCCGAAAGCCATCTCTACCGGTCCTGGGGATGCGACGTCATCGGCATGACGGGGATGCCGGAGGCGCGTTTGGCCCGCGAGGCTGAACTGCCCTACGCCTGCATCGGCATGGTCACCGACTATGACTGCTGGCGCGAGCACACGGCCGATGTACAGGTGACCGATGTATTGGCGATCCTGAAGAGCAATGCCGAAGCGGCGCGCGGGCTGATACAGGCGCTGGTCCGGACATTGCCGGAACGGCGCGAGTTTTCCCCGATCGACACGACGCTGGATTTGGCTGTGATCACCGCGCCAGACCTGTGGGACGAGGAGCTGAAGGCCAGGCTGGCCGTGATCTGTCCGCGTAGATTCAGCTAGACGCGGCGGGCTCGGTAGCGTTTCAGGGCAGGGCCGTCGTCGATGTCTTCCTGCTCGCGGAGCAGGAAGACGCGAGAGCCTTCCAGGTTGGCCATGGTGTCTGCAAGGGCGTTCGATGTGGACCACCGGACGTGCTCGAACGGCAAGGGCTCATTCAAGCCACGACGTAGACCGATCAGCCAATAGCCGCCGTCCGACGCGGGGCCGAAGACGGCGCGGTTCGGACCCAGAGCGCGGAAGGCCTGGGCCACGTCTGCGCGGCTGACCGTCGGGGTGTCGCTACCCAGAATCACCACCGGACCCGGCGGCAAGGCGTGGATCACGCGCGTCAGCCGCTCGCCCAGATCGCCGCGGCCCTGCGGGATCGGAGTGCCGACGCAAACCCAGTTCAGCGGACGATCGGGAGTTACCGCCAGCCAGAAGCGCCAGCGTGGATCCCGACCCAGGGTCCGCATCAGCCGGTCCAATGCGCCCCGCGCAAACCGAACCGCCTCGACGTCGCCCACCTGGGTCGCCAGCCGACGCTTGCCGACCCCGAGCTGAGGTTGCCGTGCGAAAATGATCAGATGGCGCGACCTACCGGTCATACAATCTCGCGATTCTGTCGACGGGTATGCCGAGGCGGAACAGGCTGACGCAGGTCAGATTCAAGGCCGTCTGGCGGATCCAGCCCCGTCTTTGCCAGCGCGCCGCCGAGGTCCGGGCAAGCCCGTCCAGCACGACATGGCGGGCACGGCCCAGGCGCCGCATAATCTCGACGTCCTCCATCAGTGGCAGGTCGGGATAGCCGCCGATCGCTTGATACAGGTCGCGGTGGATGAGCAGGCCCTGATCACCGTAGGCCAGACCCAACCATCGCACGCGCCAGCCTACTGCCCGCTCGATCACCCGGGCCTGCCAGGCTGGATCGTCGATCGACAGCCTCAGCGAGGCGGCTGATTCCGGACCATCCTGGCGGGTCATATGACGGACGACGGCGGTCCAGCCTTCGGGCGAGACTCTTGTGTCGGCATGAAGGAACAGCCGCCAAGGTCGTGTCGCGACCTTGGCACCCTCCGACATTTGCCGGCCTCGCCCGCGCGGCCCCTCAATGATCCGGCATCCAAAGCCGCTGGCGATTTCGAGCGTCGTATCAGCCGAGCCGCCGTCGCTGACGGTCACTGCCACCCCTTGCGGCAGGGCCGCCAGCGTCATCTGAAGGGTCGCAGCGGCGTTCAAGGTCGGGATAACAACGTCCAGCTTCGACAGGGGCTCCGGCTCGGTCACGCGCTGCAGCTGGCTCCGCCTAGCACGCAGAACTGCGCGCAGAATGGATGATTCAGCGATACCCTGCCCGACGCCTCGGCAAGGGATCGGCCCATTTCGAAACCGGAGGCGTAAGGGGTGAGGGTGCAGGCCACGACGACGGCCGTATCGGCCCCGCGACGACGGACGACCATCCGGCTGGTGGCGCACATCATCTCGGTCGGGGAACGGCCGAGAATGCCCCAGCAGGCCTCGGTAATTTCAGGGACGTCGGCGGCGGGCTCCATCTCGGGGAACAGCACCAGCGCGCCGGGGTTGGCGGCATCGACCGCCAGCCGTTCGGCGGCGAACACGACGGCAAAGGCGGTTCGGGCGGATGCTTCGTCCTCATGCACCAGCCGCCGTCCGGCGATGGCCAGCTGAAAGCCGTGGTCGCGGAGCCAGCGCAGACCCTCCCACGCCTTGTCCCATGAGCCGTCGCCACGCTCGGCGTCATGGATCGGCTGGGTATGGTGATCGAGGCTGACCCGCATTGTCAGCCGGTCGCCGCCCACCTCGGCCAGCCGCGCCAGTCGCCGGTCCCAGCGCATCATCGGCCGCATTGCATTGGTCAGGACGAGAACACTGTGCCCGGCAATGAGCGCATCCTCAATCATCGTCAGGATGTCGGGATTCATGAACGGCTCGCCGCCGGTAAAGCCTATCTCCAGGCTTCCCAAGCCCAGCGCCGCGATCTCGGCCAAATAGGTCTGTGCGTTCGCTCGGGTCAGATAAGACAGGGCATCATTGGTCGGCGAGCTTTCGATATAGCAGTTGACGCAAGCGATGTTGCACAAGGTGCCGGTATTGAACCACAGGGTTTCCAGCCGCTGCAGCTCGACGCCCGCACGCGGCGAACCGTCGAGCGTCCGCAGGGGATCGGCAAACTTCCGGGGCGACAGTGTCCGGGGGCGTTCCGTGACGAAGGGGGATGCGGCGGTCAGGGTCATCGTTTCGACATCTGAAGGGGACGCTCGGCAAGAGCAAGCAGTGGTCGTTCGAACTACGTCGGCGGCGGGTGGGAGGTTTCGCCGCTTCGGGGATGACTGGCGGTGACGGGCGGGGTGTGGAAAGTAAGGCGGCCAAGACACGAGGAGACGTCACCATGCGTGCGATATCGGCCCGGCTGATCCTGATCCTGGCGCTGATGCTGCCAGTCTATTTCGCGGTCGCTGCGCTGGGCACGCGTTTGGGGCTGTTCGATTGGCGGTTCAGCCTGGGGACGCTGATTATCGAATGGGGCCCGAGGCTGCTCATCGGCACGCTTGGGCTGGCCGTCTTGATCTTGATCGCGGCCTTGGTGAAGGCACCCCGCACGGGGTGGCGGTCGGCACTGGTGGCAGTGCTGATCCCGTCGGCGGCGTTAGGCTATCTGGGCTGGGTCCGGGCGCAGTCAGAAGGTATTCCGCCGATCCATGACGTCTCGACCCGGCCTGCGGACCCGCCGGTCTTCTCACCCGAAATCATGGCCGAGCGGGCGCAACTGCCGGGCGTCAACCCGGTTGTCAGCCTGACGGCACCGGTGTCCACAATGGAGAAATATCAGGGTCCGCGCTTCTCGGACATGGCGAGCCGGACTCTGGGCCAGATCGCGGCCGAGGCCTATCCGGAGGTGACGCCGCTGACGACGATGGCCACGCCCGCTGCGGCCTATGCCGCCGCCTTGGCCGAGGCGCGGGGACAAGGCTGGGCGATCCTCAACGAGGATGCGGAAGCGGGGACAATAGCCGCCACGGCCACCACCTTCTGGTTCGGATTCAAGGACGATATCGCGGTTCGGGTCAGGCGAGACGGGCAGGGATCGGTTTTGGATGTGCGCTCGACCTCGCGGGTCGGCTTGAGCGACCTTGGGGCCAATGCGGCACGGATCGAGGCCTATCTGGCCGGGGTCGAGAGGCGTCTGTAATCTTTGACGCGTCGCGAGCTTGTTCCGGGGGGTCACAACCTCGTCAGATCCGAAGCCCCGCCATGACCTCGCCGATCTCCGTTGAACCCGTCCGCCACCTTTCGCTGTCGCTTCTGCTGCCGGGACGGGGCATCGCCATCGTCATCCAGGCGGAGGACAAATTCGTCAACCCCGGCCACGGTCAGGCGGTGCTTGAGCATTTCTACGGCATGGTGGGCATGACCTTCTCGATGGTCTCGCTGATCGGCGTCGTTCAGGCGGTCAACGTCACGGTGTTCGCCATCGGCCTGTTGAAGACGTGGAGTCATGGCATCGTACTGGTGATACATGGGGTGAAGACTCTGGCGTGATGGAAACAGTATCTGAATGCTTTGAACAGCCTGCTGTTCTTTGCCACCTGGACGATGTTCGCGGCCTGTATCGCCCTGTTCCTGCTGCGGAAATTCGACATGCTGCTGAATGCTGATGCGACCCGTTCGAAGGTTTGGCCCTGAGGCGGATCGAGACACAGCCTTGCCGCTGACCCTGGCTCTGGTCGGGGCGGGGCACGCCCATCTGCCGGTGCTCGCCAAGGCTGAGCGGTTGCGCGCGTCGGGGATCGAACCCGTCCTGATCGCGCCGGACACGTTTGACTATTCCGGCCTGGCCAGTGGCGTCCTGTCAGGAGCCCTGGCACCTGAAAGCGCCCGGATCGATGTCGCCGCCCTGGCTCGAGCCAACGGGGTCCTGCACCGCGCGACCGAAGTCATCAGCATCGACCGTGACGCCCGAACCCTGAGGCTGGGCGACGGCTCGCTGCAGAGCTACGACGCGGTCTCGTTCAACATAGGTAGTGCCGTTTGCGACCCGCACGGCTGGCTCGGTCGGGAGGGCGTCTGGCCTGTCAAACCGCTGTCGTCGCTGTTCGCCTTGCGCCAGACACTGGAAACAGCTTTCGCCGGGGACACCACCCCGGCCATCGTCGTCGCCGGGGACGGCCCGACCGGGTTCGAGATCGCGGCGGTTCTGACCGGACTGCACGAACGCCATGGCAGAACGCCGAGCCTGACGCTCGTCGGCCCTGATGCCGATGCACGCTGGGCACCGGGACACGCGGGCCGGAGGCTGATCACACGGCTGGACCGGCGCGGCGTCCGGCTGATCGCGTCCGGAGTAGCGGAGCATGAGGCCGGTCGGATCATCCTTTCGGATGGCAGCAGCCTGTCATGCGACCATCTGGTGCTGGCGACGGGGCTTCAGGCCCCGGCCCTGACCCGGGCCTTGGGCGTGCCGCTGGATGAGGCTGAGCGGATCAAGGTCGCTCCGGATCTGAGCAGCATCGGCGACGACCGCGTGTTTGCGGTCGGGGACTGCGCGACGATCGCGGGCCATCCCAGACCCTTTGCCGGTGTGTTCGGTGTCAGGGCCGCGGCGACCTTGATCAATAACCTCTGCGGGCTGGGGTCGGGCGAGCCTCGCCGCGCTTACCGGCCCCAGGACCGGTGGCTGTCGATCCTGGATCTCGGTGACCGGACCGGATTGGCGATGCGGGGCGATCTGTGGTGGCAGGGACGGATGGCCCTGGACGTAAAGCGACATCTGGATATCGGCTTCGTGAAGCGCAGCCGGGCTTGAGGCCACACCACCTCAGGCGAAATGCTTCAGGATCGACACCAGTCTGCGGGTCCGGTCGCTGAACAGGGCGGGCGTAAACCACATCCCGGCCAGCCGCTTGCCGATCTCGCCGCGCGTCGGATAGGGGGCGATCATCCCAGTCAGGGCGCTCAGCTTTAGTTTCGCCGAAAGGGCCAGCGCCCAGACGTGGATGTGATCCCCGGCGTGCCGGCCGACCAGGCTGACACCCAGAATCTTGCCCTTCCGGGTCGTGATGAGACGCCCCAGACCCCGGACATCGCCCTCGGCCTGGGCCCGGTCGTTGTCGCTGAAATGAAAGGTCTCGATACGGATGTCGTCGCCGTAGGCCTTGCGCGCCTCGGCCTCGCCCATGCCGATCGCCGCCAGTTCCGGATCGCAATAGGTGACGCGCGGCACAGCGAGCGTGTCGGCATTGATCGGCATGGCGAAGATCGCCCGCCGGACCAGAAGAGAGGCCTGGGCCCCCGCCAGGTGGGTGAACTGTCCTCGTCCGGCCACGTCGCCGACGGCAAACACCCGCTTGTTGGTCGTGCGAAGAGATTTGTCGGTCCGGATGCCTCTGGCGTCGTGTTCGATCCCGGCAACCTCGAGATCCAACCCGCCGGTCGAGGGTTCACGGCCGGTCGCGACCAGCAGATGCGAGCCCTCGATGCGGCTTTCGCCGTTAGGACCGTCGACAACCAGAACCGGGCCGGCTTCGACACGAACCGCCTTGGTGCCGGGCCGAAGTTCGACACCCTCGGCACGGAGCTGGTCCGAGACGACGGACGCTACGTCCGAATCTTCACGACCCAGGATCTCTGAGGCCTCGACGATCACGACCTCGGCCCCCAGTCGCCGGAACGCCTGTCCCAGTTCGACTCCGATCGGGCCGCCGCCCAGAACCAGAAGCCGGCGCGGCAGTTCGGTCAACTCGAACACCGTCTCATTGGTCAGGTATTCAGCAGTGTTGAGGCCCGGTATTGGCGGAATGGCGGCGCGAGACCCGGTGGCGATCACGATCTTGCGCGCCGTGACCCGCACATCGCCGCCCACCACCGTGCGGTCATCGACGAATTTGGCCTCGGCGCGGACGACGTGGACGCCCAGCCCCTCGAATCGCTCCTGACTGTCGACGGGTGCGATCGTCGCGATGGTCTGGTGGACGTGAGCCATGACGGCGGCGAAATCGACGCTCGGTTGAGCTGCGCCGATGCCCAGTCCGGCCAACCGCGCCTGATGCGCCTTGTCGGCGGCGGCGATCAGGGCCTTGGACGGCACACAGCCATAGTTCAGGCAGTCACCGCCCATCTCGCCTTTTTCGAACAGGACGACGGACAGGCCCAGTTGTGCCGCGCCCGCCGCGACCGACAGGCCACCGGACCCTGCGCCGATGACGACCAGATCGACTTTCAGTGTTCTGGCCCTCACGAGTTGGCTCCGGCCCTGGTCTTGCGATGGCGCTGATAAAGCGTCGTGCCGAGCGACAGCAGGCCCAGGGCCACCAGTGGCAGCAGCACTTTCGGCTCGAAGATGACGCCGAGATCCGGGGTTTCGCCGCGCGCGATGATCGCGCCGATTCCCGCGCCGATTCCGCTGTAGATGAAGGTCGCCGGCATGATGCCGATGAAAGTCGCCAACGCATAGGCCCGCAGCGGCGTATCGGCCAGGGCCGCAGCGACATTGACCAACCAGAACGGGGCCAGCGGGATCAGCCGCAGCGTCAGGATATAGCCGAACGCCCCCTCCTTGACCCCATCGATGACCTTTTTCAGCGTGCCGCCGGACGTCTCGGCCTTGGCCCGCAAGGCTTCACCCAGCGACGTCCGGACGATGTAGAAGACCACGATTGACCCGACCGTAGCCCCGACCACCGTCGCCGTTCCGCCGACCCAGGTGCCGAACAGGTAGCCCCCCGCCAGCGTCAGGATGACCGCACCCGGCAGGCTGACCGCCGTGGCCAGGGCATAGACAAGGACAAAGGTCAGTAGCGCCAAGACAATGTTGTCGCCGACGAAGCCGCGTAGCGCCATCTCATTGGCCTGAAGCGCCTCCAGGTTCAGATAGCGGGTGACGCCGCTGGCAAAGGCGGCGATCACCACGATGAGCAGCAAGACGAGCGGCAGAAAGCGTTTGATCGTGTCCATGCCTCAGCCTCTGGGAGTCGCGTTCAACGACCAGTCATAAGTATCCCGGCCGATCCGCCGCGACGTCTGCAACCGCGCCTTGAGCGGCTCGTCGGCATGGCGCGCCAGGTGGGCGATCACGCGGGCGTCTGTACCGCCGAAATCGGCCGCATACCATTTGTAGATCGACGACACGACCAGCACATCGCCGTCGAAGCGGACGGCTCTGGTACTGTTGACATAGGCTCGTGCGGCGCCATCCAGAGCCGCGTCCAGAGCGGCTCCGCGCCAGGCCCTGAGCGGCAGGTTCGGACAGCTGAACGAAGCACAGTTGACCGCATAGTGGACCCGCGGTTCGCTCCAGCCCTTCCGGAGAATCTCGTGCTCGATGTCGTCGAGCGACAGCGTGACGCCGCCAACGGTGACAACAGGCTTCTTCCACGGACCGGCAATCAGAACCGAAGACCGGACGTCGCGGATCGAGCGCACCGGATACTCCTCCAGCACCACATCGATCGTCACTGCGTTATAAAGATTGGCCCAGTAGGCGAACTGTTCGGGACGTGTCAGGGACAGCGGGTTCATCCCCGCTAGCGCCGTGATATAAGCCTTCAGCGCCTGCAGATCCGCGCTCGACGCCTTCCATCCCGCATAGTCGACACGAACCAAGCCGTCTCGCGAGTTGCGGGCACGGCGGGACAACAGCGTGTCGAACGCCGCATGGCTGGCCGTGCCGGTTCCGGCCGTTCGGCCTGCGAAACGCGACACGGACCGGGCGGCCGCCGTGCGTGCAAAGAACCCGCATGCGATCAAGATACCGCCCGCCATCACCGCTCGTTTCGTGGGTCCGAATTCGCTCATCGCGGCCTCACCTGGGTCAGTTGTGGCATTTGTGAAAGAGGTTCGTGCTGGCCAGGATCAGCCTTGATCCCTGGCCGGACCCCAGATCTCTTCCAGCCGTTGGGCGCGCCCGCAGCGCCATTTGTAAAACGCATAGCGCTGGCTGTTCTTCAAATAGTAGTCCTGGTGGTAGGTCTCGGCATCATAGAAGCGCGACGCCGGCACGATCGCCGGATCGACCGCGCGACCCAGCTGGGCCGCCACTGCGGTCCTGGAGGCCTGAGCGACCCGGGCTTCTTCAGGCGTTGAAGGAAAGATCGCGGCGCGATAAGATTCGCCCTTGTCGCAGAACTGCCCGGTCGGATCGAACGGATCCGCATTGTGCCAGAACACAACCAGTAATTGAGAGTAAGTCACCTTCGTCGGATCATAGACGACGCGCACGGCTTCGTAATGACCCGTTCCCCCCGCCGAGACCGCCTCATAGGTCGGATCGGCCAGGTCGCCGCCGGTATAACCCGAGACCGCCTCGACCACCCCCGGCACCTTCTCGAACGCCTGTTCGACGCACCAGAAGCATCCGGCGGCGAAAACCGCCGTGCGGGCATTGGTCGGCGCTGCCGTCTCGGCGGGAGTGGTCACTGGAGAGGCGCAGGCGGTGACCAGAAGAAACACACATAGCGACAAAAGGCGGGGCATCGATATCTCATGGTGGATCGGCGCGGATCGCGCCAGCACGGTCGTATTCGCCGTTGACGCCGTTTTCGTTACGCCGCGCTACAGGCTGTCGGGAGGAAGTCGCCGTGTCGAGCAGAAGGTGCTTGCCCCATGGCCGTCGCTCGCCCTGCCCTCGCTCCACCTGCTGGAGACAAGTTTTCTTTGTACTGGCCGCATCTCGCGCGAGACCGACACACGATCACCTGCCCTCCGGCCCGTCGTGAATCGGTAACTTCAGAGGTCCGTGGAACCGGCGCAGCTCCGAAAGTTACAGCATTGGAACGCGGACCTGTTGAATTTAAGAAATAATACTTCGGACCAGGATTCCGAGGGTCGGACGCTCGATTCGTTTCGGGCCCGCCATAGTCTTTTTTTGCGAACCGGGTCGGATTGAATCTGAACGCGGTCCGGATCTTTCCGCCTCTCTATTCGAGCCCGAGAGGCCTTTGGCCCCGCCTCTGGATGGACTTGGCGGCAGCGGGGCGTCAGCGTCAGGGGATGATCGAATCGCCCGCGCAACCCCCTGATCGACGGCCCGGCTTCTACGAATTCTTCGCCGGCGGCGGCATGGTTCGGGCCGGGCTGGGCGACGGCTGGCGCTGTCTGTTCGCCAATGACATCGACCCGGCCAAGGGGCAGGCCTATCGCGCCAACTGGGGCGACGACGATTTCCACCTCGGCGACATCGGCAGGGTGGAGGCGCATGATCTGCCGGGCGCGGCGCAACTGATGTGGGGGTCGTTCCCATGTCAGGACCTGTCTCTGGCCGGTGCCGGCGCGGGTTTGGGCGGCCGCCGCTCGGGGACCTTCCATGACTTCTGGCACGTGGCCCGGGCCTTGGCGGGCGAAGGGCGGGCACCGGCGATCGTGGCGGTCGAGAATGTCTGCGGCACGCTGACGTCGCGGGGCGGGCGCGATTTCGAGACGGTGTGCCGAACTAATGTCGAGGCCGGCCATCGCTGGGGGGCGCTGGTCATCAATGCGGACCGTTTCGTACCCCAGTCCCGACCGCGGCTGTTCGTGATCGGCGTCCGGGACGATTTGCCGGTGCCGCCTGCGCTTACGGCACCCGGGCCGCTCGAGCCGTTCCATCCGGCGGCCCTGCGCCGCGCGGTCGACCGGTTGCCCGGGGCCCTGCATGCCCGGATGATCTGGTGGCGGTTGCCCGAGCCGGTCGCGCGACCGGCGACCCTGACGGCCGTCATCGAGGCCGAGCCGGCGGATGCGCCATGGAACACGCCCGAGCGGACCGCGCGGCTGCTGAGCCTGATGTCGCCGGTCAACCTGGCCAAGGTGGATAGAGCGCGCCGCGCCGACGGTCCCGGCGTCGGCACCCTGTTCCTGCGGACCCGTCAGGACCCCGGCGGCGGCAAGCACCAGCGGGCCGAGGTCCGGTTCGATATCGCCGGATGCCTGCGCACGCCGGCCGGCGGATCCAGCCGCCAGACCGTACTGGTCGTCGAGCGGGGCGAGGTGAGAACGCGACTGATGTCGGCGCGTGAGACGGCGCGGCTGATGGGGCTGTCCGACCGCTACAACCTGCCCGAGAAATACAGCGCCGCGTGCCGGCTGACCGGGGACGGTGTGGCTGTTCCGGTCGTGCGCCATCTGGCCGAAGGGTTGTTCGAGCCGATCCTCGAAGCCGCCGCCGGAACGCGCCGGG
>Ga0105049_10001540_pt1 | contig 27204 bp, 22 predicted proteins | sample MAT06_FD_78087 | JGI IMG/M metagenome (GOLD analysis project Ga0105049, IMG submission 78087) | Freshwater microbial communities from Lake Fryxell liftoff mats and glacier meltwater in Antarctica - MAT-06 | ecosystem: Environmental > Aquatic > Freshwater > Ice > Liftoff microbial mat | place... | reverse complement strand
TTGTGATGTGTTCCGCGATATCTTCGGGCGTGGACGACCTTACGTACAGTACGCTCTACGGGCTTTTGTGTTCTTTTGTTTCTTTTGTGTTTCAAAAAAATACGCTACGGGGCTTCTGTGGTGTGTTCCGCGATATCGTCGGGCGTGGATCACCTTACGTAAAGTGCTTGTGTCACCTATCTGAAGTCTTGTGTCTGAAGTCTTGTGGTGTGTTCCGCGATATCATCGGGCGTAGACGACCTTACGTAAAGTGCTTGTGTCACCTATCTGAAGTCTTGTGTCTGAAGTCTTGTGTCTGAAGTCTTGTGTCTTATGTCTGAAGTCTTGCGTCTGAAGTCTTGCGTCTGAAGTCTGAAGTCTTGCGTCTGAAGTCTTGTATCTTATGTCGCCGCTCTAGGCAAACAAATAATAAACGTTGAACCTTCACCGACGGCACTTTCCAAATCAAGCGTACCACCGTGTCCTTTCGTCACAATATCGTAGCTCAAAGAAAGACCTAATCCGGTACCTTCTCCCGTTGGTTTGGTCGTGAAAAATGGTTCAAATATTCTGTTTTTCAAATCTTCCGGGATGCCCGTGCCATTGTCTTTTACCCTTATTTCAATACCTTTGGGTGTACGCGCCGAAGAAATAGTCACTAGTGGCGTGTAGTCTTTTGATACTGAGTCTACTATAATATTTTTCTTTTTTTGATGAACGGCGTAAAAAGCATTATTGCACAAATTGAGTAATACCCGACCCATATCCTGCGAAATCAGGGGGATGATTGGTAAGTGCTTGTCCAACTGCATGGAAAATTCTGCGTTAAATGTCTGATCTTTTACCCGAAGTCCGTGAAAACTCAGGCGCACACATTCATCTATCAAATCATTTATGTCAGTGGGTTCTTTTTGGTTGCCGCTGGTACGGGCATGTCCGAGCATACCCCGAACGATGCTACTGGCCCGTTTGCCATGATGGTTAATTTTAGTCAGGTTTTGTTTGATGTCATCTGCCAGCGCACTTACTTCGGTAGCATCGCCATTTTTTACTGCGGTTTCCAACTCCTCCATCAATTCTATGCTGATTTCGGCGAAATTATTGACAAAATTCAACGGGTTTTGAATTTCGTGTGCAATACCGGCGGTTAATTCGCCAAGGGAAGCCATTTTTTCCCGCTGGATGAGCTGAGTTTGTGTCGTTTTTAATTCCACAAGGGCTTTTTCCAGCTCTTTTGTCTGGGAAGTCAGCTCGGAAGTACGCGCCAGTACCAAGTACTCAAGTTCTTGTTTTTTGGCTTCTGCCAGCATCAGTCGCGCTTCTTCTTGTTTTTTTTGCTTTTTTTCTTTGCTATTTTGCGTCAGTGCATAAATGCCAAACCCCATTAGCCATAAAGTGGAGAAAGAGTCGGCGGTCGCAAAAAAACCATTATTGTCTTCAAAAAATTGTGGAACAAGGAATTTAAACAGTTGACTTATTGCTGAAACAACTGCCAAGGGTATTAATGCTAATGAATACAATTTTGCAGGGCGATAATCCCTTAATAACCAGACGGTAAAAAGTATGATTAAATAAATGGCTTCCCTATACCAATTGCCAAAAAAATTAGAGCTGGTTACTGTTTCTATGACTAACAATACCAATGAGGGCATCCATATCCTGGCGAGTACTGCATCCCATTGCGGGATTCGCTCAGCCGTTTGTAGCGACTTGCGCACTAAACGTATAACACCAAAGGCAATCAATATACTGATAGCAAATTCCATACTCAGCAATTATAAATGGTCAGGGAAATTTTTCCACATCATGCTTTCTACGGGTTTATCCGTGCGTTCGTTGTATTTAGCGTTGCGTTTTTTGTGGTAATAATTTTCAATGTCACCGTCAATCAAAAAATAAATCAATTGACCAACGGGCATCCCGCCATACACCCTGACGGGTTGTGTGACAGAAATTTCAAGCGTCCAGGAATTGGAAAAACCCACATCTCCCTTACCGGCGGTAGCGTGAATATCCATACCCAAACGACCAATACTACTTTTCCCTTCCAAAAAAGGAACTGAATTGTGGGTTTCCGTATATTCTTCCGTTACACCGAGGTATAAAGTGCCCGGTTGCAGTACAAATCCTTCGGGGCCAATTTCAAACATATCAATCATATTGTGCTTTTTGGCATCCAATACCCGATCCCGATAAACGGCTAAGTATTTCCCAAGGTGTACGTCATAGGAATTAGTGCCGAGACACTCCGGGCGAAATGGTTCAATTACTATTTCTTTGCGCGCTATGGCTTCTAATATTTTTTTATCGGTCAGAATCACTTTATTTATTTGTTGATACGTTTATTTGTTATAATAAAAAAATGGGTACATTAATTAAGGTGCAGCCTGTTATGTGTTTCCAATCTTGGGGGCTACAGACGAAACTTGGGTTAAGCGGTGCAAAGATAAAGAATTGTTTTTATGGTTTGGCTTTTTACCGTTAAATCAACAACGGTCGCATCAACAACCTACTGCAGTACGAATGAAATAATATTTCTAAATATCTTCTAAACACCTAATTAAAAACAAAAATTTATTACGCGTTTTTATCTATAAGTGAATTATTTGATAGTATTTGCAATTTTTTTGCAAAAAAATTGCAAATACTATCAAATAATTCATTCCAGCGTCATTACTAATATCTTCGCACTAAAATCACGCCCAATAATACTAACAGTACGCCCAATAAACGCGGAAAGTTAATTGGTTTGACCGGAATACCTAAAAAACCGATATGATCTAACAGCACTGTAATCACCAGATTCCCGGCAATGAGTACGCTAAAGGTGAGAGCAACCCCCAAACGAGGCACTAAATTAATAACCGCTACCACATAGATTGCGCCCATCAATCCACCTGACCAGGCGACCAACGGAGCATTTTTAGCCGAAATTAACTGGCCAAACGATATACCGGAAGCCAATATATAGATAATGAGTGACAGGGTTCCGCTGGCAAAAGAAATAAACGCCGCCAACGCCGGATGCGGTAAATAGGTAGCCAATTTATTGTTGACAACGGCCTGAGTCGGCATAAGGGTGCCGGCAAGGAGTGCCAGCAAGAGTAATAACCAGTTAGGAGACAAAATAAAATTGTTTTGGCGCAAAAATAGGGTATTTCAAAATAAAAATGCTGTCTTAGTAGTTAAATTTTTCAATTACCAATACATTTGCGCCGAAATATCATTCCCGCGCTACTCAACAAATAAACTATTAATATGTCACTCTTAGACGCATTTGATCCCTATAATATCCTCTTTCTCGATATCGAGACGGTACCGAATGTAGCCGATTTTGAAGAAATGAACGAAGAAATGCAGGAATTGTGGGCCATTAAAGCTCGCAACCTGCTGCGTAAAACCGAGGAGGAACTGGAGTATGACGAAATTGCCGAAACCTTTAATACGCGTGCCGGCATCTATGCTGAGTTTGGAAAAATCATCTGTATTTCTGTCGGCTTTCTTACCCGGCAGGCAGACACCACCGAACCCCTGCTGCGGCTGAAGTCATTTAGCAACCACATGGAAACCAGCGTTTTAGAAGATTTTTGCGAGCTGCTCCTCAAACATTTTAACCATCCCGACCGGCACGCTTTGTGTGGCCACAACATTAAGGAATTCGACATTCCTTATATCTGTCGCCGGATGCTACTCAATCAGTTGCCATTCCCAAAACTGTTGGATATTGCCGGGAAAAAACCTTGGGAAACCAAACACTTGTTGGATACGCTGGATCTCTGGAAATTTGGAGACATCAAAAATTTTACCTCATTACGTCTTTTAGCAGCACTTTTTGGCTTTCCTTCGCCCAAAGATGACATCAGTGGCAGCGATGTTGCTCGTGTTTATTGGGAAGATCGGGATTTAGATCGGATTGCGGCTTATTGCGAAAAAGATGTGCTGGCTACCGCACAGTTATTCCTGAAAATGCGGCGTTTGCCGATTCTTCAGCCGCATCAGGTGGTGATTGTGCGGTAAGGACAATTCAAAACTACGCCTCCCGTACCAACAGTCCTTCCATCATTTTCCGCAATGCGTTTTTCCGGTTTTCCGGCACGGCCACTTGCGCAAAGTGCTGGAATGCGGCTTCCTGAAACCGCTCTTTTTCAGCCGATACCAGCATAGGTATTTGATTTCGGTCATAAATGGCCCGGACTGCTGCCACTTTTTCGGAGGGGTTTTCAGGATTGTTTTGCATCCACTGCTGTAGCTCGGCGCTATCCAATTCATTGGCTCTTTCAAGTGTTTTCAGTGTCAAAAAAGTCTTTTTATTCTGAATAATATCGCCTCCAACCTGCTTACCAAATTTTTCAGGATTACCGTAAGTATCCAGTAAATCATCCTGAATTTGAAAGGCAATACCCGCCAAACGCCCAAAATGATACAGGTGAGCGGCATCTTCCGGCGGTGCATCTGCATGGATAGCACCCATTTCCAGTGCCCCGCCCAGCAATACCGCCGTTTTAAGTTCTATCATGCGGATGTATTCCGGCAGGGACACATTGCTACACGTCTCAAAGTCAACATCCATTTGCTGGCCTTCGCATACTTCAGTAGCCACCCGGTTAAAGGTGTGGAGGAGTCGTACGGCGGTTTCCGGTTTGGCATTTTGGAGTAAAAACCTGTACGCGTAAATCAACATCACATCTCCGCTCAAAATACCCGTAGTCGTGTTCCAGCGCGTGTGTACCGTGGGTTTTCCACGCCGCAAAGGTGCTGCGTCCATGATGTCATCGTGCATCAGCGTAAAATTATGAAACAATTCTACCGCCCAGGCAGCCGGAAGCGCAAATTCCACATCGTCACGAAAGAGTTCGTAGCTCATCAACAGCGCCGCCGGGCGCATTCGTTTACCACCCAGCGTGAGCATATAATCACAGGGGGCATACAGCCCGGGCAGCTCGGCAGGGAAAGGATTTTGCCGGGCAAATTCCTGGATTTTGTCAATAATATTGGAGAAGGACATTCGCGTTTTTAAAGGTTTAATGTTTTGGTGTTTTGGTGTTTTGGTGTTTTAGGATACGCTTACAGATGAAACCAATGAATTAAGTGTTAAAATATTTAAAGTTTAAATAATTGATAATGAAGTAATTAGTTGCTTTTGCTTGGCGGTCACCCCCCTACCCCCCTCAATGGGGGAACCGTAGAGTACTCCGCGATGCTTTAGGGGTTTGAGGAATTGAGTATCCGAGGAATTGAGCGGTGCACACAGATACATCAACAATCATATATCATGTAATCATCAATCGTTAATCAAAAGGTTAAGTTATTTACTGGTTCTTAAGGGGCCAGGCGCTTTTTTTCCCACCCCACTGCTATTTTTTTATAACAAATCCGGTCGTGCAAACGGCTTTCGCGGCCCTGCCAAAACTCGAAAGTTGTCGGAAACAATTTGAAACCACCCCAAAAAGGCGGTAACGGCAGGTGCGTGGCATCTTCGTATTTATTTTGGAGTGCTACCACATTATCTTCCAAAATACTTCGGTCTTCAATCACCTGGCTTTGCGGACTTGCCCAAGCACCAATCTGGCTGTTTTTGGGGCGACTTTGAAAATATTGCAAGGAGATGGAGGAGGGCACTCTTTCCACGGTACCTTCTATACGAATTTGTCGTTCTAATTCAAGCCAGCAAAACAACAAGGCCGCACGCGGGTTTTCCATCAATTCCTGCCCTTTCCGGCTATCATAATTGGTATAAAAAATAAAACCATCGGCCTCCATGCCTTTCAGCAGCACAATTCGGGCAGAAGGCACCCCCCCGGTGCTGGCAGTGGCCAACGTCATAGCATTGGGTTCTGTCATTTGAGCCTCTATTGCTTCCTGAAACCAAAACTGGAACTGCTCAAAAGGGCTGGTATGAGCATCTGCTTCCGAGAAAGAGCGCAAGGCATAATTTTTGCGTAAATCGGCTATATTTGGAAATTTTTGCATTAAATTGAGGGTTGTTGATTTATTGATCTGTTGATTGACGGGTGTTGATTTGACACGTCTCATCACCCCGTTCAATTATGCAGCCATACATTTATACATCTGTAAATAAATTAATTGATAGTACCTGTATGGATTTTTTTTGCAAAAAAATCCATACAGGTACTATCAATTAATTTATTCCCGTGTAACACTTACAAATTCAGCAAAAATCCAATGGTGAAATTGGCATTCCAGTCAAACACAAATTGCTTGCAACCAGTACCTTCTGCTACAGCAGCATATAAATTCAGACCTGATTTTTGTTTGGCACCATTGGGTGTATAGCTGGCTGGTGCTTTTAGCAAGGTGTAGCGTTCTTTTCCGTTGCGGTGTTGGTTGGCCAATTCAAAAGGTACTCCACCGATAACAAAACAAGTGTTGCGCATGGCTGCGGGTACGCGGGAGGCTTTTGCTTTGGTGTCACCAAAAGCGGTGCCATCTGAAATTCCGTCTTGAAAATATTTAGAACCGTAGGCTTCAATACCCGAAGAAGCGTTGCCGTTATACCAGGCTATTTTGGTGTTGCCGGAACCAATATCTACCACAAATGCGCTGGACTGATAATCGCGGGTCATAGCAGCACGTAAGGCCAATTTGGCTTCCTGTTCGGCCGTAACCGTATTGACTACATAACTCATTTTTTTTAATTCACCGATAATTTTATCGGTATTTTCCGATTTTTTAGCCCCGGAACTGATGACAAAATGGATATCGCGGGGTCCCACACCGTAGTCAAGGATTTCTGCGATATAGCGTTTAAGACCATTTTTGATGTCTTCGTCCGTGGCTAATCCTTCCTTAACCAAACTCACGCCAAATACATCCTTTTCCATCTTCCAGTTTTTTTGGGCATCAATACGCACCACAAAATAGTTGAAACCGGTGGCACCCAGTTCTACCACTGCCCGGAGTTTACCGCCGGAGGGCATTGGAGCGGAATAGTTGAACGGCGTTGGATTGAAGTTGGTACTACCGGAAGGGGCAGTTTTTCCGCTGTCGTTGTCGTTGGTACCCGAAGTGGCGGTGCTGTTGTCGGAGTTAGCGGCATTGCCGGAAGGGTTGCTCGCAGAACCTGTTTCGGAGCCGGGGGCAGTTGTCTCCGTACCAGCAACCTTTTTACCTATGGAGGCACTCAGGCCAGGCAGAAAAGTACGAACTGCGAAAAATACGCCCACTACGATGGCCATCGTGAGGAGCAGACGGGAGAATGTGGTTAATCTTGCCATTTTTAATGTGTCAGATACGTTTTGATGTACTAATTGTGTTGAAAGAGACTGTTCCAGTGTCGAAACAGCCACAAATTTGCCGCAAATTAGCGGGTTATCAGCGATTTGAAGCAATATTTTTTGATAAAGCCTTCTTATCTATCGAAGAAGGCTGTTATTTAACGGTAATTTGATATAAAATCTTCCAAAAAACCACCAATTTTAATGCTACCTTTGCGCCCATATAAACCTTTAAAATTTATATATCATCTTAATGGACGCAAATAGCCGTATTTATGTTGATTCCGAAATCGGAAAACTAAAAAAAGTAATTGTACACCGCCCGGATGAAGGCATTGCCCGGATTACGCCAAAACGTGCAGAAGAATTGTTGTTTGACGATATCGTACACCTGCCTAATATGCAACAAGAACACGATATTTTCACAAATGTTTTGAAAGCCTTTATGGGGAAAAATAATGTACTGAATGTGCGCGATTTGCTGGCTGAAAGTACCCGTGATGAAGAAAGCAAATACGAAGTAATCAATAAAATTATTGATTTTGAAGAACTTCCATATTCGTTTATACCGCGATTGGCGGGTTTGTCTCCCGAACAATTGGCAGACACCCTCATTACGGGTTACCTCGAACCGGAAGACCGCATTTTATTCGATCCCATTCCGAATCTGATCTTTACCCGCGATTTAGCCGTCACGGTCAAAGATTATGTCATCATCACAAAAGCTAATAAAACGGCGCGTTTTCGGGAAAATTTTCTTACCCGGCTAATATTTAGTAGTCACCCGGTATTTCGCCGATTAAAAACGGACGGAAAAACGATCAACCTAAACAGAGTAGATAAATTTCCGCCTTCTAAAAAAGGAGAAATCCTGAGCATTGAAGGCGGTGATGTGATGGTGATCAATGAAGATTATCTCTTGATTGGTTGTTCGGAACGCACCAATAATTATGCCTTTCAGCTCATCAAAAGTTACTTGTTTGACAGGGGGATCACCAAAAATATTGTGCAGGTTAATATTCCGGCTGAACGTACCTACATGCACATAGATACCATTTTCACCCAAATTAATCACAATCATTTTGTGGGATATAAACCCATTGTGCAGGACGGATTGGGGTCTTACGTGGATGTACATCGCAGCACGGGCGAGGAAGTAGAATATCCCAGCATACGCGATTTTTTACTCGCCGAAGTAAACCCCAAGATAGAATTTATCTGGGCAGGACGCGGTGAAACACCATTTCAGGAGCGCGAACAATGGACGGACGGCTGCAACTTACTCACCCTTAAACCTGGAGTGGCCATTACCTACGACCGCAATCCGGTGACGGAAAAAGCCTTTAAGGAATTTGGATACAAAGTAGTAGGAGCAGAAAAATTGCTCCGCGATATAGAAAATGGCAAAATCGTCCCGGACAATGTAGAAAACACCATTATCACGCTTCCTTCCAACGAACTTTCCCGTGCACGCGGCGGCTCGCACTGCATGACGTGTCCGATTGAACGGGAACCGATTGGGGGGGCAAGAGAATGAGTTAAGTAGCGTCAATGGTCCACCGTCGCACAAACTATTGATAATCGAATAAATTCATCATTATCCATATAATTCATGCGCCTACTTTTACTCTTGCTCGTGGCATTTTCTTTTTTTGCCTGTCGCTCCAATCAAAAAACAACCGCTCGAACGGGCGACCTCATTGCTTTTGAGTCGCACGGGTGCCGGGGATGGTGTCCGGTCTATAAATTATTGTTTCGTAACGACGGCAGCGCCCTTTACGAAGGTATTCGCAACACGGTAAAAGCCGGAATAACCGAATTTAAACTCACAAAAGAGGAATTAAATCGCATCCAAATGGCCACAGATGCGGCCAATGTATGGCAATATCCGGAGCAGATACCGAGTAATATTGCCGACGCGCCGGGAGGTATCATTCGTGTTTTTCGGGGAAACACGCAAAAGAGCGTCAGCGGCACCGTAGATCGCCCTCAGCCATTGCTTGACTTGGAAGCCATGATGCAATCACTGGCGGAAGTGCATGGATTGGATGTAAAAACTGGCGTAAATCCCAATGAAATACCGACTACTTCTCGGTCGGAAGTCATCGTAAAGTTAAAAAAAACGGTAAATGCAGGTAACTGGATCGGGCAGTTTAGCGAAATCAAACTGCGGTTGGTGCGCCGTGTAGATGCCGAAAATATCTGGTTGGTGGCTTATAATCCGGCTCAAATCACTGAAAAAACGCTACTCGAACTGCTGAAATCTACGGAAGACGTGCTGGAGGCACAACCCAATAAAACGCATTAAAGTCCACAGTAAAACAGTACACAGTCAGACAGTACACAGTCCACAGTCACGCAATCACACAGTAAGACAGTCCACAGTCACACAGTCCACAGTCCATAATCTACAGTAAGACAGGCCACCGTTAGACAGTCGGCAGTCGGTCCGTTCACAGTAGATTAGATGGAAGCCTTTGATAAAAATTTGTTACACCCTTTTACCTGTAAATGAATTAGTTGGAGGTGTTTATATAAATTTTTTTATAAAAAAATTTATATAAACACCTCCAACTAATTTATTCCCGTGCGATGATCATCATACAAGACAAATTAGTCAGCGACGAGCTCGTAGAAGAGCATTTTATTTGCGATTTGAACGCCTGTAAGGGTGCCTGTTGCTGGGAAGGCGACTATGGTGCGCCATTGGATGCGGAGGAATTACCCATCCTGAAAGACATTTACGAGCTGGTAAAACCCTGGTTACTACCCGAAGGCATTGCAGCCCTTGAAGCACAGGGGCCTTATGTATGGGTGGAAGAATCGCAAGGTTATGCCACAACCCTGCTCAATAATGGCCCGTGTGCCTACATGACCCGCGATGCGTTGGGCATTGCAAAATGTGGTATTGAACAGGCATGGAAAGCAGGAGCCACCGATTTTCAAAAGCCTGTCTCCTGCCATTTATACCCTATACGGGTGGAAAAAAATGAAGCCGTCGGCTTTGAAGCCCTCAACTACGACCGCTGGGACATCTGCTCTGCCGCCTGCACCCTCGGTAAGAAAGAAAAATTGCCGGTATATCAATTCTTAAAAGCGGCCATTGTTCGCAAATACGGGGCAGATTTTTATGAAGAATTGGATGGCGCGGCGAATTTTATGCGTGAGACCTAAAATTTGATTGATGGCACTCGCAGCGTTTTACAACACCGTTTTCGTACAGTATAAAACACGCAAAACAACCCATCTCCTGATATTGGTCATATATTAGACGGTTGTTAACGCGGCGATCTGAACTGTCAACGACTGTGCCGTCGTTGTGCTGGTGAAAATCGAACAGTAACGCATGGATCGGGGCGGCCTAAAAAGTTGCTTCGGCTTTTTTTATTTAAATTTTAAAATAAGGAATTGATTATGAAAAACTTACAAATTCTTTTAATGCTCCCCTTGTCTGCCATTTTACTTTGTGCCAAATGCGAAAAAGACGAATTAATCGCCACCTTACCGACAGCTGCCAAAAACTACATTGATCAAAAATACCCTGGCGCGGAAACCGAAGATGCCGACCAGGAAAAACTTTGCACCGGCGCAGATGTCCTTGAAGTGGAGGTTGAGTCATCTGAAGAGGTAGTAATAGAACTGGTCTTCGACCTGGCAGGCAAATTGCTTTTCAGCAAAACTGAAATCGCAGTTTCCGGCTTACCCGCAGCGGTAAGCAATGCCATTTCCACCAAATTTTCAGGCTATTCGGTGGAAGAAGCCGAAAAATTAGAGATGGCTGAAGGCGCTGTCCGCTACGAAGTGGAACTAAAAAAAGGCTCAACGCTGGATGTTACATTCGATTCAGAAGGGACAGAAATTTGCCGGGAGGAGGATTAAAAATTTATCAGTGGTCATCCTCCTGATCCCCGAATTGCTCCTTGTTGCCGGGCTTTTTTCCTTTTGTGGGATCGGCAGGATTCGCTTCATCGCTGTAAATATCCGGCGCAAATTCCTCGTCTGTGGGCGACTGGTAGCTGCCTGCGTAACTGGCGCAGTTTATTTCGATCGTCATGTTCGACGGACGCACAAACCGGGCATTATAGTCGTAGCCCGATTTGGGGTCTTTTTCCAATCGGCTGACAAAAGAGGCCACAATCGGGCGCGCCATTTTAGCACCCTGGCCGTCATTTAGGTTAAGGAAACGTATCCAACGATCTTCCCCGCCCACCCAGGTGCCGATGACTAAACGCGGCGTAATGCCCATAAACCAGCCGTCGGTATAATCGTTGGTGGTGGCGGTTTTGCCACCTATTTCGCTTTTTAGTGTATTAACAACCGGAGCACCTTTTACATTGTATTTTAACATATCCACCATCACGTAGTTTGCGCTTTCGGGCAGCGCTACCTTTTCTTCAAAGGACGATTGGTAAATAACTTTCCCGTTTTTATCTTCTATTTTTCGGATCACGTACGGCTTGCTATACATTCCTTTATTGGCAAAAGTGGCATAAGCAGCGGTCATTTCCATCACCGTCAGGTCGGAAGCACCCAGACAGATAGACGGCTGACGCGGCACCCGATATTGACCATCAGCACGACGGGCGGAGGAGTCAATGCCCATATTATTGAGGCCACGCACGGGTTCCGTATCGCCCAGTTGTTTCATGAGAAAGGCACTCACGGAATTGACCGAATTTTTCAGCGCTTCTTTCAGGGTCATGCGCTGGCCGGAGTAATGACCAGCGGCATCTTTGGGTGTCCAATCACTGGAAGTCGTGAAATTTTGGTACCCTGCCGGGATCGTTACCGCCTGATCATACACTTCAAAACACGGGCTGATGCCCTGTTGTGTGATAGCAGTGGCATAGACAAAAGGTTTGAAAGTGGAGCCTACCTGGCGTTGCGTTTGGGTGTGATCTAATTGGAAATATTTAAAATTGACCCCGCCAATCCAGGCTTTTATTTCACTGGTAGTCGGGTCAACCGCCAATACACCCGTTTGGAGGAACATACGATGATAGCGCAGGCTGTCCAACGGTGACATAAATGTGTCTTTTTCAAGGCGGTTAGCGCTGTAAGAAAAAGCCTTAATTTTATTTTTTTCGCCGTATTTTTTATTGATAAATGCGGTGAGTGCCCGGTACTGATTTTTTATTTCAGCCCATTCTCCACTCATCATAATACGCCGATAGGTCGCAGCCTGCACAGCAGACACGTAACGTGCTGACACCATTTTGGCAATATTTCCGGGTTTTTTATCTTCTTTAATCATGCGCTCCACATCAATATCCCGCAAATCAAAACCGTACCGGTCCTTGATTTTTTTCTCCGAATCCTCCATGTATCGGGGCCAGGCTGCCTGAAAGCGGTCGCCCTGCCGCACCAATGACCAAAGATTATCTTTACGGGATTGAATTTCTTCATCGGTCGTCTCGCTGCTTCGGTAGGTCCAGGGGTCTCGACCCCGCCAAACGGCAAAAAAACGGTTTTGTGTCTTGCGCATGTGCTCCTGCACGGCCGCTTCTGCGTGTTGCTGATAGACAGGGTCAATAGTGGTATATACTTTTAGGCCATCTTTATACAGGTCATATTTAGAGCCATCGTTGCGGCGAAAATCGGCGGAATCCAGCAAGATTTTGAGTGCTTGTTTCAACGTGGCACAGAGGTAAGGTGCTTTATCGTCCGTAAAAGTCACTTTTTTGAATTTGCTCATATCTAAAGGACGCACCTTCAGGCTGTCAAACTGGCCCGACGACAGCACACCATTGCTTTTCATTTGAGACAATACAATCCACCGGCGACGAATACAACGTTCCGGGTGGCGTACCGGGCTGAAATAAGCCGGATTCTGTAACATCCCGATCAGCGTGGCCGCTTCTTCCGGTCTGAGTTGTTTTTGGTCTTTACCAAAATACACTTCAGCAGCCGCGTGTATACCATAAGCATTGTTGATGTAGTTGAATTGGTTGAGGTACATGGCTATGATCTCTTCCTTGGTATAACTGCGCTCCAATTTCACCGCAGTGATCCACTCGCGGAATTTTCGGTAGATCAAAGCAAAGAATTTTTCAACGAAGCTCATATCCTGAAAATTTCGATCGGAATAGAGCATTTTTGCCAGCTGCTGCGTAATGGTAGAACCCCCTCCGGCGCTTTCATCCCTCAACAGCACGGTGCGGATTGCTACGCGTGCAATGGCCCGTGCGTCTATACCGCAATGGCTGTAAAAACGTTCGTCTTCAGTAGCAACCAATGCCTTTGGGAGCCAGGGATTGAGTTCTTCATACGGCACAGGTACGCGATTTTCGGTAAAATAACGACCCAAAACCTCGCCATTATTGCCTAATACCTCACTGGCTACCGCTGAACTGGGGTCTTCCAATTCGCGAAAAGAAGGTATGGCCATAAAACTGACGGAAATAAAAAACAGGATACCGGCGATCACACTCCCAATGAGTAACCGCCAAAACCAGCGAATAATTCTTCCGTAAAGCGGCATTCGCTTTTCCTGTAACGCGGCTTTTACGTGTATGAGTTGTTGTGGTTCAGACATTTTTGAGTAGCACGGGAATGAATTAGTTGATAGTACCCGCATAAATTTTTTTTGCAAAAAAATTTATGCGGGTACTATCAACTAATTCATTTACAGAATAAAAAGTGTAACAAATTTTTTGTTTTTATATAAATATTTGGGGTGTTCTTAATTCAATAGTTGCGTTATAAAAAACAGACTCGACGCACATTATTTTCCAATTTTTAGGGATCAAAACTAAAAATAGCGAAAAATATTTGGCCATCCACGGTACGCCGTCCACCTCCCTAACCCTCCTCAAAGGGGGCGTGCCTCGCAAAACACCAAAACACTAAAACACTCAACGCTCTTCCAGCCTCAAATCAAACCTTTGGATCAATTCCTGAACGAATGGATGGCTGTTTTTTATATCTTCCAGTTTGTCTTTCGCTGTTTTGGGCCGTTGTGCCGCTGCTGACGGAGTTATGCCAGATTTGCTTTCCGCTACTTCAATGCTAATCGTCATCACTGGCTCATGCAAATTACGCCGCAGCGCATCCAATACCCGCATGGATTCTCCCTGTATATGGTTGCGTTCTATCACCGACCGAACCGCAACGTGCAGGTTTTTATGGATTAGCGTAAGCGTTGCCCCCGCAAAAGCCATACGCACCAGATTGGATTCTAATTTTTGAGCATACAATTGCCATTCCTGCACCACATTTTCTACATTTAGTCGGCTGATTCGGCCCGCTATTTCGGCTTCTTCTACTACTACGGCAGTTTCGTAATCATCCAATTTGAGTGAAATGGTCTCCGCTTTTTTTAGTCCCTGCCGTATGCCACTCTCCAATTCGCGCATTTGTTGTGGGTTCAGGCGTTGTGCATTACCGGGGTGCGGCGAGGCGGGGAGTATACCGGCTGACGGGGCAGATGCGGTCATCCCATTGGCGCCATTGGTGCCAGTGGGTACCGAAAACTGGGGCGGGCGGGGGGAAGGGCTTACATCAGGCGTTTTTTTTTCAGGGGCAAGTGCCGAAGCGCCATTTTGAGGGGCTTGTACGGCCCGGCCTGCATAGCACATTTTTATTAACGCAATTTCTACGTGGAGTCGCTTCTGGCGGGCCATTTTGAAATTGATGTCGCAGTCATTGGCCAAGTTAAGGGCCGTAATAAGAAACGATGCAGGCGTTAAATCTGCCTGACGGCGGTAGCGTTCCCGAAGGGCATCGCCTGTTTCTAACAGTTGCAGGGTTGCTTTGTCCTTACACACTAAGATGTTGCGCAGGTGTTCGGCCAATCCCAGAATAAAAATATCAGGGTCAAACCCTTTACGCAAAATTTGATCAAATAAATTCATCAACACTGGCAAATCTTCCGCCAATAAGGCATCGGTCATGCTAAAATAATAGTCATAATCCAATACATTGAGGTTTTCGATCACACCATTGTACGTAATCGCCCCTCCGGAAGCAGATGCGGCGATGCGGTCAAAGATGGATAAGGCATCCCGCAGAGCGCCGTCGGCTTTTTGGGCGATAATGTGCAGCGCTTCGTCTTCGGCTTGCAATCCTTCTTTCCGACAAATGTCTTTCAGGTGTAGTACCATATCCCCCACGGTAATGCGCCGGAAGTCAAATATCTGGCACCTTGAAAGAATAGTGGGAATAATCTTGTGTTTTTCGGTGGTGGCTAATATGAAAATGGCATACGGTGGAGGCTCCTCCAAGGTTTTCAAAAAGGCATTAAATGCCTGGTTGGAAAGCATGTGTACCTCATCAATAATAAACACCTTGTATTGGCCCTGCTGAGGCCGAAAACGCACTTGTTCTATCAGTGCCCGAATATGTTCTACGGAGTTATTGGAGGCCGCATCCAGTTCAATGATGTTGAAAGAAGCACTTTCATTCAGGGCGCGGCAGGAGGCACAGGTATTGCAGGCTTCATTATCCGGAGTGCGTTGCTGGCAATTGAGTATTTTGGCTAAAATACGGGCGCAGGTGGTTTTGCCCACCCCACGCGGCCCCGTAAACAAAAAAGCGTGCGCTACGTGGTCCGTTGCCAACGCATTTTTAAGGGTACCAGCCACGTGCTGCTGCCCTACTACGTCTTCAAAACGCTGCGGCCTGTATTTCCGCGCCGATACTATAAATTCTGACATAGATATTTCGGGATAAAGGTAAGGATATTATGGCTGCTAATGACTATTAAGATCAATAATTTTTTGTGTAAGGGCTTCAAAGTCCTGATACGCGCGAAAAACTAAGTTCCCGTCAAATAATTTCGACGTGTCTGATAATACAATAAATAGGCTCGTTTGACTGGCATATCCAAAAAAGAGCGTTCTATCAGCGCCTCAACCAAAGGCTGGCGCTTCAAAAAAGGCTGGAGTAGCGACTCAATACGATCTTCGAGGACACCAATCCTTCTGCCAAACATCCGAAAATCATCGGCAGAGGCGTGCCCGCTTTTTTGCCAAAATTTCGATTTAAAATCATCGGCAAATAAAGCCTTATCTAAAGCAAAATCCGTGTCGTCCACGTGAATATTGGTATTGATGAGGTCATAAGCGGGGCTAAGGCAGTAGTTGCCGGCAGCAGTTTCCAGCAGCGAAAAATTTTTCAAATGCGCATCGCCGTTGGAAAAAGCGTAATTGAACAACACAAGTGAAAAAAAACGCTCCATTTCGACGTGCCAATTAGTGATAAACTGCTGTATAAGAAGCCCCATTGCCTCATAACTAAAATGGTATTTAAAATTAGGGCCTGCATTGTCTGTCGTTTTTCCGGCTAAAGAAGCAAAGTCTTCTAAAGCCCATCTCAGCCCATCAGACCTGACCTCAAAACGCTTAGTGAGGTAGGCAGGGGAACCATCCTGAAAAAAGGCTAAAGCGTTTTCGGCTACGTTAAGGCCATAAACCTGACGGGCAATTTGCATCGTCAAATGCTCATTGGCCGGTACCTGACTAACTTTTTTCAGGTCTCGCGGGATTGGTTTTAGGATATAGCGACCTGTCTCACCTGCTGCTGTTGGTCGCAGGGTATTTTCATCCAAAATCAGGCTGATTTTTTCCTGAACACCAGAGATAGAAATCCTGTTACGGCTTTCTAAAAAAAAATCGGCAACATCCTCGTTGTTCCGGGGCGAATCAAATGGCAATAAATGACTGACTTTTTCGTCATCAAATAAGCGACGTAAACACGCCGGGCTATACGACGAAAACCCTTCCTCCAAGGTGCCAGGGCAAACGTTTAACGGGTTGATATGGCTGCTCATGGCGCCTTTACAGGTTTTACCGTAACCGCTCCAGCGGTGTCGGTATGAGCAACAGCCAATAAAAGGCCAAAACTATCTCGTTCGTCAACGCGGTGACACCGGTTTTGAAGTGCTTTATTCGCGCCCTCGCTCAGCATATTAAAAAAAAAAGGAAAGAGGTACGCACTCCGGTATTCCTGTTGTTTTTTGGGCAGCGTAAGGCTGATAGCAGGCTTGGCCGGGTCCAAAAACCAAGTATCATCGTACCGAAAAACGTAAGTATTCCGGTTTTCTTCGGTCAATCGGCCTGTGGGCAGGCCATTTCGATAAACGATTGCAGTACGCATGATTTAAATGGTTAACGAAGCATGGAGAATGTTTTGGTTCGCAAAGGTACAGAAAAACTACATTACCATCAAACAATTGATAACCCTTAGATTTGAAATTAGCGTGGGCCGAAACAACAAAAGCGAACACCAAGGCTTTTGCCCTGCTGTTCGCCTCCAGAAAAACAACAATATTGGTTATGCTAAAATTAATTAGCCCCCATTTTTTTCTCTTTAATACGCGCTTTCTTACCCACCAATCCGCGCAGATAGTACAGACGGGCACGACGTACTTTACCGCGTTTTATCACCTGAACAGTGGCAATATTGGGATTGGAAAAGGAAAAGATACGCTCTACGCCTACACCGTGCGACATTTTGCGAACGGTAAAGGTTTTGGTGAGGCCGTGGCCTTTGATCTGAATCACGTCACCGCGATAATCCTGTTCACGCGTTTTATCACCTTCCACGATTTTGTAGGTAACAATAATCGTATCTCCGGTTTTGAATGCCGGAAATTGAGGAGCTGTCAATAACTGCTCGTGTATAAACTGGATAGCTTCCAACTCTTTCATAATATAGTAGCGTATTTTACTGCTTCAAAATTTGAGGGCGCAAAGGTACAATTGTTTCGGGGAATAAAAAATTTTTTGCAAAAAAAATTTTATTGCGACCATTCTAAATAGTCCACAGTCAATAGTCGGCAGTCCACAGTCTCACAAACCTTTGATAATGAGGTAATTAATGAAATTCAAAACTACGATTAGTTCTATTTACCTACTTATTGGTTTATTCCCGTGCTAAGCAGGTATGTTGAAATAAACGCAATTATAAATTTATGCAAAAATCACACAATCAAACAGTTGTGGAACTCACAACTATTTACTTGCCTAATACCCGGGTGTTTGCAACATTTTGCCCCCGGAAGCAGCAATTTCACGCAAGGGGATCGGGAGTGCCGCCCTAAAGGCATCCACTCCTAACACGGAAGCGAGGCGGCCAGTGCGGGCAAGGTCAAAATAACGGTGTCCTTCAAAATGAAATTCAGCACGGCGCTCCGCTAATACAGCATTTATAAAAGCATCATCATTAGGCACATCGGTACCAGACAGTTCGGAAAGGCCACGTTGAGTACGGACAAGGTTCAAATCGGCTAACCCCGCAGTACGACCTTTGGCTTCTGCACGGATCAGGTACATTTCTGCCAGCCGGATGATATAGGCCGGATTATCGCGGGTGCTTTCGCCCCGATATTTTTGGGTACGGCCATCCGGCACGATCGTTACATCATTGGCCGCAGGGTCGAAATTAAGGAGCGCACTACGGACATCGCCAGAACGGGTTTTGAAAAAATCATCTAAAGACTTGGCCGCTAAATAAAATAATTCCGGGCGAATAGCATCCATCCGGCTGTAGGTAAGGTTGTTGTAATCGCTGCGGTTTTGTGCGTCAAATGCCAGTTCGAACACAGATTCAGTCGTACGCCGGTCAGTGAATATAGTGAAATATTTTGCAGCCGGCAACAACGTATAGCTGGCATCAGCAATTACTGCATCGGCATTTTCGGCAGATTTGGCTTTGTCCCCCGCAAAAAGATATACCCTTGCGAGTAGTGCGTGTGTCGAACCGGGATTGATTAGTTGCGATGATACGCCCGCACGATCTAAGAGCCCAAGTGCGGTTTCCAACTCTTTTGTGATAAATTGGTAGCAGTTGGAGACACTTTCCCGCGAGGGAACCTCTTTTATCGTCTGTACGGCATCAATAATTGGAATACCATAAGCAGATTGGCTATTCCAGTGTTCGCCAAAATAGCGGAGTGCATCAAAATGCGCCATGGCTCGCAAGGCACGGGCCTGGCCTTCTATGTCTTTTTTTCGGTTAGCCGCTAAATCAGTTACATCGGGCAGTGCTTTCAACAGGTAATTACAATTGGCTGTTGTGCGCCATATCGCAATCCACATTTGCTCCACTAATACATTGGCTGGTGTCACATTTTTGGCACCCAGCTGATCCAATGAAATATAACTGTATCCGCCCGTTGAGGCATTATCGCTCAATGCCTCGCCCATCAAAGGATATTGACCACCATAATAACTGCGATTTTGGAGTGAACTGTAAATGCCGGTTAACGCAGCTTCTGCACTGGCAGCATCACGAATAGCAACTTCAGTGTCAATATCATTGGGGGATTTTTCCGTCAAAAAACCAGTGCAGGATACTACAAACAAGAAAAATAGCGAGAAAAAAAAGGTACCTATGTGTTTCATAAAATATAAATTAAATGGCAAAAGTAAATATTTTTTCGATTGTACCTAAAAATTGTCAGAATCAATTAATTTTGCGGTAAATTTTTTAGCAACTATTTACCACCCACGTTTCACAGGGTAAGTGGTTATAACGTTTAAACTATACAACCTGATCAAATTTTATGGTATTTCCTGACAATTGTCGCTACACAGAAGACCACGAATGGCTCCGCTTAGGAGAAGATGGCATCGCCTATGTGGGTATTACAGATTTTGCACAAAGTGAATTGGGAGAATTAGTGTATGTGGAAAGCTCCTCCATTGGCAAGGAAGTAAATGCACATGAAATATTTGGAACCGTGGAAGCGGTAAAAACCACTTCTGATCTTTTCCTTCCGGTAAAAGCCACCATCTTGGAATTAAACGCTGATTTGGATAAAAACCCCAATTACATCAACGAGGATCCTTACGGGGCAGGATGGATTGCAAAAATCAAAGTAACGGATCCGGCAGCAGTCGAGGCTTTAATGAATGTGGAGGAGTATCGCCAGCTGATTGGAAAATAAACAGTCCACAGTCAAACAGTCCACAGTCGGCAGTTAAACAGTCGGCAGTTAGACAGTCCACAGTCGGCAGTTAAACAGTCGGCAGTTAAACAGTCGGCACTCGGCAGTCAAACAGTCCACAGTTGGCAGTCAGCAAGTCTATTGGGCTGTGCGTTAATTGAGGCGCCCGCTTCAGAGCATCCAGAGCATCGAAAAATTTGTATAATTATAAAAATTTGTTATGCATTTTTATTTGCAAATGAATTAGTTGATAGTACTTATATGATTTTTTTTTGCCAAAAAATTTATGCAAATACTGCCAAATAATCCATCCCCGTGCCACTATAAGGCTTGCAAAGATTTGACGGCCTGATCGGTCATTTCTTTTGTCACATCCAAATGAGTGACAAACCGAACCGTTTGAGGGCCGAAGGCGGAGGCTTTAATGCCGTTTTGCGCCAGTTTTTCCAAAAAAGCAGCAGCGGTGTAAGGCGGTAACACATCAAAAATGACGATATTCGTTGCTACCGGACGGATATGGACTGCGTAAGGCTGTTGGGCCAAAGTATCGGCAAGGAGCCGGGCGTGAGCGTGGTCTTCCCGAAGGCGTTCCCGGTGGTGGTCGAGCGCATAGATGCCGGCAGCCGCGAGATAACCGGCTTGTCGCATACCGCCTCCCATGGCTTTCCGCACGCGTCGCGCTTCCGCTATGAAGGCTTTATTACCGATCAACAGTGAACCAACCGGAGCGCCCAGTCCTTTGGAGAGGCAGATAGAGATACTGTCGAATGCCCGGCCAATCACCTCCGGTTCATCGCCAGTTTCTGCTAAAGCGTTGAACAGCCTTGCACCATCCAAATGCAATTGTAGGCCATTTTGCTGGCAGACAGCCCGAATATCGCGGATGTTTTGTAATGGATAAACACTGCCTCCACCTTTGTTGCAGGTATTTTCCAGCACCACCACCCGACTAATGGGCAACCAGTCATAACGTGGCTTGATGGCGGCTTCTACCATGACGGCGGTCATGATACCATTTTCTCCGCGCAATAAATTCACCCCAATACCCGAGTTGAAGGCATACCCGGCCACTTCATATTGAAAAATATGACTCATCTCATCACAAATTACTTCATCCAAAGGGCGGGTATGCACTTTTAGTGCAATTTGATTGGTCATGGTACCCGAAGGACAGAACAGCGCTGCTTCGTGGCCCAATAACGCTGCACTTTGGGCCTCCAGCGCATTTACCGTTGGGTCTTCCCGGAAGACATCATCACCTACATCGGCGGCCCACATGGCTTTGAGCATACCCGGAGTGGGTTTTGTAACGGTGTCTGAAATTAAATTTATCATAAATACAAAAATTGGTATAGTTTTTGAAACATCAAGATTCCGAAACAAAGTCTGGAATTTTATCCCGTACTTTGCGGCACAATTGTACTGCTTTTTCAGGAAATTGTTCATTTTTAATCTTTAATCCATCCGCCCGTAGGTTAGCGTACTCGTATATATAATGTAATCAAGTGTTACTTTTAAAAAAGTATTATTTATTCAAAGTGTAACTGCCTTGAATAATCTTTTTTGGGAGTAGTGCATTCATTCATTTATTTATTCATTCCAAACCGATCTACACGTGCTGATGAAGGAATTTTTACATTTCTGCTCATCCCTCTCCTTTTTGCTTTTTTCCAATTTATTGGTAGTAGATTTTTGGCCCTGCTGCGGAGTTACCCTGCCGGAGGATCGGTTTCGTTTTGTCTGCCTCTGAAACTTGACAAGGGAAGTTTTAAAAATCTACCCTTGCTACATAGTAGTTGATCAAAAGTGCAGGAATACCGACTATTTTACGGTTGACTACTTTATCAGCATTATCATTCATCGTTTTCTTCACTTAGGAACCCCCTGCCTCTAAAACGAAATATTATCAACACATGAGATATCTGTTCTTAATCCTCTCTTTTCTGACTGTATTGTTATCAGGTACCAATGCGTACAGCCAGGTCAATTTAAAAATTGATACGGTTGCCATACCCTGTACGAGTACTAATACTTTTAGAATACCGGTCAGGGTCTCCAACTTTTCTACGGTAGGCTCTTTTCAGTTTACCATTGGTTGGAATCCTGCTCAGTTAGAATATCAGTACTTGACAAAGGGTGTCGGTGCCAATCCTTTTTTTGGCGGAACAGCCAATGCAGGCTTTGATACCCTCACTTTTTTACCTTCAGGAAGGTTCTCTTTTACTTGGAATCGAGTAGGAGGTCTCACTGTCCCGGACACCACTGTAATATTTTATATTGCCGTAAAACGTATCGGCGGTGCATTTTCGCCCGTATCTTTTTTATCAGGTGTCAACGCCCCGCTTCAAACGGAAGTGACCGACCCACAAGCAGATGACCTGCCATTTATCACCCGAAATGGCGGTTATCGCCCCGTAGACAATGTGGCACCGGTGATTACCTGCCCGCTAAATGTGATAAAATCAGTTAGTGGACCGTCGCCGGTTACCGCCATTGCCCCTGCCAGTGTGGCGGACAACTGCTCTTCGGTAAGTGTTGGCTGGTCCGCTACGGGTGCTACCACCTCCAATCAACTCGCCGCCGCAGATGCCAGCGGTGCGGTATTCAATCCGGGTCTTACAACGGTGACCTACCGCGCTACTGATATTGGCGGTATGAGTGCTACCTGTTCTTTTACCATAGATTTGCAACCCTCCACTACCAGCGACACCCTCACGCTTATTGCAGAAAGCGGCACCGTTTCTTGCGGGGCTAATCTTGGAATTGATATCACTGCGCTGAATTTCGATTCTTTGGGTTCCCTGCAATTTAGCGTCAGTTGGAATCCTGCCAATCTTCGATTTAGCGGTTTGACCACGGCGGGTTCTGCTTTGTTGCTTTCCGTCGGCAATAATTTTGACACTACTAATGCCCGCAGTGCAGGCCGATTAACTTTTTTTTGGACAACCGATGCTTTGTGGGGTACCACCATTAACGACGGTGCATTATTGTTCATCGTCAATTTAACACCCATTTCCGGCAATCTGTCGGGTGTTCAAATTAACTTCACCGATACCCCTACACCGCGTGAAGCCTTTACCAGTGCGGTGCAACCTCCGGTGGAAGTGCCTGTATTATTCATTTCAGGACAGATTACTGCCATAGACAACGTAGCGCCAAAGATACAATGCCCGGCCAATATCAGCGTGGCCACGTTGCCGGGTGTGTTGACTGCACCCATCAATAATACCGCCCCTTCTACGCTCACGGATAATTGCAACGGGCCGGTAACACTGGCATTTGCCCGTACAGGCACCACTTCCGGCTCCGGCTCCGGCAATGCCAATGGCACCTACAATGCCGGCACTACCGTGGTAACTTACACGGCAACCGATAATAAAAACAACAGCATTACCTGCTCTTTTAATGTCATAGTAGACGCCGGAAAACCCGCTCCGGTGAGTATTGACTCCATTTTGGGCAGTTGTACGGCTACCGAAGTATTGATTCCTGTGAGGGTTTCTGATTTTGCCGATATTGTTGGACTCTCCTTTTCTATTAAATGGGATACCGCTATTTTGAAATTTGACACAGTGGTGAACATATTTGCCGGCATGAACCTCTCACCCTTGAATTTCCAGTTTTTTGGAAGCACCCCCAATGGTGTCTTGCAGTTTTTGGCGGCAGATCCACTGAACGGCTGGCCGAACATACCGGACGGCGGTGTTTTATTTGCTTTAAAATTTAAGGTAAAAAAGCCGATACCGACCACAAAAATAACATTCACTGGCTTTTCGGAGGCGGTTAACAACGCACTCAACAGCGTGCCAACCAAACTAACCAATGGTTCGTTTAACGCAGCCATTGATGGAGGCCCACCAGTATTCACTGCTTGCCCAAGCAACGTAAGCGTCAATTCCACTACTCCAAATTGCACGGCTATTGTTAAATTGCCACCCGCTCAGGCTACAGATGCCTGCTCCGGTATTGCTTCCATCGTTTCCAATCGGCCGGACACCATATATACGGTAGGTAACACAACGGTTATTTACACGGCAACCGACAAGGCCGGCAATTCAGCCACCTGCACCGTTGCTGTACAGGTATTGGGTAATCCCAATAGCGCGGTTTTTGCAGATTGTCCGGCTAATATTTCGGTCAATGCTGGCGCTAACAGCTGTGCCGTTACGGTCAACTGGGCAGCCCCGACACTCAATGCACCCTGCGGACTTTCCAACCCGCAGATTAACTCAAATTTCGTATCGGGGCATTTATTCTCGGTAGGCGATACATCCGTGCGGTACACGCTGACCGGCTCTGCGGCCACCTGTACTTTTCGGGTTTCCGTGCGCGACATTACTGCTCCGGTGCTGCAATGCCCTGCAAATATCGCGGTAAATGCCGATGCCGCCATAAAATGCCGCGCCGTTGCGATCTTTAATACCCCAACATTCTTTGATGCCTGCGATCAAAATCCGGTATTTACCAGTAATTTTATTCCCGGCGATACCCTTCCCACCGGCATCACCACGGTCAATTACAGTGTAAAAGATAGTGGTGGCAATACTGGTTCCTGTTCCTTTACTATTACCGTGAACGATGCTTCCGGCCCGGCAGTAACTTGCCCGACGGATATTATAACTATAGCACAACCGGATACTTGCGGTACTTTCGTACAATGGACCGTGCCCGTCCAAGGAATAGATGCCTGTAGTCAGGATACCACCTTGGCCAATACGCTTACGCCTCCCGGCAGCTTCTTTGCCGTAGGTATTAATGAGGTGATTTATCAGGCAACTGATACTAATGGCAAGACCGGAACCTGTTCTTTCTCAATAACGGTCTCTGACACCACCCAACCAACACTGACTAACTGCCCGGCTGACCTGACGATCAGTTTGCCCGGAAGTAAATGTGATACGACGCTGACGTGGGCACCTCCGACCGCAAACGACAAGTGTGCCCTTGCTGGTTTGACCAGCGATGTTGAACCAGGCTCGACCTTTAATGTCGGCATTACTACGATCACTTTTACCGCTCAAGATGATAATGGAAACACGGCCACCTGTGCTTTTTCTATCACCGTAAAAGACGGAACACCTCCAATACTAAACGCTTGCCCGCCAAATATCGTGGTACAGTTGCCCACCAATAAATGCGATACCTTATTGACTTGGACGCAACCCGTTGCAACGGACAATTGTGCATTTGACTCCTTATTTTCTTCTATCCAATCAGGCGCATCGTTCAAGCCCGGCCAAACCCAAATTACTTATACCGCTCGCGATGAATCGGGTAATACCGCTACCTGTTTCTTCACCGCCGTCGTAATTGACCAGGTGCCACCAGTGTTCACCTCTTGTCCGAAAGATACCGTAATTACTGGTAATGGCACCTGTGGAGCGGTTGTCACCTGGATACTGCCCGGTGCAACCGACAACTGTACGCCAAAGGCAGACATCCTGATTAGTGGCTCACACCCTCCATCGGGCACTTTCTTTGGCACGACCAATGTGCAAATTTTAGCCCGCGATGCCAGTGGCAATTACGATACATGTGCGTTCAGGATCATTGTCAACAGCTCTGGTGTTCCGGGCTTTCAAAATGTGCCGGATAATCAATCTTATATTGGTTGCCGGGCTGTGGGTAACTGGACACCGCCCACTACTATCAATTTCTGTCGGCCACCAGTCATCACTTCAACCCACGCACCCGGCGATACCTTCAGCGTAGGTATTACGACCGTTCAATACATCGCAACAGATAGTATTGGCAACACGTATACGGCTACGTTTACTGTGACGGTACGAGAGAATCAGGCACCCACTATTTCTTGCCCGAAAGGACCGATTGTACTCAACTCGGCGGGTGGTATTTTGCAAGACTCCTCTTCCTTTATTACGATGGCTGACACAGTAAAAACCTGCGATGCCGTTCGATTAGAATTTATGAACCCCTCCGCTACCGATAACTGTGACACACCGGTATTTAAACAAACGGGCGGAAGACTTTCCGGTGCTACCTTCCCAATTGGGACTGACACACTAAAATTTGAGGCAACCGATAAATCCGGCAATAAATCAACCTGCCGGGTACCCGTTGTAATAAAAGGATTGGATGCACTCAATATCAAGATTAGTCCGCTTCCGGGTTGTCAGGGCGATCAGGTAATCTTGCAGATTGATTCTTTTAAAGCAGGTAACGTGACTTACACCTGGACCGGGCCACAAACCAGTTACCCAAATGCGGCAAAAATAACTTTATTTAGCCTGAATCAGGGCAATTCCGGCACCTATTCCGTGCAGGCACAAATCAACGGCTGTTTGACCCCCAAATCTTTTGGCGAGGTACTGTTGGTGAAAAAACCAGTTGCTGAAGATGATGTGAACTTTATAATTGATCCAAATATGTTAGACACTTTTGATGTGTTAAAAAATGACATATTTTTCCCGGCAGCAGACATCAACATTACCCAAATCGGCCCCAGCCCAATCGGGTTGAGCTACGCAGGAAACGGCAATTTTGTTTATCAGGCCAATGCAGACGGTCGGCCAGCATCATTTATTTATGAGTTGTGTTCAAAAACTTGCCCAAACTTGTGCGATATGGCTACTGTGACCATTTCTGTGCGGCAGGTTGACTGCGATTTTGTGCCGAATATCTTTTCGCCCAATGGTGATGATATCAATGATTTCCTAAATATCCCTTGTTTGGATTCAGGGCTTTATCCCGACAATTCTATTGTTATTTACAATCAATGGGGTGACAAAGTTTTTGAAGCGTCACCTTATAAAAATGACAAAATAGAGGGTTGGAATGGTACACTTAAAAACGAAGCGGGCAAAGATCTGCCAGACGGCACCTATTTTTATATTTTCCGTCCGGGAAAAAATCAAAAACCATTAAAAGGATTCGTGGATATATTTAGGTAGACTTCAGACTTCAGACTTCAGACTTCAGACACAAGACTTCAGACTTCAGACACAAGATTTCAGATTTCAGACTTCAGACACAAGATTTCAGACTTCAGACTTCAGACACAAGACTTCAGACTTCAGACACAAGACTTCAGACTTCAGACACAAGACTTCAGACTTCAGACACAAGACTTCAGACTTCAGA
>Ga0105049_10001536_pt1 | contig 27249 bp, 18 predicted proteins | sample MAT06_FD_78087 | JGI IMG/M metagenome (GOLD analysis project Ga0105049, IMG submission 78087) | Freshwater microbial communities from Lake Fryxell liftoff mats and glacier meltwater in Antarctica - MAT-06 | ecosystem: Environmental > Aquatic > Freshwater > Ice > Liftoff microbial mat | place... | reverse complement strand
TCCGCCTGAAGCTGGCCGGGAGGGGTGGCGGGTGGCTGGAATTTGAGAACGCCCTGATAGGCGATGGGCCTAGCGAGGGGAACAATTTGGCCGCCGACGGTGGAGGAACTGATGCTGCTGGCTCCGCCGGAGCGTCCGAGTCCGCCGCCGGTGGTTCCGCCGATGCCGCCGGCGCCGCGTCCGCCCGAGGCGGAAGACGATCCGGTGACGCTGCCAAGGCCGCCGGAGGTGCCGCCGGCGAAGCCGATGTTGCCACCGGTGCTTCCGGAGCCACCCGAGGTGTAGAGGATCTGGCCGAAGCCGCCGGGAATCTCGTTGGCCTGGGCGTTGGCCCGGCCCTGATAGTGGACGTTGCTAAAGGTGTTGCGGAGGAAATTGGAGGTGTTGATGGCGCTGTTGGTCGAGCCGGCATTCCCGCCGTACGCGGAGACGCCGGTGATCGGTGGCGTGGTAATGACCTGGAGATCCGAGGTCTGATTGCTACCCGTGCCCCCCGCGCCGCCGGTCCCGCCACCCGTGGCTCCTGCGCTCGAACCGCCGCCGCTGGTGCTTCCGCCACCGATCGATTGGGCCGACGCGGACGCACCGATCACGGCGGTGAGGGCCATGGCGCCCAGGAGCTTCATCGCGTCACGCATCGTTCCCATCCTTAATTCGATGGCCCGGGTCGTTCGAGCCGCTATGCTTTCGGGGATGCTCGGCGCAGAGGCGGACCTTTCTGAATATATCGGTCAGGCAAACGGGATGCATTAGGGGTTTCTGACAATGAGTCGGATCAGCAAGTCTCACGGCGTCGCTGTCGTTGGCACCGGCTTCATCGGGCCGGTGCACGTCGAGGCCCTTCGCAGGCTGGGGCAGAACGTTCTCGGGATTCTGGGCTCCAGCGCGGAGAAGAGCCACGCCGCTGCTGATTCCCTGGGGCTTGCGAAGGGTTATGCGTCGTTCGAGGAACTCCTCGCGGACCCGGCGGTGGAAGTCGTGCATCTTGCGTCGCCCAATCGGCATCACTTCGAGCAGTGCCAGCAAGCCCTGGCCGCGGGGAAGCACATCGTCTGCGAAAAGCCGCTGGCGATGACGAGCCGTGAGACGGCCGAACTCGTGCGCCTCGCCGCGGCGAAGCCGAGCCTGGTGACGGCGGTCAACTATAACATCCGCTTCTACCCCCTCTGCCTGGAAGCCCGCGAACGCATCCGCTCCGGGCAGCTGGGCGATGTCTTCCACGTCACGGGTTCTTACCTCCAGGACTGGCTGCTTTTCCCGACGGACTTCAACTGGCGAGTTCAAGCGGAAGCGGGCGGCGAACTCCGGGCCATCGCCGATATCGGAACGCACTGGCTGGACCTGATCAGCTTCATCACTGGTCGGACGATCGCGGCGGTCTGTGCGGATCTTCGAACGGTGCATCCGATCCGACAGAAGCCCCTCGGCGGCAGTGAAACCTTCACCGCGTCACGTGCCGGTGAACGAGCGACGCAAGCCGTGCCGATCATGACGGAGGACTATGGTTCGGTGCTGCTTCGCTTCGACGACGGCGCCCGCGGCTGCCTCACGGTGTCGCAGGTGGCCGCGGGGCGGAAGAACTGCCTTCGCTTCGACATTGCCGGCTCGAAAGCCTCGCTCGCCTGGGATAGCGAGGAGCCGAACAGCATCACCATCGGCCATCGCGATCGTGCGAACGAGTCGTTGACGCGCGACCCCGGCTTGCTGTCGCCGGGCGTGCAGCCCTTCGCGAACTACCCCGGCGGCCATGCCGAGGGGTTCCCGGATAGCTTCAAGCAACTCTATCGCTGCATCTACGGCGCCATCGATCATCCGACGGCGACGTTGCTGTATCCCACGTTCGCGGACGGGCACCGCGAGGTGCTGCTCTGCGAAGCGATCTTGCAGAGTCATCGCGAGCAACGGTGGGTAAGTGTGGGTTGAAGCGGACCCCGCGAGCCGAGATAATGCTGTCGGGCTTTCCTTCGAGGACGAGATCGTGGCCAACCGCTCGCGTCGCCGATTCCTTCGCACGCTGCCCGCCGCGGGGCTGCTGGCATGGTCCGGGCACGCCCAGGAGCCGACTCGCGGAGGTGCGGCGTCGGACTCCGGGGCCGAGTTCCTCACCGCTGAAACGCAGACGGCCATCGATCAGGGCCTCGCCTTCCTCGCCAGTAAGCAGAGCCGCGACGGCGGCTTCCTCGATCGCTTCGCGTCTCCCAGCGTTGGCATTACCGCCATCGCGGGCCTTGCTTTCATGGGCGCCGGCCATCAGCCGGGCCGCGGCCGTTATGGCCGACAGGTCGCGAGGATTGTCGATTTCCTGCTCGCGTCCGGCAAGAACACCAACGGCTACCTCGTCGGCCCCGATGCCTTCGGCGGTCGATTCCAGGGCGGCCAGGCCGGCATGTATAACCACGGCTTCGGCACGCTATGCCTCGCCGAGGTCTGCGGCATGATTCCCGACCCGGCCCGTCAGAAGCAAGTCCGCGAGATGCTCGAGAAAGCCATCGCGTACACCGTCTCCGCTCAGAACCGCGATGGCGGCTGGCGCTACGATCCGAACCCGCCCGTTGCGGATGTCTCGGTCACCGTCGCACAAATGATGGCCCTGCGAGCCGCAAAGAATGCGGGGCTCTACGTCCGCAAGAACGTGATCGACCAGGGCGTGAAGTTCATCCGCGGCTGCCAGATGCCCGATGGCGGTTTCAGCTACTTCAAGGGTCAGGGGTATTCCGCCTTCGCTCGATCCGCGGCAGCCCTCGTCGGGCTTTACAGTGCCGGCATCTACCAGGGCGACGACATCGCTAATGGCCTGCGTTACCTCGAGCAGTTTCGTCCCGGCGTCGGCATGGTGAATACGGTGCCCGCCCAGCACTATTTTTACGGCCACTACTACGCCGCCCTGGCGATGTGGACCGCCGGCCGCGAGCCGTGGTCCCGCTGGCTGCCGGCCATCCGCGACGAACTGCTGATGAAGAGCCGCGGCCGGCCGGTCGGCGTGTGGACGGACGAATCGCAAGTCCCCACGTACGCCACCGCGATGGCCCTGATCATCCTGCAACTGCCGAACAACTACCTGCCGATCCTGCAAAAGTGAAAACCGCTTGTTGCTCAGACCTACATCGCTGACACAGCCGCGGGCATTGCTTCACCTCCGTCAGCCGGACGCTGATGGCTGCGAACGGGAACCTCGGCATCGATAGCGATGGGAAGGAACGACTTGAGGATCTTAGCGTCCCCGCCATTTCTCCGGAAATGTGATGGTTCGCATTCCGCCATCTCATGTAAGGCCAAGGTCAGCACTGTAGGTTTAGGACACGTGGTGAGGCTCCGGCACCGGCCGGCGCCCGGAATTTCTTGGTAGTGCGACGCGAACGACCGCACCTGACGTCCACTTCCGCAGCTTACGCAAGGTCGCGTGGAACGCCGCATCCCGGTGGCTGTTGGCGAACTCCTGGGGAGTTGGGGTTGCACCGGCGGGCGAAACGCGGCATGAGTGCACCCGCAGCGGGGCTGGTAGTCCGACCACTCCTCACCTTTTCGGAGATTCCATGTTTCGTCATGCTCTTGCGACGCTAATGGCCGCGGCTTTGACCATCACGATCGGGATGGCCGCTGACCCGGTCCCGGTCCGGGGAACATCGGCCGCGTACGCCCCGTCCGTCGACGCCACGGTCAAGGGCCAGGCCGTTCGGCTAAACCTCACCGGAGTTGGGCTCCGCACCCGGTTCACCTTCAATGTGTACGCCATCGCCAGCTATGTCCAGGACGGGGCGGCCGTCCGCACGGCGGAGGACCTGGCGCGGGCCGACACCGTTCGCCTGCTTCACCTGGTCATGCAACGGACGGTGGAGCCAAGCGACTTCATCGGGGCGTTCAAGGCGGCGATCGACAAGAGCCACCCGGCGGACGAGTTCAAGGCCGAGTTCACCCAGCTCGCCACCGCGGTGGGAAGCACTGCCGCGGCGAAGGGCGACCACGTGACCCTGTTGTCGTTGCCCGGGGAGGGAGTTCGGATTCAGGTCGCCCAAAGTGTGGATGTGACCATCAAGAACCCGGCGTTCGCACGTGCCCTGTGGGAAGTTTACCTCGGCCCAAAGCCGCTCGACGAGGGACTGAAAAAGGGCATGGTCAGCATGCTGACGCGGTAATCCGCCAGACAGACGGAACCCCGACGAGTCGGCACATCGCCATGAAGGGCCGGAGCTTCGTGAAACCACAAGCCCGGTTCGACTTCGACTCTATGGGCCACTCGGCACGTCGGGGTGGATGCGCCGCTGGGACGGCGACCGCCTCTCGGATATCAATGGCCAAATCGCCGCCGGGAATATCGACTTCGTGGTGACCAACGGCGGGCTGTTCACCGTTAGCTTCGACGCCATCGAGAACTACATTTACGTATATCAGCCGGTGCCGGAGCCGCACCACGTCCCCCTCGCCGCCGCTTCGCATCTTGCAAGCGATAACTCTCGCCCGACAATTCCACGATGTGACATCGGTGCGTTGGCCGATCCAAGGCCGCTCTCGTCAGACGCTCGCGGCCCAAGTTCGGGAAGTCAATGCAATGAGTTTATCGTCGGAGAGTTCGACGACATGGGCGACTTGCGAAAGCCCACTTATTCATTCATGACCGTAGGCCCTCTGGCATTTCGCCGGTGTAGCTGGCCCACAGGGCGTCGATGGGGTGGGCGCACCAGATTGATGGGTCGATCGACTTCACATGCCGTGTGATCTGCATCAGGCAGCCGACGTTGCCGGTGAACAGGGCCTTGGCGCCGGTCGTCAGGATGTTGTCCCGCTTGCGGTCGCCCAGGGCCTCGGCCATCTCGGGCTGCGTCAGGTTATAGCTGCCCGCGGCGCCACAGCAGATTTCGCTCTCGCCCAGCGGCACCAGTTCCAGCCCGGGGATCAGTTCCAGCAAGGCTCGAGGCTGCTTGAAGATTTGTTGCGCGTGGCGAAGGTGGCAGGCGTCGTGGTAGGTCGCCTTGATGTTCAGCGGATGCGTCGGCTTCACCGGGCCGAGTTCCATGAGAAACTCGCTGACGTCCCGCACCTTGCTCTGGAACCGGGCCGCGGCCTCCGCACTCGGGGTGCCGTGCATCATGTGGGCGTAGTCCTTCAACTGATACCCGCAGCCCGCGGCGTTGACGATGATGGCATCCAGCTTGTCGAAGTCCGGGCCGTTCGCGCCGAAGATGTCGCAGTTCTTCGCAGCCAGTTCGCGGGCTGCCGGCTCCATCGCGGAGTGGTAATGCAACGCACCGCAGCAGCCCTGGCTCTTCGGAATCCACACCTCGCAGCCATTCTTCTGAAGCACCTTCGCGGTGGCGTAGTTCGTCTCCGGGTAAAGTGAATCCGCCACGCAGCCCAGGAAGAGAGCAACGCGGGCCCTGGGCTTGCCCTCGGGTTCAAGCACCTCGGGCAGGTCCCCGTAGTGCGGTTGGAGTTGCGGCAGCATCCCGTGCATCGTCCGCATCGATCGCGGCAGCAGGCTCAGCACGCCGGACTTCCGCAGCATCCAGTCCAGGCCGGTCCACTGGGCGAGGCGAGCCGGGGCCAGGGCGATGCGGTTCCGCCAGCGATGCGGGAAGATGTGGAACAGCATGAAACGCTGAAGGATGTTGAGCGACTTCACCTGCCGGCCCGGCTCGAGGCGGTTCATGTACTCGCGGAACGGCTCGAGGATCCGGCCATACTGCACGCCGGAAGGACAGGCGGTTTCGCACGCCCGGCAGTTCAGGCACAGGTCGAGGTGCTGCTTCACGTTGTCATCGAGTTCGAGGGTGCCGTCGATGACTTGCCGCATGAGGTAAATCCGGCCGCGGGGCGAGTCGGCCTCGTTCGCCGTCTCGACGTACGTGGGGCACGAAGCCGTACAGAGGCCGCAGTGGACGCAATCGAGAACGAGTTCGTAGTCGATCGCGGGAGCATCCGGCGTCGGCAGCGCATGGCCGGAGGCGGTGTGCGCATCCACGGCCGCCGGCACCACCGGCAGCGAGGTGCGAGTCGAATCAGCGAGCTTCGGGTGTACGGTCGTCATGGCAGCGTTGGCCTTGTGGTCGGTATCAGGAGAACCGGTGGATCAATTGTTGTGGGTTGGACGGTTCGCGTGCATCATCCTCAAGTCTTGTCGGATCGAATTCCAACTCGATACAGCATCTCCGAAGGATTTCCAGAACCTGCTCCGGATCCTCGTGCAGGACGTTGTTCGTGAATCGGACAACTCTCAATCCCTGCGATTCCAGATACTGTTGCCGAACGTCATCCTTTTTATCCTGTTGGAAGTGCGACTCGCCATCGTTAATAGTCTATACGGGGTGGAACGAGCACGAGAGGATCGAGCAACGTTTTTCGATTCCGACGCCGCGCGAACGGCTGTCCTCGCGCATCGCCCGTGAGGTCCTTACGACCGAACACACTGGCTCTCCTTCAGCCAGGCGGACCCTCCATGCTGCGATTCATGGCCCTGCGAATGATGGCCCCATCGCGAGAATCAGCCAGGATTTCCAGGGCTTCGTGAATGTCGCCCTCGCGGTCCACGAGGTGCAACAGCCGCGGTCGCTGCCCCGGCGGCAGATGGGCCCGAGCATCGTCCGCCCCCGCGATGCCATCGATGCAGGCCTTGAGCCTGGGTGGAATAGCCGTTAGGGCCGAGGCCGGTGGTGTGACGAAGCGTGGAGAAGTTGAGCGAGGTGGTGTCTTGAATGGCGAGCCCGACAGCTTGCCCGCGACGGAACTCAGCGGTGACGGCGGTAAGGGGTTCGAGAAGATCACGATCCGTGAGCTATGGAAGCAGCCTCGCATAAGCACGAGCGGCGTATTGCATGCCTTTATAGTCGGTGCCCGAATAATTCAAAGCAATCTGTCGATCTGTGAAGACGCCTCGAAAGGTCTGATGAAACAGCCCACTAGGGCCGGCCACAAAGGTGATTTTGCCTGGCTCTACGCTGCCGGTGATGGAGTAAGTCCGAGCTTTGCCAACGATAATCGTGCCTCGAATGAGATTGCCATTTCGCTCGCTCAGCGACAGTTGGAAACCATCTCTCAGAGTCCCCATGATCCGCTCCCCTTTCCAAACCGTTCCGGCTTGCAGCAGGTCGGGTTTTCCGGGGAGGAGTTGCGTCGCTGGGGGTGCAACGGCAACAGGTGCCGTTACGACAGCCGCTGGCACGGTATTCATCGGAGCCGACACGACCTGCGTGCTCGCCATGTCCTCCTTCGGGAGTTCCATCGGTTGAGTCGGTATGGCATCAGCCGTTGCCTGGCGAACTTTTGGCGGCCTGGGTGGGGGCTTGGTGGGTTTGGGTTGCTCGACATAAACCCGCAGGGAATTCTCCCCAAGATTGACTTGAATATCCGATGCCCACAACTCGACATCACTCTTGACGATCTTTAGCCGGTGAGTCCCGACCAGCACCGCCGTAATTCGGATGGTTTCGCCGTTCCTCGTTAGCGACACATTCTCTCCATCCACCAACACTTCAGCATCGGCAGGGACGTTCTCGATCACGATCGTTCCATGTTCCAGTTCCGGCGGAATCGCTCCCGGAGTGGGCCTCGCGAGAGATCCGGAAACGCTCGGGGGTCGTGAGGCACTCACCTCGCGACCCTGGGCCTGTCGCATGCGTTTGACAAATCCATCCGCCGACGACTCGGTGACGGTTTGCAGGCATCCGATGCAAGTATCGAGGTGTTGGAGAATACTGTCCGCCATCTCGGCGGAAAGCTTGCCCACAGCGAAGGCTTTGAGAACTTCCAGGGCGGGGTGTTGCACGGGCGGAACAGACACGGGCGGCCTCCCAATCTCATGACACTTCCAAGATCCTCGATTGCACGTCAGGAGTAAAAGGCGCTTTACAGATTCGAGATGTCGAGAAAATCTCAGTAATCCGGCTTCGAGGGCTTCGCGATCCCGAAATCTCTGCGAGATCAAGTCTTATGGCACAAAGAATCACCCGACGCGACGGCCTGAATTTTCCCAGAGCCCGCCTGGGGTCGAGATCTGAGCGCGGGAACCACAGCGTCTTCCCACGAATCTCCGCGAAGAATCGTTCCGCTTTTCCCGGCTTGACAGCGATCAGCGTGCTGTCTATTTCCCCTGCCGCGACCACACGCACAAGGGGGAACGAGCGTGGGCCATTTGGGGAATGCCTTTCCGACCAAGCCTGTCTATCGCACTTCGGGCGGACAACTGTTCGTCGGCAAAGCGGAGGAGGTGCTGTCGTCGGCGGCGCTCGATCCCTGGCGAGGGAAAGTGCAACTCGTCTTCACCTCACCGCCGTTTCCGCTGCTCCGGCAGAAGAAGTACGGCAACCTCATGGGTCAGGATTTCGTCGACTGGCTCGCCTCGCTGGCGAAGCCGCTCGCGGAGATTCTCACGCCTGATGGCTCCATCGTCGTCGAACTGGGCAACGGCTGGAACCCCGGCATACCCACCGTGTCAACGGTCGGCATTCGCTCGCTGCTGGCGTTCCAGGAGGCGGCCAACCTCCACCTGTGCCAGGAATTCATCTGCTACAACCCGGCCCGGCTGCCGACGCCCATCGAGTGGGTGGCCGTGCGGCGGATGCGTGTGAAGGATGCGTTCACCCGCGTGTGGTGGATGTCGCCCACGCCCACTCCGAAAGCGGATAACCGGCGAGTGCTGACCGAATACAGCGAGAGCATGCGACGCTTGCTGAAGAAGGGTAGCTACACGGGCGGTCGACGCCCCAGCGAGCATCACATCGGCGAGGCGTCGTTCCTTTCGGACAACGGCGGAGCGATCCCTCCGAACGTGCTGGTTCCTCCAGGAAGCGACGTCGCAGAGCCGCAGGCGGTTCTGCCGATCTCGAACACGTCGAGCCGGGACGACTATCAGATGACCTGCAAGAAGCTGGGCCTCGTGCGTCATCCCGCGGTCATGCCGGAGTTGCTGGTGAAGTTCTTCGTACAGTTCCTGACAGAGGCGGGCGACATCGTGCTGGACCCGTTCGCCGGGAGCAACAGCACCGGAGCCGCGGCCGAGTCGCTTGGTCGGCAATGGATCGGCATCGAAGCGGACGCAGCGTACGCCGAGGCGTCCAAGGTGCGTTTCCAGAAGATGGAGCCGAAGCGGGCCGCCTGATCCGCCCATCGCGCAGGGAATCGGGTACGCTGACCTTCACGTCGCAGCTACGCCGTCAGGTAGCGCGTGATTCGAGTCCCAGAATCGTCAACGCCTCGCGATGAACCATCCGTTCGATCGCTTCCATGTTGAGCCTGGGCAGTGCGGTCCCTTCCAGCATCGCGTTCAGCTTTCGCAGGCCGTCGATCGTGGCGTTCACGGTGGTAAAGGGGAAATCGGTGCCGAAGAGCACCTTGTCCCACACGCCGTATTCCTGCACCAGCATCAGGCTCTGATAGAACTGGAACGGCCGATAGTGCAGGGCGCTGATGTCCGCGTACAGATTCGGGTGCTTGCGAATGGTGACGACGCACTCGCCCTCGTAAGGATGCCCAAGATGGGCGAGGATCATTACCACCTCGGGGAATCGCGTGGCCACGCGGTCGAGCAATCGTGGCAGCGTGAAGTCAAGCGGCGCCTGGGCGATGAAGGTGGTGCCCGTGTGCAGCAACACAGGAAGATGATGGCGAGTCGCATATTCCCACAAGGGATCCAGTCGCGAATCGTCCGGCGAGAAGCCGGCATACATCGGCAGGAGCTTGATGCCCCGGAGGCCGAGCGTGGTATGGCCGTCGACGAGATCGCACTGCCAGCCGGGCTGCGTGGGGTCGACGGAGAGGAAGCCGATGAGCGTGTCCGAATGGGCCGCGACATAGTCTGCGATGTAACGATCCTCGACCCAGATGCCACTGAGCTTGGCCTTGCCGCCGAAGACGATCGTCTTCGTGTCCGTGGTGGCGGTGCGTCGATAGTCCTCGTAGCAAACGGTGAGGTCAACCTCGGCTCCGGGCTTCGCTCGCTTCGCCTGGCGGATGAAGTCGCTCGTGAAGTGTCGTGGGAAATCCCACGCATGGGAGTGGACGTCCAGAATCATGGGGAGCCTCCCGTAACCTCCGGAGTTCTCGAAGGAAAGCCGCTACCAAGAAATGCGTCGCCGCAATGGGAAGTCTCAGGAGCGTAGCGGTGAATGGGCTACGCTTAGCGCTTCAAAGACTCCGCGTCGCGGCGACGTGATCGATCAATGCTCACAGGAGTTCGCGGATCACCGTGCCGTCGGTGACGTGTTGCGGTCGGCCGGTGTGATCGGGAACGGTGGCAGTTTCCGGGTCAATGCCCAGGCTGTGGTAAAGCGTGGCGAAGATGTCGCTGAAGTTGATCGGGCGATCCTTGGCAAATTCGCCGAGGCGGTTGGTGGTGCCAATGGCCTGGCCCGTCTTGAGTCCTCCGCCGGCCATGATCGCACAACTCACCTGCGGCCAGTGATCGCGGCCGCCCTTGTCGTTGATTCGCGGCGTACGGCCGAACTCGCCCCAGGCAATCACCGTCGTGTCTTCAAGCATCCCACGCTGTTCGAGATCGCTCACGAGCGCCGTGAGGCACTGGTCGAGCTTCGCACCGTGATCGCGGACGAGGTCAAAGTTCTTGCCGTGGCTGTCCCATCGGCCATAACTGAGACTCACAACGCGGGCCCCGGCTTCCACCAACCGGCGGGCCATCAGCAGGTGATCGTTCACCGTCGGGGCGCCGTCGAACTGGAAGTTGTAAGGCTTGCCGTCGCCGTAACGCTCGCGGACCTTGGCGTCTTCCTTCGACAGGTCGAGCGCATCCACCAGTTTGCTCGACGTGAGCACGTCCAGAGCCTTCTCGATGTTCGCGTCGAAGCCGGCGACCGCTCCGTTCGCATCCAGTTCCCGTCGAAGGGAATCGAAATGTTCGAGCATCGCCTTGCGATCTTCCAGGGCCGACTTGTTGCCCGCGTTCATCACCATGTTGGCGAGGTCCGGCCCGCTCGGCTTGAACGGAGCGTAGAGCGGCCCCAGAAATCCCACCTGGCCGGCATCGCTCCAGGGCATGTGTTGGGTCTTTTCCGCGAGTCCGACGAACGGCGGCACGCCCGGATCGATGTGGCCCGCCAGCTTCGCGGCCACCGAGCCGATGCTCGGCCGCCCGCCGATGGCGGCGAGCGACTGCTTCTCCCAGCCCGTCATACACTGGAAGCCGTCGTGCCCGCCCTTGGCCCCCACCACGCTGCGAAGGAACGCGAACTTGTCCGCCATCGCGGCAATCTTCGGGAACGTCTCACCGATCTGGATACCGGGCACCTTGGTGCTGATCGGCTTGAACTCGCCACGGATTTCCTTGGTCGCTTCGGTCTTGATGTCCCACATGTCCTGGTGGGGCGGACCGCCGCCGAGGAAAATGTTGATCAGCGCCTTGTGTCGCGTCCCACTGGCGGGGTTCTTGGCCTTCGTCGCCGCCTCGGCTCGGTAAAGATCCGCGAGCGTGAAGGTCGTGGTTCCGAACGACAGCGAGCCCGCTTTGATAAAGCTTCGACGGCTGATCCCATCACAAAAACGTGTCGATCCACGGCCGAGAAGTGTGAGCATGACAGGTTCTCGAAATCAATCGCCAGGTTGGCGGGGATTAACAGGCGGGACGCCAGGACTTCCCGACGTTGACTACAGGATACTACCGACTGTCGACGTCTGCAATAAGAAAGATCGGAAAGGAGTCCCCGACAACTTCACTGGAGCTCAAAATGGTACCGTCCGAGATTAGCCCTGCCGTCCTGGAGCAGTTGCGGAAGTACGACACGCCGACGATCTGCAACGTGTTGGAACTCTTCGACGCGATGCCGCGGACGTCGAGTTACATGGATCAGCGGATTCACTCCTGCTTCCCGAAACTTCCTCCCATGGTGGGCTTTGCATCCACGGCCACCTTCCGTGCCGGGGCCGCACCGCGAGGCGGAGACGTCTACAGGGGCCTCACGAAACAGGTGGAAGTCCTGGCCGCGTCGAAGGGGCCCGCGGTGGTCGTTTTCCAGGATCTCGACGACCCCTCCGTGGCCGCGACCTTCGGCGAAATCATGTGCTCGACCTACCAGGCGTTTGGCTCTGTCGGCCTGATCACCAGCGGCACCGGGCGCGACCTGGACCAGGTGGAAGCTTTGAACTATCCAGTCTTTACGTCAGGGACCGTCTGCTCGCATGGCTACTGTCAGATCGTGGAGCTTGGCGTGCCCGTCCGCGTGGGCGGCGTGTGGGTGAACCCGGGCGACATGCTCCACGGAGACCGCAACGGCGTGGCGGTGATCCCGCTAGATCTGGCGGCTGCGACCGCCGAGGCGTGCCCGGAGTTGATGGCTGCGGAGACGGTGGTGCTCGAATATTTGAAGGCAGGCAAGGTGACGCCAGCCGGCTTCGACGCCGCTCGTGCCGAGTGTCACAAACGCATCCAGGACCTGGCACGAAGGCTCAAGTCTCGAAAGGGTTAAAGCCGATGAATCACCGGCAAGGTTGACTCTCACCGGCACGACCGGTACGATTCACCAAGTTCGCCAGTCAACCTGGCCTCGTAGCCAAGTGGTAAGGCAGCGGTTTGCAAAACCGTTATCCCCCGGTTCGAATCCGGGCGAGGCCTCTTGAGTGAGACCGAGAAACACAACCAACCCGCTGGAGACCAGCGGGTTGGTTGCTTCGTGTCTGGCGATCAACGGTGTGTGTGAAGCACTTCGTGGCGATCAGAGGTTCGACTCCCTCCTCAACCTTCCACATTACGCGGCGATGGCGAGTTTGCGTTCCACCGGGGCCGTGGCGCGAACGGCGGCTTGCACGAAGCACTCGAAGATTTGCATGTCCAGCGCGCTGGCCGTGTCCGCTTCCGGATGCCACTGCACGCCCACACAGAACCACGAGGGGTCAGTCGACTCGATCGCTTCAACCACGCCGTCCGGCGACTTCGCACACACTCGCATCTTCTTGCCCACCGTGTTCACGGCCTGGTGGTGCAGGCTGTTGACGCGAAGCTCGACGCAGCCGTAAATCTCGTCAAGGCGGGTGTTCGGCTCCAGGTTTACCATGTGGCGATGCGGAGCGCCGGTCTGGTCGAAGTGCGGCATCGCCTTCGGGTTCTCCGCTGGCAGGTGCAGGTAAAGCGTGCCGCCCGCGAAGACGTTCAGTTGCTGCATTCCAAGGCCAATCCCGAGCACGGAGGTCTTGCGCTCAAAGATCTTCGAGAGCAGGTACCGATCCGCATCTTCCCGGCGGACGGGCATCGGCTGCACCGCGTTGAGCGGAGCCTGGCCGTTGCGCCGCGGGTCCATGTCGCCACCGCCGGTGAGGATCACGCCGTCGAGCCGATCAAGGATCGCATCGACTTCCGCGAAGTTCTCCTTCTTCAGCGGCGGAATCATCACGGGCATCCCACCCGCCGAGAGAATCGCGTCGATGTACCCGACATTGAGCCGGGCGTACGGCACGCCATTCTTGGTGATGGCGAAGTCGGTATTGATGCCGATCAGGGGACGAACAGGCGGCGCGGGCTCTTTACGAAGTGCCATGCGATTCAACCCTCCATGGACCCGCGTCTGCGGGCAAGGCGGCCGTCGAATTCCTTTCGATCGGCCAGTGCGAGAGAGAAGTGTAATGAGCTGCGCGCGGCAGCTGCAAGAGCGATCGATGAGGGATTTCCAGAAAATTCAGGTAGTTTCAAAGGTGGGCTTGAAAAACGATCTCCGAGGCGTTCTCGAAGTTGAGGCGAAAATTCAAAGGTGTCACGAGAATCGACGCCTCTCGACTCGGCCGTCACCACGAAGATTCACGGCAGGGGAATGTCCTTCAGTGTGAAGGGCACTTTGAACTCCGCCAGAGGCGAAGGAGTGTCGTACACCAGCGACCAGCCCGGCCCGTTTGGCTGGCCCGCGATCTTGGCGGCGGCGAAGCGGTACACGGCGGTCATCTCTCGACCCGGCTGCGGTTCCTCGATCTGATCCGGTGCCAGCGCAACCGCCTGCGGGGTGACGAGTCGCAGCTTGTTCTCGCCGAGCCAGGTTTCGAAGCTCTCGAAGACAGGCATCCCCGCGGGATAGGACAACCGCAACGTCGCCTCCCAGAACTTCCTGCCATTGATGTTCTCCAATTGCCAGCCGGTGAGGACCGCCCGCACGGAGCCGGCCGGCACGCCCCTGGGTAACGAACCCTCGATCGGGAATGGGCCGCCGAGGGGTGCGAACGCGAACGGAAGCATTCGCTCGCTCGCTGTCACCGTCACCTGGCCTGTAAGCTCCGTGATCGCAGTCGCCTTCCGAGGCACGTTCATCACTCGCACGGGCAACCGATGGCTGGAGGCATCGCTCACAGGGCTGAAGGCGGAGGCGCTCCCCGCGGAGTGAGCATTGCCGAGATCGTCCTTCGCCAGGGTCACACGTGGCACCGAATCGATGCGGAACACAGGCAATCGAGGCTCCCAGTGAACGAGCAGTTCAAGCTCCTGGAATGAGTTCCCCATCGCGAGATCGAGCCGGCCATTGACCTGGCGAGTCACGATGCGGAACGGCCCCTCAAGTGAAGAAGCTTCTTTCCCTGCCCCACGTTTCACGAGCGACACTCGCCTCCCGTGGTCGAGGATCTCGATTCGAGCGTCGCTTGCCTTCGCCACCGCTTCGAGAGCTTCCCAGTAAGGAGCCTTCGCAAGCTTCACCACGCAGGGCGTCTTCGGATCGAGAGCGGAGATATCAAGAGCGATGCCCGCCTTGCGAAGAGCGTCGGCTGCCTCGCTCACGGTGGCCGATTGCACGGAGAGCAGCGTCGCCTTCAGCGGAATCGGCGACTGAGCGGAAAGGGGCGAGAAATAGACCAGGCCCATCATGACGACAACGAGCGCGGACCAACCCCCTGGCAAGCGGGCGACGCGAGGCTCACGCTCCGGGTTTGCCAGGGGGTTGTTGGCTGTTCGATCGTGGTGGATTTGCAAGGTGGTATTCCAGGGGGAGGGCAGCCTTGGCTTCGAGTCTCGAGCTCATTCTTGGCGAGTGCAAGCCCCTTTTCTATCTTAACAAGGTCGAGCACGAGGAAAGAGTCGCGATTCGGACTCGTCCCTGACCGACGCGTGTGCGGACTCGCCCTTGGCCTCCTGCGAATAATAAGAGTAAGGTGGCCGCTCCGGGCGCCTTGATGTACCGGATTTCAACGGCGGACTGTCCTGGTTCGCGTCATATTGACCTGGAGAGGTTCTGCCGAATGCACACAACTCCCGAGGATCTGGCGGTTCGGAACCCCTTGCCGGAAGACGTTGATCCACTGGAAACGACCGAATGGCTCGAATCCATGGAAGCGGTCGTCAAGTTCGGCGGACCCGATCGCGCCCGCTTCCTGCTTGAGGCGTTGATCGCCAAGGTCGGCCGGCTCGGCAAAGCCGACGCGAAGATGCCCACCGGCATCACCACCGCGTACCTCAACACGATCCCCGTCGAGGACCAGCCGGACTTCCCGGGGGATCGCCGACTCGAACGCAACATCAAGAATATCGTCCGCTGGAACGCGCTCGCGATGGTGCTGAAGGCGAACAAGAATACCAACGTCGGTGGGCACATCAGCACCTTCGCCAGCGCTGCCACGCTCTACGAAGTCGGCTCGAATCACTTCTTCAAAGGGCGAACGGACAAGCACCCCGGCGATGTCGTCTTTTTCCAGGGCCATGCCTCGCCGGGCATGTACAGCCGGGCGTTCGTCGAGGGTCGCCTCTCCGAGGCGAAGCTCAGCAACTTCCGACAGGAACTCCAGCCGGGCGGCGGCCTCAGCAGCTACCCGCACCCCTGGCTGATGCCCGACTTCTGGCAGTATCCCACCGTCAGCATGGGCCTCGGCCCGATCATGTCGATCTATCATGCCCGCTTCAACCGCTACCTCCGCGATCGCGGCCTGGCGAAAACGGACGACGTCCGCGTCTGGGCTTTCCTCGGCGACGGCGAGTGCGACGAACCGGAATCGCTGGGCTGCATCACCCTCGCGGGCCGCGAGAAACTCGACAACCTCACCTGGGTCATCAACTGCAACCTGCAACGGCTTGACGGCCCCGTCCGCGGCAATGGCAAGATCATCCAGGAACTCGAAGGCCTCTTCCGCGGCGCCGGCTGGAACGTCATCAAGGTCGTCTGGGGTTCCGGCTGGGACTCGCTTTTGAAGGCCGATCACACGGGCGCCCTGGCTCGCCGGATGATGGAAGTCGTCGACGGCGAGTATCAGGAATATGTCGTCAAGGGCGGCGCCTTCATCCGCGAATACTTCTTTAACACTCCCGAGCTGAAAGCCCTCGTCGAACACCTCAGCGACGATGACCTTCCTAACCTCAAGCGAGGCGGCCACGACCCGCTCAAGGTGTATGCCGCGTACAAGGCCGCCACCGAGCACAGGGGCAAACCGACCGTCATCCTCATCAAGACCGTGAAGGGCTACGGCATTCCTGGCGAAGGGGGCGAGGGGAAGAATACCACGCACCAGTTGAAGAAGCTGGTGATGCCGATCGAGGCCGACCCGACGCTGACGCCCGAGCAGAAGGGAAAGAAGCAGACGGCCGCAGCCCTCAAGGCGTTCCGCGACCGCTTCTACATTCCGCTCACGGACGAGCAGCTCGAGCACATCCCGTTCTACATGCCCCCCGCGGACAGCGCTGAGATGCAGTACATCCGGGAGCGCCGCGGCATTCTCGGCGGGTCCGTGCCCAGCCGCAACAACCACTTCGCCCCCTGCAAGCCGCCGGAACGCAAGGCCTTCGAGGGCCTTTACAAGGGCACCATCGCAGGCAAGGGCCAATCGACGACGCTCGCCTGGGTCAACCTGATGACGCAGCTGATGCGCGACCCGAACATCGGTAAGCTCATCGTGCCGATCGTGCCGGACGAGGGCCAGACGTTCGGTATGCCGCCGCTTTACAAGGCCTTCGGCATCTACAACAGCGCGGGGCAGCTTTACAACCCGGTCGATAAGGGCTCGCTCACCGAGTACAAGGAAAGCACCGCCGGGCAGATCTTGCAGGAAGGGATCAACGAGGCCGGCAGCATGGCGAGCTTCATCGCCGCCGGCACCGCGTACAGCACCCACCAGGTGAACACGATCCCGTTTTACATCTACTACTCGATGTTCGGTTTCCAGCGGATCGGCGACCTGGCCTGGGCCGCGGCGGATGCGCGAACTCGCGGCTTCATGATGGGCGCCACCGCGGGCCGTACCACCATCAACGGCGAAGGCCTCCAGCATGAGGACGGCCACAGCCCCATCATGGCGATGACGATCCCGACGTGCCGGGCGTACGACCCCGCGTTCGCTTACGAACTCGCCGTCATCATCGAGGATGGCATCAACGCGATGTTCGTCCGCAACGAGGAGTGCTTCTACTACCTCACGGTTTACAACGAGAGCTACGACATGCCGCCGATGCCGAGCGAGGATTCTCGCGATGGCATCGTCCGCGGCCTGTACCCCTTCAAGACCGTGAAGCCCGACGGCGCCAAGCACGAAGTCCAGATCCTCGGCAGCGGCGTGATCCTGAACGAGGCGCTGCGGGCCCAGAAGATCCTGGCCGAGAAGTACAACGTCGCGAGCACCGTCTACAGTGCGACGAGCTACCAGCGACTGCGGCGGGACGCCCTGGACTGCGAGCGTTTCAATCGCCTGCACCCGACGGGTCAGGCCAGGGAGCCGTACGTTCGCAGGGTGCTGGCGAAGACGAAGGGCCCGATTATCGCGACGTCCGATTACATGCGGATGCTGCCGGAGCAACTGGCCCCTTACCTCGACGGCCGACTGCTGGCCCTGGGCACGGACGGTTTCGGCCGCAGCGAGACGCGCCAGGCCCTGCGGCGTTTCTTCGAGGTCGACGCGGAGAACGTGACGATCGCCTCGCTGTTCGCACTCGCCCAGCGCGGCGAACTGGACCGCAAGATCGTGGACGGCGCGATCAAGGATCTCGGCGTGAACCCGGACTCCCCGGCACCGTGGACGGTGTGAATCGCGGAACGCGAAACTCGGAACTGGGAACTCAAGGCACCCGTTAAGCGCAGCCGCCAACGGCGGCGATGAGGTTCATACGATGGAATTCCGCCTCCCCGCCCTCGGCGAAGGCATCGACTCGGCCACCGTTGTCAACGTGCTCGTGAAGCCCGGCGACGCCGTGACGCCTGGCCAGAACGTCATCGCCGTCGAGACGGACAAGGCCGCCGTCGAGGTCCCCATCGACACCGCCGGAACCATCGGCGACATTCGCGTGAAGCCCGGCGACAAGATCCCCGTCGGCGGCGTGATCCTCACGCTCCAGGGAAGCAACGCTGCCAGCCCGGAACGCAAGCCCGCCGCGCCGGCGGCTCCAGCACCCCAAACTGCGTCGAACTCCGGCGGCTCACGCTCGGCACCCGCGCCAGAGGCCGCTTCGACCTCCGAGTTCAAGCTCCCCGCTCTCGGCGAAGGCATCGACTCGGCCACCGTCGTCAATGTCCTCGTGAAGCCGGGCGAAGTTGTCACTGCGGGCCAGAACGTGATTGCCGTCGAGACAGACAAGGCCGCCGTTGAGGTCCCCATCGACACCGCCGGAACCATCGGCGACATTCTCGTGAAGCCTGGCGACAAGATCCCCGTCGGCGGCGTGATCCTGAGCCTGGCGAGCGGGGTACGTAAACCCCCTGCGCAATCGCAACCAGTTCCCTCGAGCTCGGGAGGCTCACGCCCGCTTCCGCCGGAAACGCCTCGCAATGGCTCGCCACGATCGACGGCCCCGTTGAACACGGATCCCGCGGCCCCCACCGCCGGTGCCGCCGTCATCACGGAGGCGGATACGTCTTCCCGGCTCGTCGTTCCCGCCGGCCCGGCCACGCGGCGACTCGCCCGGGAACTCGGCGTCGCCCTGGCCCAGATCCGCGGCAGCGCCCGGGGCGGCCGTGTCACCATCGACGACGTCAAGACTCACGTCAAAGGTCGCATGGACCAACTGCGGACCGGGGCCACCCCCTCGAACGCCACGGGCCGCATCGTCGATGCCTTCGCCCTGCCCCCGCTGCCGGACTTCACCAAGTTCGGCCAGGTGGAGAAGAAGCCCGTCAGCAACCTCCGCAAGAAGATCGCCGAGAACCTGACCATCGCCTGGCGCACGATGCCGATGGTCACGCAGAACGACCTCGCGGACATCACCGAGCTCGAAGCCGGCCGCAAGCGAACGGTCGAATCGATGGGCAAGGGCTCTCCGAAAATCACCATGACCGTGCTCGCGGTGAAGGCCGTCATCGCGGCCCTGAAGGAGTTCCCGAACTTCAATTCCAGCTACGACATGAACACGGGCGAACTGGTGATCAAGAAGTACTTCCACATCGGCATCGCCGTCGATACGGAACGCGGCCTTGTGGTCCCGGTCATCCGAGACGCGGACAAGAAGAGCATCCGCGACATCGCCGCCGAGGTGGTGGAACTCGCCGACAAGGCCCGCGCCGCCAAGCTCACCATCGACGAAATGCGAGGCGGCTGCTTCACCATCACGAACCTCGGCGGCATCGGCGGCACCAGTTTCACCCCGATCGTGAACTACCCCGAAGTCGCGATCCTCGGCATGTCCCGATCGAGCCAGCAACCCGTCGTGAGGGATGGCCAGATCGTCCCTCGACTGATGCTGCCGCTAAGCTTGAGCTATGACCACCGCGTGATCGACGGTGCCGACGGGGCCCGCTTCAGCACCAAGCTCGTGCAACTCTTCAGCGACCCCATCCGCCTGCTGATGGAAGCGTGATCTCGATTTGCGTCGCCGCGATCATATCCACGAGGCCTCTCCCATGCTTCGACCCCTGGCCGCCGGGCTGCTCTCGCTTGCGGTCCTCGCGGCGATCCTTGTCACACAGTCGCCTTCGCCCACCACACCCGCGGCCACGGCTGCGGAGTCGGCCAAGCCTCGTTACTGGAAGGGCAACCTGCACACGCACTCGTTCTGGAGCGACGGCGATGACTTCCCGGACATGATCGCCGACTGGTACAAGTCTCACGGCTACCACTTCCTCGCGATGACCGAGCATAACGTCATCGCCGAGGGTGATCGCTGGGTGGATGTTCAGGAGATGGCCGTCCCCAAGAAAAAGAGCCTCACGCCCGCGGTGGTGAAGAAGTACGTCGACCGCTTCGGCGACACCTGGGTCGAACGTCGAACCACGTCCGGTAGTTCACAGGTCCGCCTCAAGCCGTTCTCCGAGTTCCGCACGAAGTTCGACGAGGCCGGGAAGTTCCTCATGATCCCGGCGGAGGAAATCACCGCGACCCACGATCGCCGACCGCTGCACATGAACGGTATCAACCTCACCACCGCGATTCAGCCCGTCACCGCGTCGAGCTACAGCGAGGCCCTCAGCCTCAATCTCCGACAGGTAGCTGGGCAACGGACCAGGGCCGGGCGCCGGATGATCGGTTTCCTCAACCATCCCAACTTCGGCTGGGGCGCCACGGCCGAGGACATGATCGCCGCGGAGAACCTCACGACCTTCGAGGTCTTCAACGGCCATCCGGGCGTCCGCAACTACGGCGATGCCGAGCACGCCTCGACGGAACGAATGTGGGACATCCTGCTCGCCCACCGACTCGCCAAGCAGCAACTGCCACGGGTCCTCGGCGTCGCGACGGACGATGCCCATGCTTATCACCAGTGGGGCGCCGGCAAGACCAACCCCGGCCGCGGCTGGGTGATGGTTCGGGCCGCCGAGCTCAATTCCGAGACGATCATGCAGGCCCTGGAAACCGGCGACTTCTACTGCTCCAGCGGCGTCGTCCTCGACGACGTGAGCCGGGTGGACAACGAACTTCGGCTGAAGATCCGCACGGAACCAGGCGTGACGTACACCACCGAGTTCGTCGCCACGATGAAAGGTGCGAAGCTCGACGGCACCCGAAAGCTCGGCCCCGACGGCAAACCCGCACCGATCACCGGCACGTACTCCAGCGACATCGGCAAGGTCGTCGCGACTTCCACCGCCGCCAGCCCCAGCTACAAGCTCACCGGCAACGAACTCTATGTGCGGGCCAAGGTCACCTCCAGCAAGGTGCCCGAAAACCCCTACGCCCCCGGCGACACCGAGAAAGCCTGGACCCAGCCCATCACACCCTGAGATACCATGCCCCGACCCGATGACCGCAAAGTCGACTCGCTTCGCCCGCTCTCCTTTCGACGAAGGTACACGCGGAACGCACCCGGCTCCGTGCTCGTGAAGATGGGCCGCACCACCGTGCTCTGCACCTGCTCCGTGGAACCCAAGGTGCCAGACTTCCTCGTCGGCAAAGGGAAGGGTTGGCTCACCGCGGAGTATGGCATGCTTCCCGGCTCCACGCACTCCCGCAAGGCTCGCGACAAGGCGGGCAAGGTCGATGGCCGCGGCGTCGAGATTCAACGGCTCATCGGCCGCAGCCTGCGCGCCGTGGTGGATCTCGGCAAGCTCGGTGAACGCACCCTCTGGGTCGATTGCGATGTGCTCGAAGCCGATGGCGGTACGCGGACCGCTTCCATCAACGGCGCCTTCGTTGCGCTGATCGACGCCCTCACCTCGATCCGCAAGGTGCTGCCATCGCCCATCACTGAGATCGTGACGCAGAGCGTTGCGGCCATCAGCGTTGGCATCGTCGACGGCGAGGAACGCCTTGATCTTGAATATGTCGAGGACCGCGATGCCGAGGTCGACCTCAACCTCGTGATGACGGGCAGCGGCCAGTTCATCGAAGTGCAAGGCACCGGCGAGGAAACCACCTACACCCGGAAGCAACTCGACGCCCTGCTCAGCCTGGGCGAAGCAGGCATCCGCGACATCACCAAGTCTCAGAAAAAAGCCCTCGGCGGGTCATGGCCATTCTAAGATCGGCATCAGCTCTTTGTCCTCTGTCTTCTGTCTTCTAACGGTTGCCATCAAAACAAGAGGCCGCCTGCGTGGGGACGCAGGCGGCTGGGGGGAATGATGGTGACGGACGGGGTCTCTGACGTGTTGCAAGACAGGTCGGGAGAGGGGGGAAATCTCTCCCGCGGCCCTCGCCCGGGGGATGGGCTTGGGCCGATTGTCCTTCAAGGCAACGAACCGCTTCAGGGGGCAACCGCTTACCTTGGGGGAAGGTTCGCGATCGCTGTTCGTCGTCATCGCGTTGACTTGGGGGAAGCTCACCGCGACGAGAATTGATAAAGCAGCGACCGTGCCAATTCACCGAATCCGAATCCGTCCTTGCGATGACATGGCCCCAATCCCCCGGGAAATCAAGGGTAACAATCTCTTTCGGACCTTCGAGAATCTTTTGGCCTCGATTCCCACCTGCGTGGAACAGGTTTCCCTTTGTAAAAAGTTCCTGGTGATGTAAGTCGTACTCCCGGCAAAATTGACAATCTCGCGAGGCTCTCCATCATGGTCGTCGATACTCTGGTCCAGGATCTCACGACCGCACTTTCCGCAGTCCCCCTGATTGACCCGCACTCCCACATTGAGCCTCTGTCGCCCGTCAGTAAGACGCTCGACGACATCTTGGGATACCACTACTACACGGAACTGGCCCACTCCGCCGGCATGAGCCAGGCCCCGCTGGCGAAGGACGTCAGCCCCCGCGAACGTGTCCGGGCGATCGTGGCTCACATGGACCGCTACGACAACACGGCCCAGTACGCCTGGTTCGTGGACATCGCCCGCACCTTCCTCGGCTTCCAGGGCGATTGCATCTCGGCCGCGGATGCCGATCCGCTCTTCGATGCCGCGGAGAAGGCCTTCGCCCAGAAGGACTGGGAAGCCCAGGTCTTCGCGAAGACCAAGCTCGAAAAGATCTTCCTGACCAACGAGTTCGACGACAACCTCGACGGCTTCGACACGTCGAAGTACGTCCCCTGCCTTCGCACGGATACGCTCGTCTTCCGCATGAACGAGGCCGAGACGAAAGCCCGCCTCGCGAAGGTGACCGACGTGGAGTTTGGCGACGTGCCAGGGATGAAGCAGGCGATCCGCGCCCTGTTCGAGCGCTTCGTAAAGAAGGGAGCGAAGGCCTGCGCCATCTCGCTGCCGCCGGACTTCAGCCCGACGAAAGAGAACACGGTCTTCTGGACGCTGGCCGAGAATTGCCGGGAGTTCAAGCTGCCCTTCGACCTGATGATCGGCGTCAACCGCAAGGTGTACGAGAAGGGCGTCTACCAGGGCCAGGACCTTTACGACCAGCGGACGAGCCTGATCCAGTACCGTGAACTCTTCAACGCCTTCCCCGAGGTGACGTTCCCCGTTTCCGTGCTGACGAGCAGCCAGAACCAGGAGCTTTGCTCGTACGCTTGGATCTTCCCGAACGTGGTGCCCAACGGCCACTGGTGGTACTCGAACACGCCGCCGTTCATCCGCAAGGACTTGAACGAGCGCCTCCAGTGCGTGCCGAAGACGAAGCTGATCGGGTACTACTCGGATGCGTACAAGCTCGAGTTCGTGCTGCCCAAGTACGCGATGTATCGCCGAATCCTGGCAGGCGTGCTCGCCGATGAGTTCGTCCGCCCTGGCGTGCTCTCGGAGACGGAGGCCATCGCACTCGGGACAAGGCTGCTGCGCGACAATGTGCGGGAGACGTTCAAGGTGTGAGGGTAATTTCGTTTCGGCGGGAGTCGAGGCAAATTCACTGAAGATGTTGGCTGACTTGGATCAGTTATCGATGGCTTCGATGAGGAGCACATGGAGCAAGACGGGAACGCTTACGAGGACTGCGACGGGGATCGCGTTGACATGCTTTTGAAAGAGTATCGCCCTGGCAAAATCCCGTTCCGAGCGTGGGGCCCCCTTGAAAAAGCAAGCTAGGCGACTGGCAACCGGAGCGGAACCGGAAGTATCCAAAGCCACTTCAGATGCTCGCCCTTGAGCCGGCTCAGGATTGGGGTCAAGTGCATCGCGCCGAGCCGGTGATCAGTCTTCTTCATCTCGAAGAAGCCACTCCCCATGAGGGTTCTTGAAGAGTAACCGGCCCGTTGCAGATACACTGTCGATATGACTACACCTCTTTCTCGCATCACGATCGATCCCGCCGTGTGTCACGGCAAGCCGTGTCCGTGGGTTGCGCTATCCGGTCGAGACACTTCTCGAGTTGCTCAGTTCGGGAATGACGCACGACGAAATCGTCTCCGACTATGAGGATTTGGAGCGTGACGACTTGTTGGCCGTGCTGGTCACGTGGCTGGTGGCCGCCGGGTGCAACGCCGTCCATGCTCTGGACTTGCCGGAGGGGAATCGAACGACCGACGCCCAGATCATCGACTTGGCCGACCACGAGAAGCGGGTGGTGGTGACCAAGGACGCCGACTTCGTGGACTCGCACCTCCTCGCAGGACGACCTGCGAAACTGTTGCTGATCTCGACCGGGAACATCAGCAATCGGGCTTTTGAAGTGTTTTTAGCTCCTCTATTCCCGGACATTGTTCGCGAGTTTAGAAGTCACTCGTTCCTCGAAGTGGACACGGTTGGCATCATCGTTCGTCGATAGCCGATGGCCTCTTCGACTCGCCAGTCGGGAACAGATCCGAGAGCGGGACCAGGAAGCCGGGCACGATGTCGCTGCCGTCGAGATCTGTCGACCTCCACGGCAGCAGCTCTTCACTCGTCGGGCATCGCCACAGAACATGGCGATCTCCGGATTCCTGTTGCAATCTTTGGGAAACAGCCGATACTAAATTCTCCTGCCTGGGTTTCACGCTCATCGTGAATTGTCGTCTCAAGGAGCTTTCATGTCGCCTCGATCCCGATTTTTCAAAGCCCTGGCCGCGGCGATTTTCTCGGGCAGCGTCGCGACGGCGGCCACGCCCGTGGTTGATGCCGCCTCCCAGCGAGAGCAGCAGAAGAAGGTGCAGGCGGAGGTCGATAAGGCGACTCGCCATGTGATGACCACCCTTGAAGTGCTCAACGATCAACAAGTGGACTCTGCCACCGAGCGCAAGGTGCTCGACGAAGCCGCCGGAATGCTTCGCAATCTCAGCCAGGATCAGATCGTCTCGGTGCTTTCGCACCTCGAGGCCTCGATCTCGGCACCGGACGCTGCGACGGCCCAGAAGGAACAGAAGGAAGCCTACGACAAGCATCGCAAGATCGTCACCTCTCTTCGCGGCCTTGTGATCCGGCTCGACACGATCAAGAGCCTGGAGGACGCAGCCAATCGCTTCAGCAAGTCGGCCGAGGCCCAGCACGAGCTTCACTTGAAGTCCCTGACCAACAGCAAGCTGCCCCGCAACCGCCGCCCAGCTCGTGTTTCGGACGATCGTGATGAAATCGCGGATACCCAGGCCGACATGAAGAGCGAAGTGATCGCCGTGGCCAAGGGCCTCGACTCGCTTCGCACTGTGCTCGCTCCCGATCTGAAGCAACGGCTCGAACAGGTCGGCGCCGTCGCTCGCGGTCAGAAGCTTGGCAGCGAGATGGAACTGACTGCTCGCTCCGCCCAGCAAGGCACCTTCGAGGACGCCGCGGAGCGCCAGATTCGCCACGCCAAGGAACTTCAGGCCCTCGCCGCGGAGCTTCGCGCCAAGGTCGATCGGCTGACAGCCTTGAAAGACGCTCGCACCAAGATCGCCAAGACAGTGGAAGCTCAGGAAGCCGTCAACAAGGAGACGGCCGAGAAGCCCAGGGAGAAGGAAAATCGAGGCCGCAACGGCAGCGATCCCGCCCAGGTTCACGCCGATCAAGCCGCAGACAAGCAGTCCAAGGTCGAGTTCGCCACCAACGAAATCCGCCGGACGCTCGAAACGGTGGACAAGGATCTCGCCGACACGCTGAAGCCGGCCCAGAATCAGATGTCGACCGCCGAGGAGAAGCTTCGCGAAACCAAGACGGACGAAGCCCGCCAGCCGCAAGCGAAGGCTGTGGAGGAGTTGAAGAAGTCCCTCCAGAACATTGATGAACAGATCGCCAAGGCGGAACTGGCCAAGACCGACCCGGCCGAGGCGCTGAAGCAGGCCGCCAAGCAGATCGACGAACTCATCAAGGAGCAGAAGCAGGTCGCGGAGAAGACGAAGCAGGACCCGAAGGACGAGGAACGTGTTCGCGAGGCGGCCCAGGAACAGAAGGATGTCGCTGCCAAAACCGAACAGGTGAAGGCCCTGCAACTGCCGGAGAACAAGGAAGCGAAGAAGTCGCTGGAGCAGGCCACCCAGGAGATGAAGCAGGCGGCCAAGAACCTGGATAACAAGGACGCCCAGGCCGCCAAGCCGCAGCAGGACGAAGCGGTGAAGGCCCTGGAGAACGCCAAGAAGTCCCTGGAAGAGCAGGCCGCCGCGATCGAACAGCGCCGAGAGGACATCGCCGCCCTGAAAGACGCCGCGGAGAAGCTGGAGGCCCTGGCCAAGGCCGAGCAGAAGGTCGCGGACAACGCCAAGGACGCCTCCGAGAAGCCGATGAAGCCCGAGGGCGGCGAGAAGAAGCCCGAGCCCAACGCGGCTGAAAACAAGCCTGACGCGAGTGAGAAGAAGCCCGAAGCGGGTGAGAAGAAGCCTGATGCAGGTGAGAAGAAGCCTGATGCAGGTGAGAAGAAGCCTGAAGCGGGTGAGAAGAAGCCCGAGCCCAACGCGGCTGAAAACAAGCCCGAGGGTGGCGAGAAGAAGCCCGAGGCAGGCGAAGCAAAGCCTGAGCCCAATGCTGAGCTCGCGAAGCAGCAGGACAAGATCCAGCCTCCTACCAAGGATGTCGGCAAGGAACTGCAAAAGACGGCTCCGGAGGCCGCGAAGAAGGTCGACGAGGCTGCCAAGAACCAGGAAGGCGCCAAGTCCGATTTTGAGAAGAAGGATCCGATGGCCGGGGCCAAGAACGCCCAGGAAGCAGCCAAGAAGCTCAACGAGGCGAAACAGGAAGTCGGCAAGAAGCTCGAGGAACTCCAGGCCAAGGAGATCGCCGACCAAAAGGCCCTGGACCCCAGCAAGGTGGACCCCGCAGCCGCGGCCCAGGAAGTCGCCAAGGCGATCGAACAGGCCAACATGGCCGCCGAGCAGGCCAACGAGGCCGCCAAGCAGCTCGGCCAGCAACCCATGGAAGGCGAGAAGCCCATGGGCGACGCACCCAAGAACGCCCAGGAGCAAATCGCCCAGCTTCAGAAGGAAGTCGCCGAGCAGGCCAAGAAACTCAACCAGCCCGAAGCCGCCAAGGCCGCGGAAGAAGCGGCCAAGGAGCTTCAGAAGGGCAACCTTCCTGCCGCGATCGAACAGCAAATGAAGGCCCAGCAACAGCTCGAGAACGCCCAGAAGAACGAGCCGATGGGCGGCGAGAAGCCGATGGGCGGCGAGAAGCCGATGGGCGGCGAGAAGCCGATGGGCGGCGAGAAGCCGATGGGCGGCGAGAAGCCGATGGGCGG
>Ga0105049_10001535_pt1 | contig 27253 bp, 17 predicted proteins | sample MAT06_FD_78087 | JGI IMG/M metagenome (GOLD analysis project Ga0105049, IMG submission 78087) | Freshwater microbial communities from Lake Fryxell liftoff mats and glacier meltwater in Antarctica - MAT-06 | ecosystem: Environmental > Aquatic > Freshwater > Ice > Liftoff microbial mat | place... | reverse complement strand
GTGATGATGTCACTCGGCCTGCATTTACGCATCATCGGCCGTCCCGGACGTATCGGCTATTTAGAAAAATTTCTGCAGTACGCGTCACAAAAAGAGGGTGTCTGGTTTGCGCGGCGTGCTGACATTGCGACGCATTTTGCCAGCGTGGTGAAGCCATGATGGCCATTGAAGTGATTCACAATCTCCGGCGCTGTTTGTTATTCGTGCCGGGTATTAGACCTGAGCGGTTTCAAAAAGCGTTGGACACCGGTGCTGATCAAGTGTGTATCGATTTAGAAGATGCGGTGCCGCTTAAAGATAAAGCGAGCGCACGACTCGCCACGCTTAATTTTATTTTGTCCGTGGCTCATACCCACACCCGCTGCGATCTAGGCTTACGCATTAATAACGCGATGAGCGATTTAGGCCAAGCGGATCTAGCAGCCATCGCCGCCAGCCGTGCGCGTCCGGCGTTTATCATGCTGCCAAAAGTGGAAAGCGCGGCAGAAGTATTAAGCGTGCTGCACATTTTGAATAACACCGATGTGCCGGTCATAGCCCAATTAGAGTCGCCACACGCAGTGTTTGAAGCACGTGCGATTGCGCGCGCATCACAGCGGGTACAAGCGCTCATGTTTGGCGGTTATGACTACGCCGTTGCCGCGCGCGTGAAGCCCACCTATGACGGCTGGCTTTGGGCGCGTGGCATGGTTTCTGCTGCGGCGGCGGAAGCTGAAATTGGTGCGCTCGATGTGCCAAGTTTGGAGATTAAAAATTTAGGCGCAGTCAGTGATGAAACTGAAGATGTGATTGCGTTAGGCTACACCGGCAAGGCGGCCATCCACCCGGCACAGGTTGACGCCATTCAAAGCGCGTATTTGCCAACGGACGCGGAAGTACTACAAGCTAAAAAAATTGTCGCCGCCATCAGTGAAGCGAGTAGTGCGGCGATTGCGGTAGATGGCAAATTAGTGGACCGACCTATTGAGCTTGCCGCACTCAGAATCATTGAACTAGCCAAGCTGGGTACACGCGGTGTGATTGAAGCGAATCATCACGCAGAGCTAAATTTTGCAAACAAAGCATAGCAGTCCTCCCCTTTAGAAAAGGGGAGCTAGAGGGGATTTGCGGTCGTTCAAACAAAGCTAATCAGCATGAACAACCCGCAATTCAGAAATAAATAAATGGAAAAAATTCACATGGTACAAAACGTAAAAGAAGTCGGCCCGAATCGTTATCGCGAACACTTTGGTCGCTATTTTGAAGACTTCACTGTTGGTGATATTTACGAGCATCGTCCTGGACGCACCATCACCGAGACCGACAATATTTGGTTCACCTTGCTCACCATGAATACCCACCCGATGCACTTTGACCCTGAATATGCAAAGGCCTCCGAATTCGGCAAATGCATCGTTTGCTCACCGCTCACCGTGGCGCTAATGGTTGGCATGAGCGTGACGGATGTGAGTCAAAAAGCCATTGCCAACTTAGGCTGGACCGACATCAAAATGACCCACCCTTTATTTGCGGGCGATACCCTTTACGCTGAATCGAAAGTGCTCGACAAACGCGAATCAAAATCGCGCGAAGGTGCCGGCATTGTGAGCGTGAGCACCGATGGTTACAACCAAGATAAAAAATTAGTGTGCCGCTTTCATCGCACCATGTTGATTGCGAAAAAAGGGTATAGCGTTGAGGATAAGGTTAATTACTAGGTTGAAATTGAGCCGTAGGTTGGGCAGGCGTTATCTGCCCAGCATTGAATTGTTCGGTAATGGGTTTGATAGCAAACACTTGACTAAAATTAGAACACCAATAGCGGCGGGCATTTACAAGCATTTTTGCCCGTATTACCGCGCCAATGCTTGATTTTTATATTTGTATTATGGAGTTGAACAGATGAACACAATGGCCGATATTAATCATTTCACTCAAGACGATGAGCGCATGTTGCTCGACGCTATCGACACTTGGGTTGAAAAATCGGTGAAGCCGATTGCTAAGGAACACGACCACGAGGATAAATATCCGCACGCGCTGGTAGAAGAAATGAAAGCATTAGGACTTTTCGGCGCAACCATCTCGACTGAATATGGCGGGCTGGGTTTACCGGCCAGCGTGTATGCCAAGATCGTCACCCGCGTCGCCTCGGTTTGGATGGCGCCAACCGGCATTTTTAATTCGCATCTCATCATGGCCGCTGCCATTGAGCGCGCAGGCACGGAAGAGCAAAAGCAGAAATATTTGCCGCGCATGGCGAGCGGCGAATTACGCGGCGGACTGGGCTTAACCGAGCCCGATGCGGGCACTGATTTGCAAGCCATTCGCACGGTCGCCAAAAAAGATGGCGATCACTATGTGGTCAACGGCAATAAAATTTGGATTACCAATTCTGGCAACGGCGGCGCGATATTGTTGCTGGTAAAAACCGACCCCACCGCCGAGCCGCGCCATAAAGGCATGAGCATGCTCATTGCCGAAAAAGGACCAGGTTTTATCGTCTCCGGCAAAATGAAAAAGCTCGGTTACAAATCCATCGATAGCTGTGAACTCGCCTTTCAAGATTATCGGGTGCACGAAAGCTGCTTACTTGGTGGCGTTGAGGGCAAAGGCTTTCAACAAGCCGTTGGTGGTCTAGAGCTTGGCCGCATCAACATCGCCGCACGCGGTGCTGGCATCGCCGAAGGAGCGACACGTCTCGCTGTTCGCTACGCGCAAGAGCGCAAAACATTTGGCAAACCGATTTGTGAACATCAAGCGGTGCAATTAAAGTTAGGCGAAATGGCAACGCAAGTCGAAGCCGCCAAGCTGCTAGTGGAAAGCGCCGCACGCGCCTACGATAGCGGCCAGCGCTGCGACATGGAAGCGGGCATGGCGAAATTTTTTGCCTCCGAAGCGGGCGTCTTTTGCGCCAGTGAAGCGATGCGTATTTTTGGCGGTGCCAGCTATTCGGTCGAGTATGAAATTGAACGTTTCTATCGCGACGCAATGTTGATGTGCATCGGCGAAGGCACCAACGAAATGCAGCGCATGATTATTTCAAAGCAACTGGTCGAGCGGAATAAAATTTGATGTCAGATCGCAAGGATTTGCCGCTCGCCGGCATTCGCATCGTCGCCGTTGAACAATATGGGGCCGGCCCTTACGGCTCGATGTACTTGGCTGATTTAGGCGCGGAAGTGATTAAGATTGAAAACCCGACCGTTGGCGGCGATGTATCACGCGCCAATGGGCCATTTTTTTTAGGCGAAGGCGATAGCGAATTTTTTCAAACATTTAATGCGAATAAAAAATCATTTGCGCTTGATTTGAAAGCCCCTGGTGGTCGCGCTGTATTTGAAAAGCTGGTGGCCAATAGCGATGCGGTATTAAACAATTTGCGTGGTGATCAGCCCAAAAAATTAGGGCTTGATTTTCTCACGCTCGAAAAAATTAAACCCTCCATTGTCTGCGCGCATCTGTCCGCCTACGGCCGTGACAATGATCGCACCGACTGGCCGGGCTATGATTATTTGATGCAGGCGGAAGCTGGATTTTGTATGCTCACCGGCGAGCCTGATGGGCCTCCCGCACGTTTTGGCTTATCGGTGGTTGATTTTATGACCGGAATGACGATGTCTATTGCGCTCTTAGCGGGTGTTGTGGGCGCGTTAAAAACTGGCAAGGGACGCGATGTCGATGTGTCGCTATTTGATGTTGCCCTGCATCAGCTAAGCTATCCCGCGACATGGTATTTAAATAACCATCATGTGACTGAGCGTATGCCGCGCGGCGCACATCCGGCGACTGTTCCTGCACAAATGTACATGGCGAAAGATGGTCATGTGTTTGTGTTGTGCATGATTGATAAATTTTGGGTTGCACTCTGTAATGGCTTGGGCATTCCTGATTTAGCCACTGACGCTAGATTTAATTCCATTCCCAATCGGCGCGTGAATCGTGACGCATTAACGCCGATTTTGGACGCCGAATTCATGCGCCACACGCCCGATGAATGGATGCAAAAGTTAGGCGGCGTTATCCCCATAGCGCCGATCTACAACATGGCACAAGGCCTCGATAATCCGTATGTAAAAGCGGTCGGCATGATTCAAACCCTGAACCATCCGGCTAACCCGGAGCTGCGCCGATTAGCCAACCCAATCAAAGTCAATGGTCAACGCTTGCCCGCAATACCGGCGAAAAAGTTGGGTGCGGATACGGCGGATATCATGCGCGAAATTGGTTATGCGGATGATGAGATTGCTGCGTTAAAACAAAGCGGTGCGGTAAGTTAAGTTGTCTGCATCCTTCATATTATTTCCAAACTAAACAGGCTTTAACTGTCAGCGATTTTGGTTTCAATAACTGTCATTCCGAACGTTTTCGTGAGGAATCTTAGCCGCGTAGTTCTTTGAAATAGACGGTAACGTTACTCGTCGCATTATGTAGCTATGCTCTGCCGGAATGACAAGTTTGAATCGAGATTTAATGTACTCATGATTTACAAAGTAGATAACGCTCAAATATTCACCCATGAAACTCGACGGCATCCGCATAATCGATTTATCACTATTCCTCCCCGGCCCGCATTTGACGATGCTCATGGCGGATCATGGTGCGGAAGTGATCAAACTAGAGCCGCCCGGTGAAGGCGAGCCAGTGCGGCACGTGGGCGCAGTCGAGGCGGGGCACTCTGTATGGTTTCGTAATACCCATCGCGGCAAAAAAAGCATCAGCCTAGACCTAAAAAATAGCGCCGCCCGCGAAGCGCTGCTAAAGCTCATTGATACGGCGGATGTAGTAGTTGAAGGCTTTCGCCCTGGCACGGCTGCACGCTTGGGCGTTGACTATCAAACGATTCAAAAACGTAATCCACGCATTGTTTATTGCGCGATATCCGCCTTCGGCCAGACCGGGCCTAAGCGCTTAAAGCCCGCGCATGATTTATCCATCCAAGCAGACTCCGGCTTGGTGAGTTTGAATTTAGGTCATGACGGCAAGCCTACACACCCGAATATGCCGGTGGCCGATATGGCAGGCTCGCTCATGGCGTTGTCCGGTATTTTGATGGCGCTACTCAGGCGTGAAAGAACCGGGCACGGCGACTACCTCGATATTTCGATGCAAGATTGCCTACTGAGCTGGACACCAAATGTGATGGGCATTCCGTTCACGGAAAACCGTTCGCCAGAGGTAAAGCAACAGCGCAGCTTCGGTGGCGGCAGTTTTTATAATCTCTACGAAACCAGTGATGAAAAATGGTTATCGCTCGGTGGTAGCGAACCTAAATTTGTAAAAAATTTGCTCTCCGCATTAGGTCGAGAAGATTTAATTGCGGCGGCGAGTACCGCGCCGGGACCGTCGCATGAACCAGTCAAGCAATTTTTGCGCAAAAAATTCATCACGAAATCGTTGGCCGAGTGGACCTTATTGTTAGACGGCGTTGATGTCTGCTGGGCGCCGGTGCGCGGTCTATATGAGGCAACGCAAGAGTTGCATCTGGCTGCACGTGACACGATTCACGTTGATGCCGAAGGCGCAAAACATTTGAATAACCCAATGCGGTTTACGGATGAAGCGGCAGCGCCAAATTGGCAGGTGCCAGAAGTCGGCGCGCATAATATTGAGGTGCTGCAGAGCTTGGGTTATGCAGCAGAGGAGATCGAAAAAATCCTTGCGCGGGCTTAGGGTGTTGTCGCCGCCGATGACAGTGATTAATTTGAAACTGCCGTACACGCTCACTTTAGACTCTTTTTTGGAACCGCCGATAAACGTCGATAAAAGCAAAAGCAAAAGCGAAAATAAAAGTAAATTCCTCAAAAATTTGTCATTCCGACAGAGCCCGGTTTTATCGGGCGACGAGGAATCTTGGCCTTATATGCGTATGACAACACGGGTAAGATCCCTCACAAAAACGTTCGGAATGACAGGTTGAAAAAAGTTTGCTTTTATCGGCGTTCATTAACGTGTATCGGCGGTTCCAAAATAATCCTAAAGCCAAGTCCATCGGCGGTTCTTAAATTGTTTTAATTCAGCGTACATCGGCGGTGCCAAAAAACTCCTACCTCGGCGTACATCGGCGGTTCCAAAAAATCACCACGCATCAGCAGTTCCCAAATTCACCAGTCACATACCAAAAGGACCAACCATGAAACACATCCTCTTAAAAATAATTATCGCCGCCATCGCCATGATGGCGATGAGTACTCACGCCCAGCCCGTTCCCGACGCCGAGCGCACCCAAGTCGATATTCGGCGTACCACACTAGTTGTTCGTGATATCGATAAATCGTTGCCACTGTATCGCGATGCGCTGGGATTGAAAGTGGTCTATGACCAACTCATCGGCGGCAGCACCGACAAAGACGGCAAAGTTAAACCGCCGACGATTCGCTTGGTGTTATTACGCGCGAATGATCAATTCATCGGCCTACTCGGTCTAATGCAGCGCCTAAATCAGCCGGTATTGCCGCCGCCCACTGAATTTAGTAAACCCAATGCAGGCGGAATGATCATGGTGATTAACGCCAAAGATTTAGAAACCCGCTGGGAACAAATTAAAGTCACGCCCAATATCAAAGTCGATACCGCGCCGTATCGTATCGACTACCCAGGCCCTAACGGCACCGTAATTCCAGTGCTTTTTAGCAGCGTATTTGATGCTGATGGCAATTTTATTGAGATCAATAAATTACTTGGCACGGCAGCGGGTGCAACAGCACCGAGCACGACTGATAAGAAGTAGTTTGCAAAAAACTGGCGTTCTTTGTTTGCTGACATAGCTGGCGTTAGTTTCATCACGTCTTGATCGCCTAGAGTTGTGTAGCCGCGCAAGTCGTGATCGTGCCGTTCGGGCATGAGCTAAGCACAAGGTTGAAATTAGCTATTCCTCCGACTCGGAGGAACGTTATGTGTAATCAATAGACGCTTGAACACAGGTTAGAGTAAAGCTGAAACTATAATCCTAGAAACGGCAGTTGACCGCTTTAGTTGCTTGAACGTGAGCACGAATAAGCGAGTTTAGCGGTTTAGCACGTTCACCTAGTTGGTGACGCACGTTATAGGTGCGATTGCACATTTTCCAACCTCCCTAGCCTGGTTGCTCCTCCTTGCAGGATAAGGCCTGCTCTGTCCGTGTTTGCCAAATGAGGCCTTGCTAGGAAGTCCGAACAACGCACACTTATGTCGCCGTAGGAGCCGGTATCCCTGTGGGACACACCCGTCCAACTGCCGTTTCTAGAATAATAAACGCGAGCTCTTCCAGCCATTTTCGCCTGAAAGCGACCGTGGATATTGCCGTTTCTAAATCGATGTTAACCGAGCAGCAGCGGGACTAGTTGCCGCCCGAATGGCCCCTGAATTAGCTGAATTCCGTACTAGTAGTTGCGTGCATAAATTTTTATTGCATAGCGCTATCAAAACGGCTGAAACAGCATAAGACAGGGAGCAAGGCAATGCACATCTCACTCAGCGGACTTCTGCGCAGTTGGTCACGGTGTTTACCTATTGGCAATTTCATCAATAGAAGTGCGGACAATACTCACGAGTTTGTGCACGCGGATTGCCGACAACTACTGGTGAATTCTCGTGCGAAAAATTTTGGCTTTGCTCATCATTTAAGTGCGCAACTGCTGATGCTCTGCATTGTGCTGTGCTGGTCCACGCTGGCGAGCGCCCAGCATACCTCGGTCGAATGCCCGCCGCAGACCGGAACCGTCTCCAGCGGCGGTACAGTTACCATTAATATTTCGGACTGCGCAGTTAGTATTGGTTTTGCCGGTATCGGCGCTGTTGATGGCGGCAGTTTTGGTCCTGCGGACTTCCCCAATCACGGTAGCGCTATAGCCCGAATCACTGGCGGCCAGTGGTTCCTCGACTACAGCCATAACGGCACAACAGGTATCGGCGCAACCGATGTTTTCGAATTAAGCGATGCTTCGAGTACCGGCAGCGGCGACGTCCTTATCACGATCACCATCACGCCATCAGCCTCGCCGATCACTGTCGCCCCAGCAAGTTTGCCTACGCTTACTGCCGGTGCGCTGTTCTTGCAGACGCTCACATCCTCTGGTGGACTCGCGCCTTACGGTTATACATTGCAGAGTGGTGTCTTACCCCTTGGCCTTACGCTGACCAGCGGTGGTATCCTGAGCGGCACGCCGACCCAGCGCGGTGCCTATAGCTTCAGCGTCCGCTCACGCGATGCCACGACACCAACCGCACAGTCCGTTGATAAAGGCTACACCGGCACAGTGCAAAACCCAACCCTAGCACTCGTCGCTGCCAGCGCCACCGCCATTCAAGGTGCCGCTTTCTCGCAGACGCTTTCCACTGCTGGCGGCGTCGCGCCGTACAGTTATCTGCTCGAAACCGGCAGTTTCCCAGCGGGCATCTCCATCTCCAGCGCCGGTGTGGTTAGTGGCACTACCGCAGCGGCTACCGGTAATTACTCCGTCGTTCTACGAGTCACCGACGCCAGCACCGGACCTGGCAGTTATTTTGAAGTTGAGAATTTCACACTCACCGTTAGCCTACCACCATCCGTTACGATTGCGGTTAGTCCAGCCAGCGTTGCTGAGGATGGCGTGAGCAATCTGGTCTATACCGTCACCCGCAGCCTTAATTTGTCGTCACCCACGGTCGTCAACATCGCCACTGGCGGCACGGCGACGAGCGGCACGGACTACACCGGCGGTGTTGCCAATGTCACCATCCCCAGCGGCGCGACTACCGCAACGATTACCGTCAATCCTTCTGCCGACACCACCGTCGAAGCGGACGAATCCGTCATCCTCACCGTTGCCGCCGGCATCGGTTACACGGTAGGCGCACCCTCCAGTGCCATCGGCACCATCCTTAATGACGACCTGCCAAGTCTGACCATCAACGACGTCACCGCCAATGAAGGCAACGCAGGCACCTCCAATTTCACCTTTACCGTGAGCCTTAGCGTTCCTGCTGGCCCGGGTGGCGTCACGTTCAATATCGCCACCGCCGATGGTACGGCAACGGCTGGCAGCGATTACACCGCGCGGAGCCTGACCGGACAGACCATCCCGGCGGGCAGCAGCACCTACACATTTACGGTGCTGGTGAACGGCGATGCGCTCAACGAGCTAAACGAAACCTTCTTCGTCAACGTCACTGGCGTAAGCAACGCCGTTGTCGTCGATGGGCAAGGCATCGGCACGATCACCAATGATGATGCGCTGCCGACGATATCGACCAGCAATGTCGCGGTGACTGAAGGTAATAGCGGGACAGCCAATGCAGTCGTCACCGTCACGCTGAGCGTTGCGAGCGGTCAGACTGTGAGTGTGAATTACGCCACCGCTGACGGCTCCGCCATCGCGCCGGGCGACTACACCGCCGCCACTGGTACGCTCATCTTCACGCCGGGCCAAACTTCGCGCAATATCACCTTATTAGTCAACGGCGACATCACGCCAGAAGCAAACGAAACCTTCAGCGTCGGCTTATTTGGTGCAGTCAATTCAACAATTGGTGTCCCCACCAGTTTTATCACCATCACCAATGACGACGTGCCTGTTACGCTGAGTCCAGCAACGTTGCCGAATGGCCAAGTGGACGTTGCTTATACCCAGACCATTACCGCCAGTGGCGGCACTGCACCCTATACATTTGCGCTCACCGCAGGCGCGCTGCCAGTTAGTTTGACCCTGTTACCCGGCGGCACGCTCAGCGGCACGCCGACTGTAGCGGGCATCATCAACTTTACAATCACCGCCACAGACAGTAGCGGAGCGCCGGGCCCGTATTCGGGCAGTCAGGTCTACAACGTCACCATCAGCAAAGCCAATCAAGCCGCACTAGTGGCGGCCTCGACATCGACCACACTCAATGTCAGTCAAACGGCGACCCTAAGCACGACCGGTGGTAGCGGCATCGGCGGCGTCACCTTTGCCAGCAACAACGCTAACTGCACCATTGTTGGCACGACACTTACCGCCGCCGCCGCTGGTAATTGCATTGTTACGGCTACCAAAGCGTTGGATGCGAACTACAACCTCGCTAGCGCCACCGTCAACATCACCACCAGTACCGCACCACAGACCATCACCTTTGGTGCGCAAGGCGCACAGACTTTCGCGCCAAGTGCGACATTTAGCCTAAGCCCATTGGCAACAGCCTCATCCGGCTTAGCCGTTGCCTACAGTTCCACCACGACGGGCATCTGCACGGTCAATGCGCTAAGCGGGTTAGTCACCATCGTTAGTGCAGGCGCTTGCACCATCGCGGCTAACCAAGCTGGTAATGGTGCATTTGATCCGGCATCGCCTGTTACGCAATCGATTACGATCAATGCCGGCAGCCAAACCATTGCATTCGGTGCCAACCCCGGTTCGGTGAATTTTTCCACCGGTGGCACATTCAACGTCTTGGCAACGGCGACATCCACCTTAGCCGTCGCCATCACCATTCCGGTCACCACCGCCGTTTGCAGCATAAGCGGCAACACTGTCACCATGTTGAGTGCGGGAACCTGTACGGTCATGGCTAATCAGCCGGGTAATACCAACTTCAGCGCGGCATCACAAGTCGCTCAGTCGATCATCATCAACACCGCAAACCAAACCATTGCGTTCGGTGCCAATCCCGGCCCGGCGAATTTTTCGATAGGTGGGACATTAAACGTCGCCGCCACTGGTGGCGCGTCGGGCAACACGGTGACATTTAGTATTCCCGTGACCACCACTGCCTGTAGCGTGCTCGTTAACACCGTCACCATGCTCAGTGCTGGCACTTGTACCGTGGCCGCCAATCAGGCGGGTAATGCTAACTTCAACGCGGCAACGCAAGTCACACAATCCATCACCATCAATACCGGAAGCCAAACAATAAGCTTCGGTGCTAATCCTGGCCCGGTGAATTTTTCAATAGGTGGAACATTTAACGCCGCCGCCACCGGTGGCGCGTCGGGCAACACGGTGACATTTAGTATTCCTGTGACCACTACTGTCTGTAGCGTGGCGGGTAATATCGTTACCACGTTAAGTGCTGGCACTTGTACCGTGGCGGCCAATCAGGCGGGTAATGCTAGCTTCAACGCAGCACCGCAAGTCACGCAATCAATCACCATCAACCAAGCGAGCCAGACCATCAGCTTCGGTGCCAACCCTGGCCCGGTGAATTTCGCAACCGGTGGAACATTCAACGTTGCGGCCACCGGTGGCGCGTCGGGTAACGCGGTGACATTTAGTATTCCTGTGACCACCACTGTCTGTAGCGTGGCAGGCAACACAGTCACTATGCTCGGTGCTGGCATCTGTACGGTAGCGGCTGATCAAGCCGGTAACACTAGCTTTAGCGCGGCATCGCAAGTTACCCAATTAATCACCATCAACCAAGCCAGCCAGACCATCAGCTTCGGTGCTAACCCTGGCCCGGTGAATTTCGCAACCGGTGGAACATTCAACGTCGCCGCCACCGCGACGTCGGCATTGACAGTCGCCTTCAGCGTTCCGGTCACCACCGCCGTCTGTAGCGTGAGCGGCAGCACCGTCACTCTGCTCGGTGCTGGCACGTGTACGGTGACCGCCAATCAAGCCGGCAATACCAGCTTCAGCGCGGCGCCATTGGTTACGCAATCGATCACGATCAATCTTGGAAGCCAGACCATTACCTTCGGTGCGAATCCTGGCCCGGTAAGTTTCGCTAATGGTGGCACGTTCAATGTTTCGGCACCGGCAACCTCGGCCTTGACAGTCGCCTTCGCGGTTCCCGTCACCAGTGCCGTTTGTAGCGTGAGCGGCAATACCGTCACCATGTTGAGTGCGGGAACCTGCACGGTAGCGGCTACGCAGGCGGGCAATGCTAACTTCAATGCGGCATCACAAGTCACCCAATCAATCACTGTCAATATTGGAAGCCAGACGATTGCCTTTGGTGCTAATCCGGGGCCGGTTGCCTTTACCACTGGTGGAACATTCAATATTTCTGCTACCGCAACGTCGGCCTTGGCGGTCGCCTTCACCATTACCGTCACCACAACGGTCTGTAGCGTGAGCGGCAATACGGTCAGCATATTGAGTGCAGGCATTTGTACGGTGGTGGCGAATCAGGCGGGTAACGCCAATTTCAATGCGGCGTCGCAGGTGACCCAATCGATCACCATTAACCAAGCTAGCCAAACCATCACCTTCGCTCCCGTATCACTAGTTGTTGTCGGCGTTGCTCCCATTGCACTCGCCGCCAGCACTAGCAGCGGCTTGACGGGATTTACCTTCGCCACCGCCTCGGCCAACACTATCTGCACTGTCGCGGGCAATCAACTGACCATCGTCGGTGTAGGCACCTGTGCATTAACGGCCACCCAAGTCGGCAACACCAACTACACCGCCGCCTCGGCAATGGCTAGCATCACCATCAACCAAGGCGCGCAAACCATCACCTTTGCGCCTGTGTCCAGCCTAGTCAGTACCGCACCACCTTTTGTTGTCACCGCCACCGGCGGCAGCTCGGGTAACCCAGTCACCTTCGCCTCGCAAACCACCGCTATCTGCACCAGCGGTGGCATGAACGGCGCCACCATCACCCTCTCCGGCACGCTCGGCATCTGCACCGTCCGCGCCAGCCAAGCGAGTACTGCCAACTACACCGCCGCCGCTAACGTGGATCGCAGTATCACCGTAGTCTCGCCAATTGTGCCGACCGCCACCCGTATTAATCTCATTGCCGATCCAGCAATGCCCGTCATCGGCCAGACCATCACTATTACCGCCAGCATTGTTGGCGCTAACCCTACCGGCAGTGTCAGCTTTAGTGAAGGCAGTGTTGTCATGTGCAGTAACGTTGCGCTATTTGGCGGTAGCACCACCGCAGGCTGCGCCGTGCCATTGGCTAATCGTGGCGTTGGCAGTCACACTTATATTGCGACCTATGGGGGCGATGGCAACAATACCGGTGCACAAGTCGCCATCAGCGTTGTCGTCAGCGCATCCACCAGCAGCACATTCTTAACTGCCTTACCGCAGAAGCCCCGCGCTGGTGATAGCGTAACCCTCACCGCCTATGTGTCGGGCAGCTTAGTGGACGGCGGCGTCTCGTTTATTGAAGCTGGCATTTTCTTCCCCGGTTGTGAACGCGTTGCCGTACGTCAACTCCCCGGCACCACCGACGGCGGCGTCGCCACTTGCACGGTAGCCAGCGGTTTCACGGCCGGCATCCACACCGTGCTGGCTGCCTACGTGAGTGCAAGCAACAACCTATCATCACGAACCTCGCTTGAGTTGACCGTCCTGCCACGAGGCCCCATCGATTACTCTGATATGTGGTGGGCCGGGCAAGCTGAAAATGGCTGGGGAATGACGATTTCACAAAAAGGGTTGGTGCAATTCAATGCCTTCTATGTTTACGACAATGCTGGCAAACCGACGTGGTACGTGATGCCAGGCGGCACATGGAACGCTGACTTCACCCGCTACACGGGTTTACTCTATCAGCCAACGTCCGCCCCGTTTGATAATTACGATGCGTCACGCTTTGCAGCCGGTGCGAGCGTCGGCAACGCCACGCTTACCTTCACCACCACCACCACCGCCACCTTTGTTTACACCATCAACGGGGTGAACGGTAGCAAGAACATCGTGCGCCAACCCTTCGGCAGCCCCGACGGTAGCGCCAGCGTGGTCGTCAACGATCTGTGGTGGGGCGGCTCGTTTGATAGCAAGCAGAACGGCTGGGGTTTAGCGGTAGCGCAGCAGGTGCGGCAATTGTTCATGGTCTGGTTTACCTACGGCCAAGACGGCAAGCCTGTCTGGTATGTAATTCCCGGCGGTAGCTGGACGGGCGCGGTATTTACCGGCGATCTATACAGCACCACGGGCAGTGCGTGGCTGGGCGTAAATTACAACCCAGCACTGATGGTGAGTAGCAAGGCCGGCACGTTGACGCTTAATTTTACAAACCCAAATAGTGCAACGATGAGCTACACCGTCAATGGCGTGACCCAGACTAAACCTATTTCGCGGCAGCCATTCTAGCGATTGAGGCGGTGTGCCGAGCCTGCTGTTCAGGCACGGCGACGTCACGCTGTGCCTGAGCTTCAGTTCGCCCTTAGAAGGCGATCAGCGCTGGCGTCAAGATTGGCGCGAACGAGGATGTGGTGTTAAGAAATGTGTCGTTTGTAAAAAGCTAGCATTGGCGGGCGTTTCGAGCAATATATGATTCAAAATGCCCGCTAATAGGCAACTTTTAGATTTTAACTAATACTTCGTTAAATCGCATCTCCGGCGTAACTCTCGCCTTTTATTCCGCGCCATTCGTGCGATACGCGGGTTTCGTCGATTAGGGTGCGCGAGACAATTCTGCCGTCGCGATACCAGTGCCATACGCGGTGACGTGCTTGGCCGTCGTCGGAGAGTTGAATCATTTCATAGAGGTACAAGTTGTCGTCGCCTTTACGTTTCCAGTAGAGCATGACGGTGCGATTGAATTCATCCAGCGGCACTTCGGCGGCCCAACCTTTGATGAGATCGTTATCAAACCACATTCGGCCATCGCGTACCTCAGCGGGAAATTCGCGCACTTCTTTTTTGCCATCTGCCCAGCTGTAAAAATTCGTCTGGTGATAAGGCAGGGGGCCGTCATCGGGAAACCGACAAACTAGACGTGAACGATGCTCGTCAACGAGCTTGCCGTTGGGGTCGTAATGGCGATACCAGCCATCCCAGATCCCTTCGTGTTTGGATAAGGCGGGTAACATTTTTTGCACTTCAGCTTTGGTCATTTTTTTCTCCATGGAGTGGCGCTGTAGGAAGGACATTACTGTTTAGTTTTTTCCAAGCTCATCGGCGGTCGCGGCAATATCGACATTGGCCTCTGGCTTGTTGAGCGCTTCGATTTCTTGTTGCACGATGCGCAATACACGGGCTAAATACATGCGTTGCCATTCGGCGCGCTCGCATGCTTCGCTAGGCGAGGGTGCGTAGGCGTCGATATCAGCGCGGCTAAATTTGCCACCGTGTTCTCCTGCGCGTTCGATTAAACGCTCTACCGTATCGAGCCGCTCGCGCGTCACCGCTAACTCTTGCGCCAGCGCCATGGTGATGGCCAACACGCGCTCGACCGCCGGGTCATCAAAAAAATAGGGGCGCTTACCTTGCGGCTTCGCTCCGGTTAAGGGAATCCAATCGAATGCGGTGGAAGCGGTCATTTCGTCACCCCAAAAAGATGCCATGCCGCTTTGCGACCAAAATCTTCCACGCCCGTTTCTTTGGGCTTGCCAAATATTTTTTCATCCAACACGCCGTAGGCTTTATCTTGAAAAATTTTCGCGCGATCAAAGCCCGCATCCACCATCAGGTCATTCATATCAAGCTCATGCATTCGCGTCCAAAATGGTTCGTTGTTATAGAGCGCATCCCAGTCGCGCATGAATTGCTCAAACGGCGGCAAGCCCGCATATTGCGGCTGCTCTAAATGAAAGCTCACCCCACCTAGTTTAAGCAAACGATAAGTCTCGGCCATGATTTTACGAATGGCGATATTGGAGGTTTCGTGTAAAAAAATAGTCGTCATGACGATATCGAATGACGCGTCTGGCAGCGGTATATGTTCGGCGTTGGCCTGCATGAAGGTGATGTTATTGACGCCCATCGACTTCGCTCTCGCGTGGGCAAAGCGCAGCATCGGCACGGCCACGTCAATGGTGACAATCTCGGTATCCGGTAACGCTTTTGCCAACGCGGTAATGCTGTGGCCGGGTCCGCAGCCGAGATCAAGAATGCGCTCGGGTTTGAAATCGGGATAACGTGATTTGAGCCATTCAGCAATCGCCAAACCACCGCCATCGTTAAAGCAGCCTAGCCCGCCTGCTGTGGTGGCGAAAATGCCGATGTCGTAATTTGCCGCTGGGCTAATATCGTCCGCCATCAACTCGGTGGTGTAGCCGCCAGGCATACAGTGAAAATCTACTTTACGAATATAGGCGGGTACCTCAACGCTTGGGTCAAGTTTTAATTGTGGTGCGTCGCGATTTAAAACGGCCGCTTTTTCGTTCAACGCGACGAGTTGCCGCAAGATCACTTCACGCCCATTTTGCTGACGTAGCTCCATCGATGACCGGCGAAGCGCACTCCATGTTTGAAACAGCGGGTCACGCAACATTGCGCGCCTGACTTCATGACGATCCTGTGGTTCGCGTCCGTGTTCAGATTCGAATTGCGGCTTCACGCGTAACTCGTACGCACGCGCGTTAGCGGGCACAACGGTGGCGGCGAGGTGGGTATTTAATTGCGCTAAAAAATTAAAGCGCGCAATGTCGTCATGTTTGAACGACGGCGAGACACCATGTTTGCCGACGAGATTATAGGGAGGAGGGGAGGGCCATTGACTCATGAGGATTCCGTTTGATGAAAAGCACAATTGCTAAAACCGTTAACCAGCGATATTGTGAAAGCGTTAACCACCAATGAACGCCGATGAACGTAAAAAAATATCAACCTTGTCATTCCAACAGAGCAAGGGTCTATCTTGCGCCGAGGAATCTTAACTATCTATGCAGACAACCGCGCAGGTAAGAGTCCTCACAAAAGCGTTCGGAATGACAGGTTGTATAACGTTGTGCTTTTATCAGCGTACATCGCTGGTTTCAAAACATCAGAAAATCTAAACCATCGTGCTAAAAATATTCACCGCCGACTCATGTTGATTAATGCCTGTAAAGGCCGATAAAGCCAAAACTAAAATAAAACGAAAAACAGGTAGCGTTTGACGTTGCTTTTATCGGCGTTGATCGGCCTCAACCAACATCAGTCGGCGGTTCCAAAAAGAGGGTTCAAAAAAATGCCGAACAAAACCTAAACCTTGCTCTGCTTCAACGACATCGAGTAAACAAAGTCTGAACCAGGATGCAAGTTGACGGCAACTAAAATCAACTTGCCATCGGTATCAAAATAGCGTCTGACAATGCGTAAGCACACCGCTGATTTTGACAAGCCTAATTCGGTCGCGTTCGCCGCTGTCATGGGCGAGGCGTTGATGTGTTGTTCCACCATGCCGATGTGGCCAATTTCTAATTCATCAATCAGCGCATAAACCGCGCCGCGTACTTCCAGCAGGCGCTTGGTCAATGGGTCGTTACCCGCAACGCGATAAATATCGGAGACACAAAATGGCGTAACGCCTTTCTGCTCACTGCGTAGGCCGTGAATGTGGATGAGCGGCGCGCCGACGCTGCAGCTCATGAGTTCGGCCAATTCATCATCGGCAATCGCACGCACCGATTGAACCACTTTTAACCGCGTCGTCGCGCCGTATTGCAATAAATCGGCGACCGAACTGATGCTATGGTTGAAGCGTTGGCGTGTGCTGGCGGTCACAATCGTGCCGGAACCTTGGCGGCGTTCGACCATGTGGTCTTGCATCAATACGCGCAGCGCTTCGCGAGCCGTGTGGCGTGAAATTTCGTAGGATTCACACAATTGTAGTTCGGTAGGTAACAACGTGCCAACGCGATAGCGGCCTTTTTCAATATCGCGGCGCAGCGTGTCCGCGACTTGCTGATAGCGTGGTTTAGCGAGTGCAATGATAGACGCGGCGCTTTTTGCGGTAGCGGTTTTTTCAAATTCGGCAGATTTCGTTAGGCGTGGCATAGTTTTATCTAGAAGAAAACAGCGGTATGCAGGATTGTAATCAAAATTTGTCCGGACAACTTACTTCATGACTATAATTCAAATATGTCCGGACAAATTACCACTAAACCCAGCGTGTTGCAAATTCTGGTTGATCGCCTGCATCAGCCTGTTGGCGCGGTCTCACGTGAACGCGCTGCGTTGCATTTGCTCGATTGGCTAGGTCAGGCCAAGCTAGGTTTACGGCAACCTGCGGCGGCCGGATTTATCGCAAATCTTGAAACTAATATTGCCGGGCAGGCTACCGCAATATCCGGGGCGCATGGCGATTGGTGGCAGGTGTTGCAGCTCAATGCCGCGCTTGGTAACTTGCTCGAAATGGATGACCTCCATCGATCGTCAATTTTGCATCCAGGGCCAGTCATTGTGCCCGCCGCCATTGCAGTGGCGGAGAAAATGGGTGCATCGGGTGAGGCGTTATTGACGGCCATTGTGCGCGGCTATGAAGCCACCATTCGCATTGGTGCAGCGCTTGGCACCACCCACTACCGCTACTTTCACAACACCTCAACCTGCGGCACCTTCGGCGCCGCCGCCGCCGCCGCATCACTACTTAATTTAGATAGGCATCAAACCGCACATGCACTTGCCAATGCCGGTAGCCGAACGGGTGGTTTGTGGCAAATGCGGCATGAGGCGTGCGAGACCAAGTCACTCCACAATGTGATGGCCGCGCAGACGGGTGTGCAAGCCGCGCTGATGGCGGTACATGGTGTGCGTGGGCCTCTACATTTGCTAGACGGGCCTGAGGGATTATTTGCGGCGATGAGTGATGGCGCAAACGCTGACAATGTTGTCGCCGATATGGACGCCAACTGGCGCATCCATGAGGTGAGTTTTAAACCGTGGCCGGCTTGTCGTCATGCACATCCGGTGATTGATGCGGCACTTGCGGTGCTGAATGCTGTGGATATTGAGACAATTGAAAAAATATCAATTGAAACGTATAAAAGCGCGCTTGATTTTTGCAATAAGCCGACACCTGTCACCGAACATGACGCAAAATTTAGCCTGCAACATTGTGCGGCAGTGGTGTTTGCAAACGCACACAACCTTGGCAACCCCACACTTGCAGATTTTCAACCTGCACAATTGCAGCTTGAACCTGTTGTGAGACTGAGAAAGCTCGTCGAAGTGCGCGAGAATGCTGAAATGTCCAAGCAATTTCCCGCACATTATCAGGCTAGCATTACTGTCACGCATGGTGATGGCCGTGTGGTCACACACCTGCAGCATGATGCCAAGGGCGATCCAGAAGTGCCGTTGAGCACCGATGAAATCACTGCGAAGGCGCGTATGTTAATGACGAGTGCTGAGGTGTTGGATGTTGAAACCCTGATTGCCGCGACGTTGGCAATAGCTGCGGAAACGCTAGTCGCTAATTGGACGAAACGGTGGACACATGCGTGACCGAATTGAGCTATTGATCGATCATTTGCAGGCGCACATGGCAGCAACTGCTGTGCCCGACGAAGCTATCGTCGCGGCAAACGTTTTTGTGTTTGATAGTCTCGGCGTAGCACTGTCAGGCGCGTCACACCCCGATTCTGCAAAATTACTCGCCGCCGCAAGCGGTTGGGGGCAGGGCAGTGACGCCCACGTTTGGGGAAGCCAAGCAACGCTACCAGCACCGTCGGCGGCATTGGTGAATGCATTTCATATTCACAACCAAGAATTTGATTGTGTTCATGAGCGCGCGGTGGTGCATCCGATGGCGGTGATTTTGGCGGCACTGTTGGCGTATGCGGAGCGCAAAAAAAATGTATCTGGCCATCAACTACTTGCCGCTATCGCATTAGCCGTTGATGTCTCTACCGTTATTGGCATGTCGGCGACGAAACCAATTCGCTATTTCCGTCCCGCGCAGTGCGGCGCAATGGGGGCGGCGGCGGGGATGTGTGTGCTGGGTAATTTTAATCGCCAGCAAATGCGCGATGCATTTGGGATTACCTATAGCCAACTGGCCGGCACGATGCAGGCGCATGTTGAAGGCACGCCTACGCTTGCGTTACAAGTCGGCTTTGCGGCGCGCGCGGCGGTCTCGGCGGTTGATCTGGCGGCGGTCGGCTTTAGCGGGCCGCATTATGTGCTCGATGGGCAATATGGCTACTTCGCTTTGTTTGAGCAAGATGCAAGACCTGACTCTGCGTTTGCGGAGTTGGGGAATATCTGGCAGATCACCAAGGTCTCACACAAGCCCTACCCGACGGGCCGTGCGGCGCATGGCGGCATTGCCGGGTTAATCCACCTAATGTCAAAGCATAAATTTAACGCTGATGATGTTCGTGCGGTCACCTTAACCGCGCCACCGTTGATACGTCAGTTAGTGGATCGACCAATGTTGGCCGCCGATATGCCAATAAGTTACGCTAGGCTCTGTTTACCGTATTTGGCGGCGGTGACGTTGGTGAACGGCACGGTGGGTCTTGATGCGTACACCCCGCCATTAATGTCGAATGCAAAAATAGTTGCGCTGGCAAATTTAGTAAAAATCATGCCTGACGATAATCAGAATGTTAACGCGTTAGCACCGCAGCACTTAACGGTTGCGCTAACGGATGGCCGCGTATTCCATCACGCCATGGCCGATGTTTACGGCGCACCGTTGTCACCGATGACACGCGAGGCGCAGGTCGCAAAATTTATTGACTGCTGCCGTCATGCGCCCATGTCATTGACTGACGATGCCATTGGCAAACTCGTTCGCCAATTAGACGACCTTGCGGCAATGGAGGATATTGCTGGCGTCATTTCACTAACTATTCCGATCCCAACCTCAGCTTAAAAACCAATATGTCCCAACCACTTTATTTCGACGCCTTCGATTGGCAAACGCTCAAACGTGACTACCCGCTTGGAGATGATTTTCTCAAGCGCTATACCAATATGAGTCGCGATGAATTGTTTCAAATTCAAGATGCGCAATTTAAACGTGCGCTGGCGCGTGCTTGGAAGATTCCGTTTTATCAGCGCCTATGGAGCGCGCAAGGGATTGAAGCAGGCGATATTTCTGGTCTACGCGATATTACAAAACTGCCCGCATTTTCTAAAACAGAGTTGATGGAAAGTGTGGAGCTTTTTCCACCGTTGGGCGATTATCACGGGCTCGATAGTTATGGTAGAGCTGATCGGCCACCGATGGTGCTGCACACCACTAGCGGCACCACCGGGCGTCCGCAGCCGCTACCGTTTGGGCCAAAGAGCCGCGAGATTCAAAATTTATTGCTGGGCCGCGCCTATACATTTCAAGGTATTGGCGAAGGTGATCGAGTGCACTCCGTGTATGGTCATGGTTTGATAAATGGCGGGCATTATGTGCGTGAGTCGGTGCTGCATTTCACCCGTGCATTATTTTTATCAGCCGGTACTGGTGTAGAGACACGCTCGCTACAACAGGTGCAAATCATGCGCGACTTTGGTGTGACGGCGATTGTTGGATTTGCCGATTACATCAAAAAATTAGCTGAAGTTGCGCACGAATCGGGCATTGTGCCGGGGCGCGATATTCCGGTGCGCATTATTTCTGGTCACATGGGACGTGAATCGCGTGATTCACTCAGCGCTTCATGGGGCGACGCAGAAATTTTTGATTGGTACGGCGTGGGCGACACCGGCTGCATCGCTGCCGAAGGGCCCGATCATGATGGTCTTTATGTGATGGAAGACGCGCAATACGTGGAAATTGGCGATGTCGATACTGACACGCCGGTGGCGGACGGCGAGAGCGGCAATATTATTGTCACCTGTTTGTATAAAGATGATATTTACCCTTGTATTCGTTTTAACACCAAAGATGTTTCTGCCGTGAAGCCGGGTGCGTCATCAATTGATTTGGGCTTTAAACGCATTGAAGGTTTTCTGGGTCGCTCAGACAATATGATTAAGCTACGTGGTATCAATATTTACCCGCAAGGTTTGGCACCCGTGTTGGAGCAAAACAATGCGTATGCGGGCGAATTTATTTGTGTGGCCGAGCGCGCTGCGGATGGCCGAGATGAGCTGACGGTGCAAGTAGAAGTGCGCGACGGATTAGAAAGTAATATCGGGCTGATAAACGCGTTTGAAGAATTATTAAAACAGCGCTTCGGCGTGCAGATGAAAGTCACGCTTCACACCGTAGGCGCGCTAGCACCGCTCACCTGCACTGAGACGCGGCAAAAACCGATTCGCTTGATCGATAAACGGTTTAAGTAACGTCAGCATTTAATCAACCAAAATTGATGATCAATCTTTTAGAAAAAATCGCTGAGATTAAACAATTGGATCGTGAGATTCACGCGTTTGTTGAGTACGCAAACGAAAATTTAAGCATTAATATAATTACAAACTCGCCTAATGGCGGGGTTTTTCAGACAAAAATGCCCGAAAGCGCGCTCTATGACTGGACGTTTGCCATTAAATCAAACATCGCGGTTTCTGGACTCGCGCATACGGCGGGCATCGCTGGTTTCGCGACGCGTGTTGCCACAACCGATGCATTTGCAGTTGCTGCATTACGGGCTGCGGGAGCGGCGATTATTGGCACGGTAAATATGCAGGAGGCAGCATTAGGTGCTACCAATCACAACGCATTTTTTGGTAAGACGCATCATCCACATGCGCAGGGCTACACACCAGGCGGCTCATCCGGCGGAAGTGCAGCGGCGGTGGCGGCGGGCATGGTGCGTGCCGCACTCGGCACTGATACGATGGGTTCCTGCCGCATACCCGCCGCTTACTGCGGTGTGGTGGGCTTTAAGCCAAGCTATGGGCGCATTAGTTGTGATGGCGTTGAGCCACTGTCCCGACGGTTGGATCATGTCGGCATTTTGGCGCGCACCGTTGATGATGCGGCGCAGGTGTTCGCGGTGCTAGATACCTTCGATGCTGGCCACGCCGACGCGCGTCAATATCCGCACCAAGAGTGCAATATCGATAATTTAGAAGCCACAAAAACACGACTCGCCGTGCTTGACAATCCCTCGCGTCACGGCCTGCAAAACGATGTGCGCCAGGCTTATGAAACGGCGTTGCTGCGGCTACAACGTAATGGCTACACATTAATTGAACGCGCAGTTGACCAAGTAAAACTTGCCGCCGTGCGCCGTGCCGGGCTTGTCATTTGCGAGGCGGAATTAGCCAATTCGTTAAGCCACCTACTCGACAAAGGGGATGAGGCGATCTCGGCTAATCTTCGCGCCATGATCGCTTTTGGCCAAGCGCAATCTGCCCCTAAACTTGCTCGCGCACATGCGTTAGTTGATGACGCCGAATTAATATTGCGCAGCCAAATGATTGAGGTGGACGCGCTATGTTGGCCGACCGCACCGCAATCAGCATTCGCCTTTGATGCGCCAATACCAGCCAATCAAGCCGACTTTACCTGCTTGGCAAATTTCACTGGTGCGCCCGCGATTAGCTTGCCGCTGCCGACGTCGACAGTAAACCAAGGCAAGCCCGCTGCGATGCCCACAGGCTTACAAATCATGGCTGCACGCGGGAACGACGTGGCATTGTTAGCAATGGCGACCGCAATTGAACGTATTATCTTGTGAATAAAAAACGCGCAGTCCAACACCTACATGGAGAAACCATATGAATAACCCCAACACCACTAGCCGGACTGCGCGATTTTATCCGTGGGTAATTGCCGGGTTAGCGCTATTCATGTTGATGGTGACTAACGGGATGACTACCACCGGCTTGACCGCGTTTGATGAGTCGCTTCTCAAAGAATTTGGCTGGAGCCGTGGCGAATTAAAATTTCGCGATTTCATCACTTTGATTACGGCGGGAACATTAGCTCCTTTCGCGGGTTTTCTGATAGACAAAATCGGCACACGTAAATTGATGCTCGGTGGCAGCGCACTATTTGCGGCGCTCGTTTATTTCTACGGCAGCATTAACAGCTTGACGCAGCTTTATCTAATTCACGCCGGCTTTGGCATTGTGTTGGTTTGTGCGGGCTTAAATGTCGCGGTGGTTTCGGTTTCGCAATGGTTTGTGCGCTCTCGCGGCACGGCTGTTGGCATCGCATTAGTTGGTTCGAGCTTAGGCGGCGTGGTACTGCCGCCGATCATCCTAGCGTTACTCACAGCTGGCGGCTGGCGCTACGGATTTCAATGGATGGCAACATCTGCCGTACTATTTTTTGTGCTGGCATTTTTCTTAGCACGCACGCCGAAAGAAAAAGGCGTGCCACCGTTAGGCGCACTTGACGCGCCCAACAACGGCAAAATAAGTCGCGCTGCAGCGCCTTCACCAAATGATCTAACGTACAAACAGGCGACCAGCACGTTAAGCTTTTGGGCGCTTACTTTTGTCGGGATGGCGAGCTTCTACGCTATCTTGTCACTCGCCGCGCATTTGTTTTTGCATATGCGTGATTTAGGTTTTGACCCGAAAACCGCAGGTTCTGCGTTGGGTCTATTGTTTGGTTTAGGGTTGATAAGCAAATTTTTATTCGGCTTTTTATCAGACTTGCTGAATCCGCGCATCGTATTTGTATCAAATGTCGGTCTCATGCTCGTAGGTTTAATTTTGATGGCGACGTTTGATAAATCGGTGATCTGGGCGGGTATTGCGATTACCGGCTTTGGATGGGGCGGCCTGTACACCCTAATTCAATTACAAACGGTAAATAATTTTGGCGTCTCACATACCGGCAAAATCCTAGGCACCATTACGATGTTAGACGCTTATGCGGGAGGCTTAGGCATCTGGCTCACTGGCGTTATGTTCGATAAATTTGGCAATTACCATATTGCTTTTTATATCTTGTGCGGCTTGATGATATTGGCTTTTATTGCCTCCACCCAAGTACGTCGTGAAATCAAATAGTTTATCTTTAAGTCGTTAAATTGCCTCGCAGAAATACCTCACAGAATCACGTTACAAATATCATTTAATATCAACATAGGAGTCGTTATGAAATTAATCAACACATTGATAGCCTCTGCAATTTTCGCCACTACCATCGTGGCAGCGAGCCAAGTTATTGCCGCACCCAAGGCAGGTAAAAAAGCCGCCTACGATATTATGGAAGCGAAAAATTCCGCCGAAGCGTTTGTACGCATGCGTGCCGATTCCAAGGGTGGCGATGTATATGCCGATTGGCATACCACGATGTTTATTGTCGAGCCGGGCAAAAAAGCGCTTGAAGTAATGCGCCTTGATGGTTTTAATGTTGGTCGTGTCGCTAAAAATGCGAATGGCACCTACCAATGGTTATCCCGCGAGGTCGCTTACTACCGCGACTTAAAAACCGGAAAAATCCTCGATAAATGGGATAACCCTGTTACCGGAAAAACCAACGACGTCGTGCAGGTAATCAATGACCCGGTGAATAGCACCTTTGGCACGCGTCCCATGCCTTGGCGCGTGAAGGGCGATGATGTTTTTGTGACGATCAATGTGCCATTGATGTATCCAAACTCATTGCAGCCTGCGGACTTTCCTGAAGAGTCAACCGGGCCGACTTACTTTGCGACCGAGTCATTCATGTTTGCCTCAAAGCTCAGTGATTTTGCCAACCTTAAGCTCACTTCTGTGCCGACTAGCTACTCATGGGCGCGCACCGGGCCATGGTTACCGTGGATGAAAATGGGCACGCGTCCCGGCTACGTTCTCTATATCGGACAAGGCAAAAAACTAAAGAGCGCAGCTGAACTTGATCCAGTGGTGCGCGAATATACCGAAAAGAATTTGCCCGATTTCATGGTGTCGCCTAAAACATTTGTCGCGCCGAATGAAACCAGCTGGAGCTACTATAAAAAATTGTCAGGCAAGAAAATTGCGGCACCTACTTCACCTGCTGCCAACGCCGCACCTGTTGCTGCTCCTGCTCCCGCACCCACGCCCGCAGCTACTGCACCTGCAACACCGGCGGCACCAGTTGTCCCTGCTGGCAGCGGCAAGTAGTCACAGGTTGATGGTGACCGGTCATTATTTTTCGTTCACTATGAATGCTGAAACAATGCGCGCAAGCAATGAAGTCGAAGAAATGCGCGCAAGAGTTGAAGTTGATGTAACGCACGCAAGCGTTGATGCCAGAGAAATGTCCAGCTCCTCCCTTTTCAAAAGGGAGGAAGGGTGCGATTTTTATTAAAGTAAAGAAATAATGTCAATTGACAGTTGCAGAACGCAATCCCTCTCAGCTTCTCCTTCGGTAAGGTTCGGCTAGGCGCTGTCTCATGCATTAAGAGTTGACGAAAACGGCGTAATTGAAGATGCAATAGGTCAAAAACAGGATTGAATATGCCCAACCAAACCCGCCGCCTATTTTTAACGGCAACCACCGCAGCCGCTGCAGCAGCAACATTGCCAGGCTGCGCCAGCCGAATGCAGAGTAGTGCAACGCCAAGAGCTGATGTCATCATTCTCGGCGCTGGCTTAGCCGGCTTAAACGCTGGATTGATATTGGAAGCCGCTGGCATGAAGGTGACGGTGCTAGAAGCGTCTAATCGCATCGGTGGCAGGGTCTACACGCTCGACGATGTGCCGGGCACGCCGGAGACTGGCGGCACGCAAATTGGCATGGCGTATAAGCGTGTTGTTGATACGGCCAAGAAGCTGGGCTTAACGTTAATCCCCAACGGTCGCTCGCCGTTGCTCAGCGAAGATAGCATTACGTACTACATCAAAGGCCAGCGGATGACACGTACCGAATGGGCAGCTTCATCGCTCAATCCATTTCAAGACGCGCAGCGCAACATGCCTCCCGATAGATTGCTAGGGCGGTTAATTGGCCCCAGCCCGCTGGCGAGTGTTAACGCATGGCGCGATGAGGCAAGCGCGATCTATGACACATCGAGCCTTGCGCATTTGCGCGCCAAAGGGTTATCGCCCGAGGTGCTGCGCTTACTTCAAATAAACAATAGCTATGGCGATTCACTTGCGGATACTTCGCTCTTAAACCTCTACCACGCACAAAGCAACATTACTGAGATCATGAAAACGCCCGGGCCCATCTTAGGCATTGCAGGCGGTAATCAGCGGCTGCCCGAAGCAATGGCGGGCAAGCTCTCTTCACCAGTCACGCTTAATAAACGCGTGGTCTCAGTGAGCCGAGATGAACGTGGGGTAGAAATTATTTGCGCTGATGGTAGTAAGTATCAAGCGCGCTTTGCTATTTGCACGTTACCACTGCCTGCGATGCGTGGTGTCACCTTCACACCTGCCTTGTCGGATAGGGTAGCCACAGCGGTGCAGCAAGTGCCCTATGCGCGTATCACCCAGCTACATTTAGCGGTGAGTAAGCAATTTTGGAAAGACGACGGCCGCGCGCCGTTCCTCTGGTCAGATGGATTACTCAAGCGCGTATTCCCGTCTGACCCGCTCGCCTCGGGCAATCCACAAACCTTAACTGTGTGGGTGAATGGCCCTGAAACCGCCAACTGGGATAAGCTCAGTCTTCAAGAAGCGGAGGCCTTAGCGTTGAAAGAAATGCAGCGTATTTTTCCGGCGAGTGAAGGTGCATTAGGGCTCGCCAAACGCGTCTCATGGCACGGCAATACGCTAGCCGGTGGGGCGTGGGTGAACTGGTCACCAGGACAAATCAGCCAATTCGCGCGCGCGGTAGCGGCCCCCATAGGGCGACTTCATTTTGCTGGCGAACACTGTGCACCCGGCGTGCGTGGCCTGGAGGGCGCGATGGC
>Ga0105049_10001532_pt1 | contig 27292 bp, 15 predicted proteins | sample MAT06_FD_78087 | JGI IMG/M metagenome (GOLD analysis project Ga0105049, IMG submission 78087) | Freshwater microbial communities from Lake Fryxell liftoff mats and glacier meltwater in Antarctica - MAT-06 | ecosystem: Environmental > Aquatic > Freshwater > Ice > Liftoff microbial mat | place... | reverse complement strand
GCTTGTGCAGGCATCGGGTGCGGGCCTCGTCGGGATCGCGTTCCTGATGGAACTCGGCTTCCTCGACGGTCGCAAGAAGCTGCCCGAGGGAGTGCCGGTGCTCTCGCTCCAAACGATCTAGCGACGAGTCGTTCAGGTCACGCGCGTGCCGGGGGTGACGCCCTTGGACGGCTGGAGCAGCGCGAGCCCGCCGTCGGCCGCGTCGACCGCCAGGATCATGCCGTGCGACTCGAGCTGGAAGATCGTGCGTGGGGCGAGGTTCTTGACGATGACCACCTGGCATCCGAGTAGCTCCGCCGGCTGGTAGTGCTTCGCGATGCCGCTCACGATCTGGCGTTTGTGATCGCCGACGTCGACCTCGAGCTTGAGGAGCTTGTCCGACCCGGGGATCGCCTCGGCCGAGAGCACGGTCGCCGCGACCAGCTCGACTTTCACGAAGTCGTCGAAGTTGATCTCGCTCGCCGGGGCAGGCGCTGCTTTCTCCTTCGGGGGCTTGGCGGCCTTGGGTGGTGCTGCCGCCGCGGCCTCGGCGACGGCGGGGTCGACGACCGGCAGATCACGCCGCGGGAAAAGTGCGTCGCCTGGCGGCAGCGCGGTGCCGGGCTGGAGCCCGCCCCAGGCGAGGTCGGTGAGCGCCGCGATAGGCGACGCGCCGATCGACTTCAGGAGCTCCGGCATCTTCGCCGGCATCACCGGCTGGAGGAGCCCCGCCGCGATGCGCAGGCCTTCGAGCACGACGTACAACGAGCGCGCCGCTGCGGGCGGGTCGGTCTTCACCGTCTTGAACGGCTCGCTCTCGGTCACGTACTTGTTGAGCCGCCGCACGAACTGGAGCGTCTCCTCGATCGCCGAGTGCAGCGCCAGCTCGCGCACGAGCCCTGGCACCTTGGCGACGAGCGCCGTCGCGTCGCGCACGATGCTCGCCTCGGTCGCGCCGAGCTCGCCCGGGGGCGGCACGCGGCCCTCGAAGTTGCGCTCGACGAGGGTCGCGGCGCGGCGCGCGAGGTTGCCGAGATCGTTGGCGAGATCGCTGTTGTTCCGGCGCACGAGCGCCGCCTCGGAGAAGTTCGCGTCGAGGCCAACGACCATGTCGCGCAGGAGGTAGTAGCGCAGCACGTCCGAGCCGTAGACGTCCTTCTGGCTCAGTGGGTCGACGACATTGCCGATTGATTTTGACATCTTACGGTCTTGCGATAGCCACCATCCGGTCGCCACGATGTGCTGCGGCAAGGGCAGCCCGAGCGCCAGCAGCATCGTGCACCAGTAGACGGCGTGGGTCGTCAGGATGTCCTTGCCGATGACGTGGGTCGCGTGCGGCCACCACTTCGCGTAGCGGTCGTCGGACGGACCACCGAGGGCCGAGACGTAGTTCGAGAGCGCGTCGAACCAGACGTAGGTGACGAAGTCGGGCGCGAACGGGATCTCGATCCCCCAGGGCATGCGCGCCTTCGGCCGCGAGATGCAGAGGTCGGCGACGCCTTTGTCGAGGAAGCCAATGACCTCGTTCTTGCGATAGCTCGGCAGGATGAAGTCGGCGGTCGCGTCGATGTGCGCGCGCAGCGCCGGGGCGTACTTCGACATGCGGAAGAAGTAGTTGCGCTCCTTCAGGAAGATGACCTCGAGCCCGGTGTCAGGGCACTTGCCATCGACGAGCTCCTCTTGCATCCAGAAGCGCTCGGCCGAAGGCGAGTACCACCCTTCGTAGTCGCTCTCGTAGATGTCGCCCTGGTCGAGCAACTGCTGGAGGAAAGACTGCACGATGACGACGTGGCGGGGCTCGGTGGTGCGGATGAAGTCGTCGTAGACGATGTCGAGCGTCGGCCAGACGTCCCGGAACTGTTGCGACATGTCGTCGGCATGGGCCTTCGGGGTGAGGCCCCGGGCCTCGGCGGCCTTCATGACCTTCTGGCCATGCTCGTCGGTGCCCGTGAGAAAATAGACCTCGTCACCGAAGAGTCGATGGTAGCGGGTCAGCGCGTCCACCAGGACCGTGGCATAGGCGTGCCCGATGTGGGGACGCGCGTTGACGTAATAGAGCGGAGTCGTGAGGTAGTGCCTGGCCATGGCCCCCCGAGTAGGTCCCCGGGCAGGCAATGTCAACGACGGCAGGACCGGTCGACGCTGCGTGGTCGCCTGGTGACGGCGGCCTTGACCCTGGTCGGTTCGATTGTTAGACCCGGCGCGGGTGCTCCCGTAGCTCAGCTGGATAGAGCGACGCCCTCCTAAGGCGTAGGTCACAGGTTCAACTCCTGTCGGGGGCGCGCCACCCACTCGCCCACGCCCGGGCCCACGCCCGCGCCCACGCCTCCGTCTCTACCCTGCGCGGCCGTCAGGACGATAGTTGCGCTGGATGTTGCGCGCGTCGACATGGCTCGCGACAAGTATGCGCGTCACGTCGTCTTCGAGCGCTTCTGAGCCGGCGATGAACGCGTGGGTCGCAGCACCTGCGAGGTCTGCGAGCTGCGCCTGGACCCGGCCGCGACCACGATGCAGCCGGCGTAGCGGCGTATGGTCGAGGTCCGCGCTCTGATGGCTCAGCGCCAGTCGCACGTGGACGCCGCGCTCGACCCAGGCGACGACCTCCTCCGCAAAGCACAGATCGGTCGCCTGCCGGAGGCCGATCACCACCGCGATGCGGCTGCTTGCCCCGTCGTGGAGCGCCTCGACCACGGCCCCGCGGATCGCGGCCAGCGAAGTGCCCGCCGCAACAAAGAGCAGATCATGGGCCGGGGCCGGGGCGGGCAGCTCGAAGCCGGCACCGAACGGGCCACGCAATGTGACCGGCGCACCGGGGGCGAGGCGCATGAGTGGTTCGCCGTCCGAGCCCTCGGCCTTCACGAGGAACGCGAGGCGACCTGAGGCGGCGACCTCGCTCGGCGCGCTCGCGATCGCGAAGTAGCTATCCGTGCCCGGGCTGGTCGCGAGCTCGGCCACCTGACCGGGCCGGAACGACCATGAGGGTGGCGCGGCGAGCCTCAGGAGTCGCACCCCCGGCGCGGCCAGCGCGTTGTCGGCGACCACGGTGGAGTGAGAACCGGGGGTGTACATCAGAGGTCTCTCGGGCGCTGTTCGACACCAACGTCGACACTGCCACACACGGGTATCAAACGCGCGAAGACGTGCCTCGCAGCGGCCTGCATGGCCGCTCGCCGGAGGTATGCACCAAGGTCCCTGCGACCAGTTGGAAACTTCGCCGAGCGCTGTTACAGTCCGCGCGTTCGTCGTGGTCGGGTGCTCCGGTATCCCCGGAAGTCTCGTACGCGGCGGTTCTTGCAGACATGCGCCCCGGCGAGGAACGCGATGACCTCAGGCAACGACAAGAAAGGACCCCCGGCCCCGGCCCCGGCCCCGCGCCGCCCCGCCCCGCCAGCCCCGTCCCGCCCAAGCGGGCCGACCTCTGGAGGTGCCGCCGCTGCGCGCCCGGCTTCGACCGCGCCCGGCGCCGGTCGACCGAACCCCGGGGCGCGTCCCGCACCGGCTCCGCGCCCGGAGATGGAAGACCTCGACTCCGACGCCAGGACGTCGGCGTTCAACATCGCCGACATGGGGCTCGACGACGACGAGTCGACCGTCTCGGTGGCAGCCGAAGCGCTCAAGGCGAAGGCTCCGCCCCCGCGCGCCGCGGCCCCGGCCCCCGTGCGTGCCGCGGCTCCGGCCCCCGTGCGTGCGGCAGCCCCGGCCCCACGGGCCCCCGCGCCCGAGCCCGAGGATGAGCGCACGACCGCCTTCAGCATCGCCGATCTCCCTCCCGAGGACGAGGTCCGTCCCAACCCGAGTACGCTGGTGAGCTCCAAGCCCGGCGCAGCCGTGCGTGGTGGCGCCGCCCCGGCCAAGCGCAACGAGACGTTGGCGCTCGCGCCCTCGGCAGCGCGCGCCGTGGTGCAACAGGCGAAGGCGGCGGCTCCGATCGACGAAGACAAGACCACCGCCTTTTCCATGGATGACGTCGGTAAGATCGAAGCGATGAAGGCGGCACGTATCGCGGCGAAGGCTGCGGTCGCGGCCCCTGCTCCGATCGACGAGGACAAGACCACCGCTTTCTCGATGGACGACGTCGGCAAGATCGAAGCGATGAAGGCGGCGCGTATCGCCGCGAAGGCTGGGGTCGCGTCCCCTTCACCCGCGCCCAGGCCGGCCGCGGCTCCGAAGCCGCTAGCCCACATCGAGGAAAACGAGCGGACGATGGCCGTGTCGCTCGACGACGCGATCGCCGCGGTCGATTCGTCGCCGCCGAGAAAGCCGTCGGTCGTGAAGTCGTCGCAGGCCGCCGCCCAGGCGGCAGCGTCGCAGTCACCGATCCCGAAGGCAACGCGGCCGGCCCCAGTCGTCGATCAGGACGAGAGGACCACGGCGATGTCGCTCGACGACATCGACGCGATCGATGCGCTGCCGCCGCGCAAGGCTGCGGCCGAGGCGCCGGCCAAGGGCAAGACGCTGCCCGCGAAGTCCTCGCCAGCCAAGGCAAAGGGCGCGCGTAGCGTGCAGGTCGATCTCGCGGCGAGCGAAGGGTTCATCGGTGACATCGGGTATGCGTTCAAGCACGACGCGCTCGAAGCACAGGGCAGCTCTGCGCTCGACCCGGACCGCAAGTCGGCCGGAATGCGTAAGCTCATCATCGTGGGTGGTGGGCTCGGTGCTTTGATGCTTCTCTTCGGCATCCTCTTTTGATAGGCAGTTGCTGCGCGGGTGGGGATGGCCTTGTTGGCCGTCCCGCCGGAGCACACGCCAAGTGCTCTGGAAATCTGGCGCGACTAGAAGAACCGACCTAAGGTGATTTCAGGGTGCTGTTGGTCGAAGTCGACGGCACCCGGAGTCGAGAAGGTTGATGTGTCGGGGGAGACGCGCCCTTGCGTGTCACGATGGACACAACGACCGAAGACGTGGCCCCGCAGGGATGACGAGGGTCGCGGCAATATGCCGGGAGTAGGCATGCGACGCCCTTCGCGTCGCAGTGGCATGTGCCTTGCCTTGTCACCGTGGCGAGGCGCGTACGTGTCCCCGGGCACGGCTCGCCGCTGAGCGGTTAGCGAGACGAAGGAGCGGAATCGATGGAAGGCTTCATGGGAGTGCTGGCGGTGGCGGGAGGATTCGGGCTTGCGCTCGGGCTGACGATGCTCGGGATGAATGTCGTCCTTTCGTTCATGCCGACCCGACGCCGCGTCGAGAGCGCCGCCAAGGCGGCGGTCCCGGTCGAGTAGGCCGCGCGGTCCCGATGCGCGGCCGAGCGGGCTCGGTCACCAGCTCTGCAACAGTTGTCCGCTGACGCCCGGGCCTTGCGACTTTAGGCGTGGGGAACTATGCTGCGCCCGTTCCTCAGGGGTTGGGGTCTGGTTCTCGTGATGCAAACGGGACTCGACGACGCTGACGTCGCGAGTGGCCCGTCACCACGCGAGAGCAGGGAGTGCACGATGGCGACCAAGCAGGAAGAGGACAAGAGGCTTATCGAGGAAGGCCTCGAGGCGTTGAGCGAGAAGGACGCCGAGAACGCGCGCGAGCAGGCGGAGCGTCAGCGCATCTTCTCGGAGCTCGCCGCCCGGATCGAGCAGCCGGGGCTTCAGGACAAGATCCTCGAGCGCTATCAGTCGATGGGCAAGACGCTCCTCGCCGACAACCTGCCGGGCCGCGTGGATCCGAGGATCGCGCGCGCCCTGCGCCCGCACCTGGGCGACGTCAGCGACGTGCGCGTGCACACCGGCAAGGTCGCGAGTGAGGCGGCGGCGGCCATGCAGGCGCGCGCGTTCGCGATCGGCGACAAGGACATCTTCATCGACCGGCAGGAGTTCGACCCGTCGAGCGCCGAAGGCGCCACCCTGCTCGCCCACGAAATCGCCCACACGCGTGACGCGGCGACCGGCTTCGCGCTGTCGTCGAAGCACGGCTCGTCGACCAGTGCGCGCGAGCAGTTCGCGGAAGAGATCGAAAACAAGTTCGCGCGCGAGTGGGTCGACGACGGTGAGAACCCACTGGCCGAAGAAGGTGATACGTCGGCTGGCGTTGGCGCTGACGGCATGCGCAAGGAACCCGAGGTCGACAAGAAGCTGTTGGCAGAGAAGATCGTGGCGCTGCTCGAGAAGCAGGCACGGATCGGCAACGATCGCACCGGTCGTTGGTGAGACGAGGTCGAGCTCGCGCTCGGCCGCGCTGCTCAGCCGAGCGCGAGCTGACGACGCAGGATCGTATGAAGGGCCTCGGACTCTCGATCGATGGGAGTCTCGATGCCATCGAGTGAGAGCACCGGGGCGACCGGTAGGATCGCGTTGCTGGCGACGATCGCGGTGGCACAATCGAGTTCGGTGCGTGTGAAGCGCGCCTCGCGGTGCGGAATGCGGAGCGCCTCGAGTGCCGCGAGTACGTGCGCCCGGCTGACGCCCGCGAGGATGGGGGCCGAAGTCGGGGTGGTATGCACGACCCCGTCGAGCAGGGCGAAGAGGTTGGTCGACGTGCCCTCTAGCACGACCCCCTCGGGATCGAGCCAGAGGCCTTCGAAAGCCGGGCTCGCACCTCGGGGATGCAGACGTTGCTGAACGCTGTTGGCGCTCCACGCGAGCGTCTTGTGGCGGGCGAGGAACGACTCTCCGCGCCGCGCCGCCAGCGTGTACAGCTCGAGCCCGCGGCGGCGCTGGTGGTCCCGAGTCGTCAGTGGGCGCAAGGCGACGATCAGCGTTGGACGCGCGGTCAAGGTGAGCCGCAGGCCGAGCTCGTCGTTCGCGAGGTGTGGATTCGCGGCGAGCACAGCGGCGATAGCGAAGGCTGGGTCGGTCGCTGGGCGAGGCAGGGCGAGCGCCATCCGCGAAGCCTCGAAGCGGGCGAGGTGGTCGGCCAGCGCGGGCACCCGGCCGGCGACCACGCGCATCGTCTCGAAGAGGCCATCGCCAATGGTGAGGCCCGGATCGTCGCCGGCAATGCGCACCGCATCCGCCGGAACAATCCGGTCGTCGAGCCAGGCGTGGCTTGGAAGGGCCTCCATCGGTGGAGCTTGGCGCATTCGCCGACCCGCGTCGACTGGCTCTTGGCCAAGGCAGCCCAAGGCGATACTGCGGGCCCTCGGCCAGGCAGCCCAAGGCGATACTGCGGGCCCTGGTGACCTTGTGTGTGGCCCGGCTAGCGTGTAATCAGGACAACACGGAGGGTTGTTGGCAGCCGTGCTCGAGCAGCTGAGTGGAGAGCTCTCCCGAACACCGACGGACCAGGACATCCTGCGTCGGTTCGCGGAGCGGTGTCTCGACGCTGGCGAGCTCGGGCGGTTGCGCGCCGGGCTCGCGCCGGTGTTGGCCGGATTGAGCGGTCCGCTCGCGGTGCGCCCGGTCGCCGAGACCCTCGCCAAGTCCCTGCTCGAGGTGGCGCAGCGGTTCGAGAAGCGCTCGCCGCGCGAGGCTCAGGAACTCTATCTGCGGGCCGCGCGCGTGCTGGCGCAGGCCGCCAACGATCGGATCGGTGCGGCGCGGGCGCTCGCAGCGGCCTGGCGTATGGTGCCCGACGAACGGGTGGCGGTTGCGAGCCAGGCCTTGTTCCAGGGCACCAACGAGCCGCCGGACTATACGTTGGTCGCGCTGGCTGAGGTCGGCCTCGAGGCACAGCAGCTCGCGGCCCTGCGGCGGCTGTCGGCGGCGGCGTTGGAGCGGCGGCGGCTCGACGAGGCGGAGGGGTTGTTCACGCGTCTCGAGCGCTTGAACGCCGGCGATGCGGACGTGGCCGCCGGACGCGAGGTGATTGCCAATCTCCGCCGGAACGCCGGCGAACGGATAGCGACCCTTCAGGCCGAGCTCGGACGGGCGGCCACGCGCGCGGAACGCGGTGTCGTGCAGCGCCGAATCGGCGAGACGCATCGCGCCGCAGGCCAGCTCCAGGAGGCGAAATCGGCGTTCGCGACGGCGCTCGAGCTCGGCGACGAAGGGGCCCTGCGGCCGCTCGAGTCGCTGCACCGCGAGCTCGGTCAATTGGAGGCGCTGAGTGAGACCCTCGGGCGCATCGCTGGCCCGGGCACCGGCGCAAGTATCGGCCTCAAGAAGAAGTTATTCCTGCTGCTCGAGGAGCTCGGACGGTCCGACGAGGCGCAGCGCATGTTGGCCGCTCCCGACCGCTCTCCGACGTCGACCGATCGACTGACGGAGCTGCGCGCCGAGGCGGAACGCCGCGCGAGCGACGACCCGCTGCAGGGGGCATTGCTGCTCGAGGAATGGGCCTCGGCGAGCGACGACCAGGCCGGACGGCTCGAGGCGCTGGTGCAGGCGGCGCAGCTCGCGCACGCGACGCGCGAGGACGAGGCGCCGACGGCGATCGAAGAGCGGCTCTGGCGCAAGGTGCGGGCGCTCGACCCGCAGGCACGGGGCGCGGTCGATTTCTATCGCGAGTTCTATCAGCGCCATCCCGACGCGCGCCGCGCCTATGCGAACCTCGCGCAGCTGCACGCGATCACGAACGACCCGGCGCTGCGGCGCGAGCTCGCGACCGAGATGGCGACCATCGCCGAGGCGAGCCTCGGGCACCTCGACAAAGCGATCGAGGGGTGGCGCCTGGTCGAGCGCGACGTCGGCGAGAGCGCGCCGGGCATCGAGCGGGCGAGCGACGAAGAGATCGCGCACGAACGGGAGCTGGTGTGGTCGGAGCTGCGGCGCCTGCTCGCGACCGCGGGGCGCTGGCACGCGTACGTCGACCTGCTCGATCGCTGGGTCGATGTCACGCCCGATGCGGCCGCGAAGGTCGAGCTGCTGTTCGACGCGGTCGAGGTCTATCAGGACCCCTCCAAGCTGCCGATGCCGGCGATGGTGCTGCAGACTTACCAGCGCGTCGTCGGGCTCGTGCCGAGCCACCCGGTGGCGCTCGACCGGCTGGCGGTCGGATTCGCCGAGCGCGAGCAGTGGTCCGATCTCCTGAAGGTGCTGGCGACCAAGGTCGAACTGACCTCGGACCCGGCTGAGCTGGTCGCGCTCTTCCATCAGATAGCCGACCTGTACCTCGACCATGTTCGCTCGGACTCGCAGGCGGTGCTCGTGCTGGAGCGGCTGCTCGAGCTCGACCCCGACGACCTGGCGGTGGTGCGACGCCTGCGCGAGCTGTATCGCCGGCGCCACGATGCCGAGCGGCACTTCGAGGCGCTGACGCGCGAGCTGTCGCTGACCAACGACGACGCCGAGCGCGTAACGATCCTCGATGCGCTCGCAATGACCGCCCAGAACGAGTTCCTCCAGCCCGAGCGCGCGGCCGACTTTCACCGTCAGATCCTGGAGATCGAGCCTGGGCGCGAGGCGAGCCTGGAGGCGCTGCAGACGTTGCACGCCGAGCAGGAAGACTGGCCAGCGTATACGCGGGTGCTCGAACAGCGGGTGCAGGAGGCGAAGACCAAGGCCGCCAAGCTGCCGCTCCTGCTCGAGCTGGGCGAGACCGTGTTGACGCGGCTTGGTGACGTCGAGCGCGCCGAGCAGATCTTCCAGACGATCGCAGAGTCGAGCCCGACGTCGGCGCCGGCGCGGCGATTCCTCCAGCGTATCTTCGTCACGCGGCGCAAGTGGGACGACCTCGCGCGCCTCTACACGCGGCCGACCAAGGCTTCGGGCACGACCGGGGCGCGCTGGAAGGACTACGTTGCGCTCCTGAAAGATGCTGTGAAGCAGGAGCATGATCCGGCGCTGGTCGGATCGATCCACGTCGAGATCGCGCGCGTCTTCGAGCTCGAGCTCGACGACAAGAAGAACGCGGCCGAGCACCTCGAGCTGGCATTGCGCGAGGGCGATGACCAGGTCGAGCTGGCGCACAAGATGTTGGCCCTGCTGGTGGACGAGGCGCCGGGGCCGCGCAAGCTGAGCGCGCTGCATGTGCTCGCGCGCCATGCGCCAGATATGAACGAGCGCTATCAGTCCTGGGTGGCGGCGGCGCAGATCCATCGTCGTGCCAAAGACCCGGTGCTGGCCTGTGATGCGTGGGGCAAGGCGCTGGTGATCGGCGCCGAGCTGGGGCTCATCGAGGCGCTGCCCAATCTTGAAGAGGACGCGGGCGCCACGGGGCGCTGGGAAAACGCGTTCATGGCGATCGACGAGGCGCTCGGACACCTGCCCGAGGGGCGCAAGGACGCACGCATCGCGTTCCATCGCTCGCTCGGCAATATCGCGCGTGCGCGGCTCCTGAAGCCAGAGGAGGCGATCCGCCACTTCCGCTGGGTGCTGCAGTTGCAACCGGGCGACGTCTTCGCGCTGGAAGAACTCGAGAAGCTCTACTTCAGCCACAACGACTTCAACGGGCTCGAAGAGGTCTATCGCGCGCGCATCGAGGGGGCCCGCAGCACGAGCGAGCGGCTCGTACCGCTCAAGGCGTTGGCGCGCCTCTTCGATGACGTGATGTTGGATCCCGAGCGCGCAGCACAGGTGCACCAGGAGGTGCTGCACCTGGCGCCCGATGATCGCGAGGCGTTCGAGAGCCTCGTCAGGGCGTACGAAGCCGGCGAGTCGTGGAGCGAGTTGGCGGCCGTGCTGGAAGCGGGGCTGACGCGCGTGCGCGAGCCGGCGACGCGGCAGGCGCTGCAGCTGAAGCTGGCTGATCTGTTCGCCGAGCAACTCGGCGACCCGCTGGCGGCGATCGAACATTGTCGCGACGTGGTCGAGCGGGTGTCGATCGACCCGTCAACGCCGGCCGCCGGTCGCGACGTGCTCGAGGGGCCGATCGCGATCCTCGAGCGCTATGTGAGCGAGCCCCTCCTTCGGCGTGAAGCCTCACCGGTGCTGGAGCTCGCCTATCGCAAGCTCGGGCGGCTCGCCGAGCTGGCGACGATGCTCGAGGCGCGCGCCGAGCATGCAACGCGCGAAGAGCTGCCGGAGCTGCTCGATGAGATCCTGATGCTCATCGGTGGCGTGCAAGGCGCGCCCAACAAAGCCTTCAAGGTCTTGCTGCGGCGCTTCGACGCCGCGCCCGAAGACCCCGAGACGTGGGTCGAACTCGAGCGCGCGGCGGGGCTGACGAACGCCTGGGAAGAGCTCGCGGCCGCGTGGAAGGCGGCGCTGGAACGGTCCGCGGACGATGCCCCGCTGGCGACGGCGGCCAAGCCGGCGCTGCGCTTGCGTCTGGCCGACGTCTATCACCGTCGCATGATCGAGCTCGAGGACGCGATTATCGAAGTCGAGCGGGCGCTGACCGAGACGCAGGACGATACAGAGACGTTGCAGGCGCTCGAGGTGCTCGAGGTCCTCTTCAAGAAGACGGCGGATCTCGACTCGTTCGTGCGCGTGAAGCTCGACGCATCGCGCCGGGTGCTGTCGCGCTCGCTCCGGCGGCAGAAGGTGATCGACGCGGCGCATGCGTTGGCGGGTGCGCTCGGCCGGCCCGAAGATGCGATCGCGGTCCTGGAGCCTCTCTGGCTCGACGAGCCTGGCGACGTCGAGGTCGCCGACCAGATCATCGGGCTCAGCGAACGGGTCGGCGATGCGACCAAGAGCGACGCGACCTACACGGACGCTATCGAGGCGGCACGCACGCCCGATCGGCGTGATGCGCTCAGCTATCGGCGCGCGCTCGCACGGCGGGATCGGCTGGGCCTCTGGGAGGTCGCGATCTCGGAATTGATAGGCCTCGTCGAGAGTCCGGGTGCGGGCCGCGACGCGCGGCGGGCGCTGCTCGAGGTGTCGCGCGCACAGGAGTCCGAGGGTCAGCGCGACGTCATCTTGGAGGTCCTCGTCGACTTCCATCGGCGCACCCAGGACACCGAAGGGCTCATCAATACGTTGGTCGTTCAGGCCGAGTTCACTGCGCCGGGGGCGGAGCGCGCCGAGGTGTTGCGGGCGGCGGCGATCGAGTGCCTACCGTTCATCGACCAGGCACCGGAGCATCCCGAGGAGGCTCATCACGCGTTCAGCCTCTACGGGCAGGCGCTCTACGAGTACCCCGAAGATGTCGAGGCGCTTGCCGCGATGCGCCAGATCGCGGCGCAGTTGGCGCTTTGGCCGGAGCTGAGCGAGGTCCTGCTCACCGCGGTCGAGGCCAATTCGGTCGAGACCGGTGACGAGGGGCCGACGCGGGCGTCGCCGCGCGGCGTGCGCGCGCTGTTGCGCGAAGAGGCGCGCATCGCGGAGGAAGAGCTGGCCGACGAGCCGCGCGCGATCGCGGCGCTGGTGCGCGAGCTGGCCGTCGCCGACATGGCGCACGAGGACGACATCAAGGCGACGCTCGAGTCGCTCTCGCGCCTCTACGAGCGCGTCGGAGACTTCGACGCGCGCCGCGACGTGCTGACGCGGGCGGCGACGAGCGAGCCGGATCCGATCCTGCGGGCCGAGCTGCTCGAGACACTGGGGGTGCTGGAGCTCGAGCTCGGTCGCACCGACGAGGCGATCGCCGGGCTCGAGTCGGGGCTCGAGGAACTCGGGCAGGCGCCGCGCGACACGGCCAAGGCGACGCGCCAGCGCATCCTCGGTACCCTGGAGAACGTGTTGCGCGGGGCGGCGCGCTATCCCGAGCTGGTCGACCTGCTGGTCGAGGCCGCGGCGCTCGAGGACTCGGCGGCCGAGCATCGCGAGCTGCTGCACCGGGCGGCCGAGTGCGCGACCGACGAGCTCGGCGACAAAAGCCGGGCGGTGTTCCTCTACGACCAGCTCGTCGCCGCCGACGCGAGCGACGAGGTCGCGGTCGCGCGGCTGGTCGAGCTGCATCAGGAGGCGGGCCGCTGGCCGGACGCGATCACGGCGCTTGGTCGCCAGAAGGCGTTGGCCGAGGGTGCCGGGGCGAACGACGAGGCGCGTGCGATCGCGTTCCGCATCGGGCAGATCCAGGCCGACGAGAATGGCCAGGTCGACTTGGCGATAGCGACGTTCGCCGATGTGCTGACCGGGGATCCGGGCCATGCCGGTACGCTCGCGGCCCTCGGCCGGATCGAGACGCGCTCGCCGAGCGCTGGACCGCGGGTCCGGGCGTTGCTTGCAGCGGCCCACCGTAGGCGCGAGGACTGGCCCCAGTTGGCGAACGTGCTCGAGAAGGCCGCGACGTTCGATGCCCCGTCACCGGCCCTCTTGTGCGAGCTGGGGGATCTGTGGCTAGGCCCACTCGGCAACCCGGCCCGTGCCTGGCCGCATGTCGCGCGCGGCTATGCGCTCGACCCGATCGGACCCGAGGGTGAGAAGTGTCGCGCCCGCATGCTCGATCTGAGCTCGCGTGAAGCGCCCGCCAACGCGCGCCGCCTGGTGCAGGCGTTGACGGACGTGGCGGGCTCGATCGCGGCGACCGAGGCGCGGCGGCGACGCAAGGAAGATGATCTGGCGGCACTCGATGGGCTCGACTTCGGGCCGCCGGAGGTCGTGCCGCTGTGGCGGAGTCTCCTTCAGGAAGAGCCGAAGGACGCGCCCGTGCTCGACGCGCTCGAGGCTTGGGGGCGCGACCAGAACGAGCCAGGCCTGCTCGCCGAAGCGCTCGAGCATCGCGCGGGTTCGTTGCCCTTCGAGGCGCGTGCACCCGTCGAGCTCGAACTTGCGGCCACGTTGGCGCAGGTCTCGGGCCGAGAGACGGAGGCGCTGCGGGTGTGGCGCTCGTTGTTGGCGCGCGACCAGGCGCAGAACGACGCGTTCGAGGGCCTGAGCGCGCTGCTTGGACGCCTCGGGCGTCATGGCGAGCGGGCGACGCTCATCGCCGAGCGCATCACGCGCGAGTCGGGTGCGCGCGCGCGCGAGCTCCGGTTGGCACTGGCGCAGACTCGCTGGGTCGACCTGCAGGATGCGAGCGGCGCGGTCGACATCTTGAGCGAGCTGACCGTCAGCGACGCGACGCCCGACCCGCTTGCGGTCGAGCTGCTCGAGTCGATCTGGAGCGAAGGCGGTGAGCGCCCGCGGGTCTATCGGCTGCTCGAGCCCATCTATCAGGCCAGCGAAGAGCTCGACAAGCTGGTAGCGCTCTACACGAGCACGCTCGAGCAGGATGACCACGAACTCCAGATCGAGTGCCTGACAAAGCTCGCCGAGCTCGAGGACGTGCGGCTCGACAAGCCCGAGGCTGCGTTCGCGACACTGCTCGCGCTGGTCGAGCGTCTCGACGACAGCGCGACTGACATGGCCCGCCACCTGACCGAGCTCGAGACGCTCGCGCGCCGTCTCGGTCGCTGGGACGAGCTGGTCGATCGACTCGAAGCGATGGTCGGCATGGGCCACGGCGGCGGCGTGCTGATGGCGCGACTGGCGCGGATCCATGAGGTGGAGCGCCAGGATCCGGAGCGGGCCGCGTACTTCTACGGCTTCGCCTTCGAGCACGACACCAACGACGTGCACAGCCGTGATGCCCTCTCGGAGCTGCTCGCGCGCTCGGAGCGCTGGGACGATCTCTCGCGCCACCTGCTGTCGGCGGCCGAGCGTTCGGAGACGCGCGAGCGCCACGAGCTGCGGCTACGAGCGGCGAGCGTGCTCGTTGACAACCTCAAGGATTCGCCGGGGGCGCTGGAAGTTCTGGATCTGGTCGCACGCGACGCGGCTCCGGAAGACCCCGCATTTGCGCAGGCGCACGAACGGATGGCCGAGCTGTTGGAGCGGCTCAACGATCATGTGGCGCTGCATCGCCACTACCGCCGCTGGCTCGAACAGGCGGCGAGCGACGACGTCGCGATCGATGTGCAGGTGCGGCTCGGGCGTTCGCTCATCCGCTTTCCGCAGACGGCGCGTGAAGGCCTGACCGAGCTCGAGGAGGTCTTGCGCACGGTGCCGTCGCGGCGCGACGTAGTGCCGGCGCTGTGGTCGATGATCGTCGCGTGCGAACGTGCAGAGCAGGCGGCCGCGCGTGGCTCGGCGGTGGTCGGTCGTTCGCACAATGGCGTGTCCGATGCGATCGATCCGCTGTACGCCGAGGCGACGGCCGAGGCGGCGCGCATCCTCGAGGGGGTCGTCGGTGAGAACGCGCCAGCGACGACGCTCGCCGGGATCGTTCAGGCCCAACTGCGGGTCCTGCCGCCGAGCACCGAGCGTCAGGCGACGCTCGTGCGATTGGCGCGCCTCATGGGCGATCTCGATGCTCCCGAGCGCGGCTTCCAGTACCTCGCCGAGGCGCTGCACGGCGACCTCGAGAACACGACGATCGAGGCACAGCTCGAGACGATCGCTGCCGAGCACAGCTACTGGGAGGCGCTGGCCGGGCTCTATGAGGAGTGCTCGGCCAACGAGGACGAGCGGGTCGGCGCGCGTTACGTGCTGAAGGTCGCGCGGATCCTGCACGAGCGCCTGCACCAGAGCGAAGAGGCGGCGACCTGGTTCGAGCGCCACCTGGCCGCGGTGCCGGGCAGCCGTGATGCGGTCGAGCCGCTGGTCGCGTTTTATCGCGAAGTGGGCGATGCGGCCGCGGAGGCGCGCGTGCTCGAGTCGTGGATCGACTTCGCGGCAACCTCGGAAGAGCTCCCAATGCTGCGCATGCGCCTCGGGATCCTGCGCATGGATCAGCTGGGCGATGTGCAGGGCGCCATCGACGCGCTCGAGGGTTGCCTGCCCGAGAGCGCCGCCGACAGCGAGTTCGTGCGCCGCTTGGAGCGCCTCTACATTCGCGGCGAGCACTTCCCGGCCCTGGTCGAGCTCTACCGCGCAGCACTGCAACACGCCGACAGCGACAAGGCCCGCCTCGAGATGCTCGCCAAGATGGCGCAGGTCTACGAGACACGTCTGGACGATGCGACTTCGGCGCGCGAGACCTCGCGCCGCATGCTGACACTCGAGCCGCTCAACCGCTTCGCGCTCACGACGCTCGAGCGCATCGAGCGCGCGGCCGGCGATTGGGAAGCGGTTGACGAGGTGCTCGCGAAGAAGCTCGAGGTGACCCCGGCCGAGGCGGCGCGCGTGCGCATCCTGATCGACCGCGCTGACCTCGCAACAACGCATCGCAATCGCCCCGACGAGGCGATCGAGCATCTCATCGCGGCCGACAAGCTCTGGGGTACCGGCCCAGGCCCGGACGAACTCATCAAGGGGTTGGAGGCGCTCCTGCGGAGCGAGCCGGCCGTGCGGCGACGCGCGGCGCGTGCCCTGGAGAAGCGTTACCGGCCGCGGCTGTCGTGGCAGCCGCTCATCAACGCGCTCATGATCCAGCTGGTTGCGTCACCGGATGCGGGCGAGCGATTTACGCTCGCGACCCAGGCGGCGCAGATAGCGATCGAACGCCTGAACGATCGCGCCCTCGCCTTGCGGGTGCTGTTGGCGGCGCTTAGGCAGGCCCCTGAGGCGCCCGATCTGCGGGCATTGGTCGAACGTGAGGCACGCGAGGCGAATGACTTCGCATCGGTGCTGCGCACGGGCGACGACATGCTGCGGCGGGGTGTGCCCGAGGCGGCGCTGGTCGGGTTCGCGCTCTGGTTCGGTGCCATCGAGCAGCACCAGGGCGACCGGGCACGCGCGATTAAAGTATTCGAGCGGGTGTTGGACATCGAGGCGGGCAATGCCCAGGCCGGTGACGCGCTCGCGACGCTGTATCGGGACAGCGGCGATTTCGCCGCGCTGCGAGGCATCTACCACCAGCGCCTGGCGATCGACGCTCCCGAGCAGCGGCCGGTACTGGCCCTGGATCTCGCGCTGCACCTGGCCGAGCACGAGGGCTTGGAGCGTACGCTCGCCACCATCGAGGCGTTGCTCGCCGAGTTCCCGGACGACCTGCGGCTGCGCACGACACTCATGGCGCGGGTCGCGGAGCCGATCGCGGGCGCGGCGGCGACCTTGGTGCTGGCGATGCAGCTGCGCGAGCGGGCGCGTTGGACCGAACTCGTGAAGCTGCTCGAGATGCGGGCGGACAAGACCCCCGACCCGGCCGAGAAGAGCCGCCTCCTGCGCGAGGCGGCGGTGACGCTCGAGAGCTGCATCGGCGATCGGATCGCCGCGGTGAAAGCGCTCGGGCGGGCCGCGGAAGCGCTGCCGAACGAGCTCACGGCGTGGCGTCAGCTGCGCGAGCTGGCGGTGAAGATCGGCGCCTGGGACGAGCTCGCGCGAGTGCTGCGGCTCGGGATTGCCAAGGCCGAGCAGGAGCCGGCGGCCGAGCTGTCGCTGTGGCTCGCCGGGCTCGAGGCCGCCGAGCTGATGTTGACCGACGGTCCGACGCGCGCGATGTCGACTTTGCGCGCAGCCGTTGCGCGCAGCGTTGATCATGTCGGCCTGCGCGAGGCGATCGTGCGGCTCGAGCTGGCGAGCGGCGACCCGGTGGCGGCGGAGGAGGACATCGCGATCCTCACCGACCTCATCGAGGACGATGCCGCGGCGCAGGACTGGTGGCGCGCGCTGCGCAAGCTGGCGGAAGAGCGTGGCGATGAGACGCGGGTCGTGGCGGCGAACGAGGCGTTGCTCGCGCGTGATCATCGCGACGGCGAGGCGGCCGAACACCTGTCCGCATTCTATCGCCGCGCGCAACGCTGGGAGGACCTGGTCGAGCTCTTGTTCCTGCGAATCCAGGGGGCCCAACAAGCGGACGAGCCGAGCCAGGCGGCCCACTATTGGAGCGAGGTCGCGCAGATCCGGAACGGCCCACTCGCCGACAGCGACGGCGCGTTGGAGGCGTGGCGCGAGGCATGGGGGCTCGACGCCTCGCTCTCCGAGGCCGCGAAGAAGCTCGCGGCGAACGCCACCGAGCGCGGTGAGTGGCGCGATCTGGCGGCGCTCTGGGAGCGTCACGCGGAGGCGGTCGAAGGTGCTGGCGACAAGGTGAGCGTCTACCTCGAGCTTGGCCGTGTCTCGGACGAGAAGCTGCGCGACGTGGGTGCGGCGGTGAGCGCGTACGAGCTGGCGATCGCCGCCGACCCGAGCGCGGTAGCGCCGATGAACGCGCTCGTCGCGTTGTTCGGGCGCACGCGTCGCTATGCGGAGCTGGCGGCGACGCTCGAACGCAAGGCGCAGGTGGTCAAGGGACCCGAGCGCACGATGGTGCTCATCCAGGCGGCAGCGGTGCAGCTGGACCAGCTGCGCAGCGCGGCGCGGGCGAGACCGTTGCTCGACGATGTGCTGGCACACGAGCCGGATCACCTCGAAGGGCGGCTTCTGTTGGCGCGTCTGCACGTGCGCGAAGGGCGACCGGCCGAGGCGGCGACCACACTGCAGGATCTCGCGCATCGCACCGAGGGCAAGCGGCGGCTGCGCCTCTTGATGGATCTCGCGCGCCTACTCGCGAACGAAGTTGGCGATCTCGCGGCGTCGGTTCTGGTGGTCGAAGAGGCGTTGGCGCTCGACGCGGGCGCGCCCGGCCTCGAAGCCCTCGCGGTCGATGTGCTGACGCGCGCGCAGGAGTGGGATCGATTGCGTGAGCTGCTCGAACAGATGTACGGAATGGGGAGCGGAGCCGAGCGGGCCGAGCGGGCGGTGCAGTTGGCGCGCCTCTATGCTGGCCCGTTGTCAGACGCCGAGCAGCTCGGGGAATGGCTCGAGGCGGCGGCCCAAGCCGACCCGGCGCGGATCGCAAAGACCGATGCCAGGACGATGCTGGTCGATTGGAACGTGATACGCGGCGACGATGCAGCGGCCGAGGAGCTCCTGATTGAGCTCCTCGTACAGCTCGAAGAGCAGCGCGCAGCGGACGAGATCGCCGAGCGGAGCCACCAGCTGGGGCTCGTCCGGGAGCGCCTGGGGGATATCGATGGTGCGCTTGCGGCCTTCGCCCGGGCCCACGAGATCGACGGCAAGAACGTGCAAAAGCTGCTCGACCACGGGCGTGTGCTCATCGCGGGTGGTCGCTGGAACGAGGCGCTGGCGGTGCACCAGTCGCTGCTGATGCAACGCCAGTCGATAGGTGATGAAGAGGATCGCTACGCGGTGCTCGAACGGCTCGCCCTCGCCAGCTGGGAGGCCGGCCATCTCGACCGCGCGCGCGCTTATCTCAACAAGCTCCTGACCGAACGCGCCGATCATCCGGGGGGCCTCGCCCTACGCACGCGATTTGGTGGTTGACAGAAAGGCCGCCGCGAGTAAATTCCGGCGCGCCGCTGAGGCCAGGTAGCTCAGCTGGTAGAGCACCGGACTGAAAATCCGGGTGTCGTTGGTTCAATCCCGACTCTGGCCACCCCGAAGGGCCGCTAACTCTAAAAGTTAGCGGCCTTTCGCTTGTCTGGCAGCCGTCGCAGACTCCGGGATCAATTTCATGCGCGTGCTCATCACCGGTGGTGCGGGATTCATCGGCAGCCACGTGACCGAAGCGCTTCTCGCACGAGGACACGAGGTGCTCGTCGTCGACGATCTCAGCACCGGTCACCGCGCCAACGTGCCGGACGGTGCGCGCTTCATCGAGCTCGATCTGCGTGTCGTCAGCCACCTCGACGAGGTCTTCACCGCGTTCGTACCCGAGGTCGTTTGTCACCAGGCGGCCCAGTCGAGCGTCGCGGTGAGTACCCGCGAGCCGGTGCGCGATGCCGAGATTAACATCATCGGCAGCGTTGCGCTCATGAGTTCATGCGTCGCACATCGCGTCACCCGACTCGTGTTCGCAAGTACCGGTGGCGCGATCTATGGGGAGGTCCCAGAGGGCATGCGCGCGAGCGAGGACCGCCCGCCCCTGCCGCTCAGCCCCTATGCTTGTGCGAAGCTCGCGGTCGAGTCGTACCTGCGCGCGTTCCGGCACGAGCACGGCCTCGCGTCGACCATCCTGCGCTACGCCAACGTCTACGGGCCGCGCCAGGACCCATCCGGCGAGGCGGGTGTGGTCGCGATCTTCGCGCGCCACATCCAGGCCGGCCGCCCACTGCAGATCAATGCGCGGCGTGAGCAGGGCGACGACGGCTGTATCCGCGACTACGTGCACGTGAGCGATGTCGTACGCGCCAACATTGCTGCGATCGAAGGGCGACTGAGCGATCCGCTGATGAATGTGTGCACGGGCGTGGCGACCAGCACGCGGGCGCTTGCCACGCAGCTCGCACGCCATCTCGGCGCCTACGATCTGCGGCCTGGTCCCCATCGCCCTGGCGATGTCGAGCGCGCGGTGCTCGACCCGAGCCGCTTTGAAGCTGCCATTGGAACTCCGATGGCGTTGGGCGAAGGCCTTGCCGAGACCCTGCGCTGGTTTGCAGGCAACTGACGCGGCGGACCTCACGGCTCGCGTGGAGATCATAAGCGCGCGGTCAAGGCCTCATCGAGGGCTGCCACGAGTGCCTTCAGGGTGAAGGGCTTGCGCAGGATTGGCGCACCCAGGCTCGCCGTCTGCGCTTACAAGCTGAACATCGGTGAGCGACGACAGCACTCACTAGCAACGGCAGCGTCACGCCCTCGCACGCAGCTCGGTCGCGAGTGCCATGCGACACTGTTCTGGCGGGTCTATTACAGACCCAGCACCCTGAGCGCTTCGAAGTGCTGTCGCTGCTCGTCGCTCAGCTCCTTGGGTGTGCGCATCACCACACGCGCCAGCAGATCGCCGAACACCCCGTCTTTCATCGGAAATCCCTTGCCACGCAGGCGCATCTTCTGGCCCGGCGAGGTCCCGGCGGGGATCTTCAGATTGTGCTTGTGGCCGTCCGGGGTCTCGATCTCGACCGTCGTGCCGAGCACCACGTCGCTGATGCTTACGCTCACGTCCATCTCGAGGTCATCTCCATGAAAGCGGAACAACGGATGGGCCCCGACGTGGACCGTCAGCATCAGATCGCCGGCGCTGCCACCTTGAGGACCCGCGTGCCCCTTGCCGCGTACCCGCAACCGCGTACCACTCTTGACGCCGCGCGGGATGCGCACGCGCGTCTCGTTGCCGTCGACTATCACCTCGCGCTCGCCGCCATGGAACGCCTCGTGGAAAGTGACGGTCACCTCGGCCTCGGCGTCACCGCCCGCGTGTTGTTGCTGCGCGAAGGGGTTGTAGCCGCTGCCCTTGCGGGCACCACCACGTGGGGCGCCACCACCACCACCACCGAAGATCGAGCTGAAGTCGAAGCTGCGGCCACCTCCTCCCCGGCCGCCTTCGGTGCCGCCGGCAAAGCCCATGTCTTCGAAGATCGAACGGAAGTCGAAGTTCGAGAAGATGTCTTCGTTGGAGTAGCGCTGGCCGAAACCCTCTGCCCCGAACATATCGTACTGCTTACGCTTCTCGGCATCCGACAAGACCGCGTAGGCCTCGTTGAACTCCTTGAATTTGGCCTCCGCCTCCGGCGCGCTGTTGCGATCAGGGTGATACTGCATCGCCAACTTGCGGAAGGCCTTCTTGATGTCCTCGGCGCTGGCGTCGCGCGCGACTCCGAGCAGCTTGTAGTAGTCCTTGGCCATCCAGCCCTCCTCCATGTCCTTGCCCATCGATGGCCCGAAGCGTGCACACGCCCGCCTCATCGGACAAGCGGTCAGCCGTTCCCGTGGTCCCTAAACAGTGTCGCCTGGCTTCGGATCCGAACCGTGATGCAGCGTCGCCCCTTCGGTCGCTTGTGCGCCGTACGACGAGTACGGCTCCGCGCTTTCTTCAGTCGCTCCTTGCCACACGATTTGTCTCCTTCGCCATCCGACACTGTTTAGAGGCCGGCCGCCGTGCCTTCCCCGCGCGGGTCTGCCGCACCTTCGAGCACCCCGTCGGGGCGCCGCCAGATCGCCATCGCGTTGCCCATCGGGCCGCTGTCCTCGATCACGTGACCACGCTTCTCGAGCGCTGCGCGCACCTCGGGCGAAAGCAAGAGCGGCTCGACCTGCAGCATGTCCGGGTACCACTGATGGTGCACACGCGGCGCCGCCAGCGCCTCGCTCGGATTCATGCGATCGTCGACGACGTGTAGCAGCACCTGCAGCGTGGTCGTGATGATGCGTGATCCTCCCGGGCTCCCGAACGCGCCGACGACCTTGCCGTTTCGCAGCACGAGCGTCGGGGTCATGCTCGACAGCGGCCGCTTGCCAGGCGCGATCGCATTGGCCTCGTCGCCCACGAGGCCGAACGCGTTCGGCACACCAGGCTTCGCCGCGAAGTCGTCCATCTCATTATTGAGTAGCACCCCGGTCGTGCCCGCGACCTGGCCATTGCCGAAGCGCAGGTTGATCGTCTGGGTCACGGCGACGCCGTCGCCGCTCGTGGTGACGACCGCGAAGTGGGTCGTGTGCGGCCGGTCGTCGGGCTTCACCACCAGCTTCGAGAGCTTGGCTGATGGCGTTGCGCGCCGGGCCCGTGCGACCTCACGCGTCAGCCGTTCGATCGCAGCGGCTCCAACGAAGCTCGCGTCGTCGACGGCGAAGAAGTCCGGGTCGGCCAGGCCGATGGCCCGCGCCGCGAAGGCGCGCTTCATCACCTCCGCCAGCGTGTGCAGCCGATCGGCGCTGTTCCACGCCTCGCCTGGCCGGGCGCAGGCAGGGCCCTCGCACGCGGGCAGGCGCTGGATGACCCCCAACATCTGCACGATGAGAAGCCCACCCGAGCTCGGCGGTCCCATGCTCACGATGTCGTACTCGCGAAACGTGCCGGTCACCGGAGGACGCTCCTTGGACGTATAGCCGGCGAGATCGGAGAGCTCCCAGAGCCCCCCTGCGGCTTTCACCGCCCGCACCATTTCTTTAGCGGTATCGCCAACATAGAAGTCCTCGCCGCGGGTGGCGGCGATGCGCTCCAAGGTCAGCGCGAGGTCCTTCTGGACGAGTACGTCGCCGACCGCGGGCACCCGTCCGCCAGGCACGAAGATCGCCTTCGCCTCGCTCGAGAAGCGATCCACGAAGGGTCCGAGCGCGCCGCGCAACTGCCGCGACACCGGAAACCCGTTCTTCGCGAGACTCAGCGCCGGGGCGACCACCTGCGCGAAGGACAGCCGACCGAAGCGCCGCTGCAGCTCCGCCATGCCCCGCACGAGGCCGGGGATCGCGGCCGCTCGGGCGGTCGTCGTGCTCTCGGCCGGCACGAACATGCCGTCCTTCAGGAACATGTCGCGTGTCGCGGCGGCCGGAGCCATCTCGCGCATATCGAAGGTCCGGGTCTGGCCGTCGATGTGCACGACCGCGAAGGCGCCGCCACCGAGCCCCGAACTCCAAGGTTCGACTACCGACAACGCAAAGCTCACCGCGACCGCCGCGTCGATCGCGTTGCCACCGGCGGCGAGTATCGCCCGCCCGACCTCGGTCGCGAGCGGATGGGCGGTCGCCACGAGCGCGTGCTCACCCGTCACCGGAGCCGGTGCCGCGGCACGCGCGTGGCCTGCATCGGCGACGAGGTCACTGCCAGCATCGGCGAGTGCGGCCAAGAAGAAGACGATCAGAAGGCGTGCCAGGCGTTCGCACATGTCGAGGGCTCCTCCGTGGATTCTTTACAACCCGGCGCACGTGCTTGTATGCAGCCGATAGATGGCGACCATCGAAATTCGACACCTTCACAAGACCGACGCGACCGATGCGCAGGTCCGAACGCGTCGCCTGCTCGCCGCATTCGCCGAGGAGAAGAGCGAGTTCGTGAAGTCGATCGAGTGGGTCGACGAGGCCCGCGCCGTGGCGCATGGCCGCGGCTTCGAAGGCAAGTTCAGCATCACGGCGACCGAGGTCGTGGTCGACATCGACCTGTCGTTCCTCACCCGCCCCTTCAAGGGCAAGGTCGAGTCGCGCCTCATGCAGCGGCTCGTCGCCGAGTTCGGTGATTGAGCTCCGCGGCCCCTTCGCGCGGTAACGCCCGCGTCGCGCGATGGAGCGCGGTGGCCTGCCTGGTGCTCGGGGCGTGCGGCGGCGACTCGCCTGACGTCGCCTGTCCGTTGCTCACCCCCGGCGCCCTGTCGATCGTGCCGCGCGGCGCTTCGCTCGCGGTTGACAACGGTGCTCCAGGTGTCAGCTCGATCGTCGGTCCAGGTGGGCTCGTCACGCACGCGGTGTGGCTCGCCGAGGGCGAGACGGTCACGGTCGCGGCTGAGGTCGCGGGTGCCGGGGTGCTGTTCGCGTATGGCCCGCGCGATGTGTTCGGTGGCTTCCCGCATTGCAGCGCGGTCGGCCAGGGCGCGAGCGCGCGGGTCACGATCGACGCGGCTGTCGCAGGCGAGTACCTCGTGCTCGTCGGCGCCGCACCCGGTGCCGGCACCCTCGCGTACTCGGTGGCCGCGCAGTGCAAGGCAGGCTGTGACGGTGAGGGCCTCGCGCGGTGTGTGCCGCTGGCCGATCTCGGGTGCGGAGATGCGCGCTGCGATGGCGAGCTCGTGAGCGATGCGCGTGGCTGCCTCACGTGCGCGTGCAACGCGGGCGCCTTGTGTGGACCCGACCGTCAGGCCGGCCCGGGCGGTAGCTGCGTATTGCCCGGCTGTGGCTGTGATGGCGTTCCCTCTGAGCCCATCTGCGGCGCCGACGGTCGCACCTGGGAGAGCCCTTGCGCCGCCGCTTGCGCCAGCGTCCCGGTCGCGCGCGAGGGTCCCTGCGCCATCGTCTGTCCCGCGACGCTTGCGTGCGAGGACGGTTGCCACGGCCTGCGGGCGATCGGCGGCGATGGCTGCCCGACGTGTGGGTGCAGGCCCGACTTCGCGGCCGATCCCGAGTCGTGTGCTGCATGCCCTATCGAGCTCGCCCCGGTCTGCGGCTCGGACGGCGTGACCTATCCCAATCGCTGCCGTGCGCGCTGCGCGGGGGCGCGCCTCTTGTACGCGGGCGCCTGCAGCGACGCCTGCCGCAACGCACCGCCGGGCTGTGCGCTCGACTGCGCCTTTGGCCTGCGTCCGGTCGCTGGCGGTGGTCACTGCCTGGCGTGCGCGTGTGCCGACGTACCGACGAGCTGCGATCCCGCTGAAGGACCAGTGTGTGCCGCCCTGCCCGGCCCGGTCGGCGAGACGACGCTGGGGTCGGGCTGCCTCGCCCTGGCCCTTGGCGCGACCGATGGTCGCTGGGGGCCCTGTGGCGTGCGCTGCGATACCACCAGCGAAGCGGCCAGCGCGTGTCCAGAAGGTGCGACCTGCCAGGCGGGTGGATTCTTCGCGGGGCGTTGCATGGCGGACGAAGTGCCGTCGTGTGGCTGCTCAGCGTTGGTCGACCCGGTGTGCGGCGTGGATGGCACCACCTGGGACAATGCGTGCATCGCGCGCTGCGCCGGTGTCGACGTTGCGCATCTCGGCGCCTGTTGCGGAGCACCTCCGACCTGCGACGACGGCCTCTCGCTCGACACGCGCGGCTGCCCGGTTCGCTGCGGCAGCGCGACTGCGGACTGCGCCGCCAACGCCGCGGCAGCCACTGCGTGCACAGCCGATGGCACGGTCAGCGAAGGCACCGCCTGTGCGGCTCATGCGCGCGGCGAGAGCGCCTTTGTGGAGTACTGCCCGTGAGCCGTTGGATCTCATGCGCGATGGCGCTCATCGCCACCCTCGGCTGCGATGGCTATGCTGATCTGCCATTGCCACTACGCGAGTTCGGGTCGCTGCGGGTCGAGCGCGCCGACCGCTTCAGTGAAGGGCCGGGCATGGCACAGATAGCCCTCGACACGCCGAGCGATGCGCTCGGGCCGTTCGTCGTCGTGGGTCATCCAGCCGCGTTCTCGACCGGAGCCGCCGTGCAGTCGTGGGCCTTCGGGCCCTGCCGTGGCACGCCTCCGCCTGCGGTACCGGGCGACATCGCGTTGCGCCTTTGCCTGTCGGTCAGCTACGCGCGCGGCGGCTCAGTGCCTGCGCCGTTGGCGATCGCGCTGGTCGTCGAGTCCCGCGCCGACGCTCGCCGATTCACATTGAGCGGCGTAGAGGCGACGCCATGATCGGGCTGCGTCTCGGTGTGCTGTCGCTTCTCTTCTGCACGACCGCGGTGCACGCGACCTCGCCCACGCCCACGCCCACGCCCCCGCCCACGCCCCCGCCCACGCCCACGCTCATCATCAAGCCTGCCCTCCGTCCGGACTGCCCGCCGCGGTTTTCGATTTCGCTTGGCGCCGGCGTTGGGATCCCGATCAGCGCTTCCGCTGATCGCGTCGATGCGGGACTGCACGCCGCGGTCGACTTCCGCTGGTACCCGGATCCACGCTGGTCGTTCTGGGTCCAGACCACGCTCACGCTCCTCCCGCTGGTCGCGGGGCTGCCGGTCGAACCAGGCGGGGGCTCGAGTGTCACGGCCTTCACTGTCGTCGCGGGCGCCGAGCTGCGCGAGACCGTCGCACCCGATCTGGAGCTGGTCCTGGCACTTGGCCTCGGGCTCGGCGGATTCGGCATCGCCTCGACGGACGAGGCGCTCGGCTGGGCCTTCGACCTGAGCTTCGGCGCGCGCTATCACCTCGACCCGAACCTCGCTGTCCGGCTCGACTTCGCCCCCATCGCGATCGTGCCCCTCGACGGCGAGCGCGCAACCGGGGGCCATCTGGCGATCGTGTTGCGCGGCGAAGCCTCATTCTGAGCCCTCGCCGCCCTATTCGCGGGCCGCTTGGTCGATGATCTGGAACTGAAGCTGGGGCGCCGTCTGATACGCGACGACCGACTCACCACCCTCGCTCTTGCGCGTCGTGATGATGTAGTTGCGGCTCTTGCCGAGCAGCGCCCGCAGCCGCGACACCGCCACCTTGACCTTGGTCTGCACGGTCGGCGTGAGCTCGGGTGAACCCCATATCTCGCGGGCCAGCTCGAGCATCGAAAAGCAGTCGTCCGGATTTCGCAACAGGTGGAGCAAGAGCGGCATCATCACCCGCTTCTGACCGAGCGAGACCTGCCGTCCGAAGTTCAATACGAGCTGATCCGGGACGCACACGACGAACGACGCCGACGCCTTGTTGCTCACGACGAGCTGGTAGTCGGCCGCGCTGAGGCCCGTCGTCCCGGTGCGCGACACCTGCAGGAACGGCGCACCAATAGTGGCCGCCGGTCGGCGGAGCGCGGGCCCGCTGGCCTTCGTTCGCTCGCTGGTCACCGCCACTGCGCGCGTGTCGATGCCGAGTCGCTCGAGCTCCTGGCGACAGGCGGCCTTCGTCTTGTCCTGGCCACCTCGCATTCCCGCCAGCAAGAGCGTGCGCACGCGCCGCTCGGGATCCGACTCGCCCCGGCCCGCGAGGCTCCACGGCACGACGAAACCCGCCCCAAGGCTCGCCTCGACGACTCCATCGACCGGCCTCACGACTGCGTCGACCTCACCGTCACCGTCATCGACCCGGCGCGCGGCTGCCGCGCCTAACACGAGCCACAAGCGGGCCTCCTCCCAGCGCGCGCCGACGCGCCGATAGGCGTCACGCGCGAGCTCCAAAGAGCGCCCGGGTCCTGTTGCTTGTGCTTCGATGTGTATCGCGTTCGAGAAGCCCTCGCTGTGGCCGCGGCTGGCGCCCGCATCGTGCGGCCTTCGCAAGGATGGCGAAGCCTCGACTGAAGGCGGTCGCAAGGATGGCGAAGCCTCGACTGAAGGCGGTCGCAAAGATGGCGAAGCCTCGACTGAAGGCGGTCGCAAGGATGGCGAAGCCTCGACTGAAGGCGGTCGCAAGGATGGCGAAGCCTCGACTGAAGGCGGTCGCAAGGATG
>Ga0105049_10001530_pt1 | contig 27308 bp, 25 predicted proteins | sample MAT06_FD_78087 | JGI IMG/M metagenome (GOLD analysis project Ga0105049, IMG submission 78087) | Freshwater microbial communities from Lake Fryxell liftoff mats and glacier meltwater in Antarctica - MAT-06 | ecosystem: Environmental > Aquatic > Freshwater > Ice > Liftoff microbial mat | place... | reverse complement strand
GCGAGTTTGAACAATGTGCAATCGCACCGGTAGCGTGCGTCACCAACTAGGTGAACGTGCTAAACCGCTAAACTCGTTTATTCATGCTCACGTTCAAGCAACTAAAGCGGTCAACTGCCGTTTTTAGGGCAAATCAGAGCAGCCGTCAGCCAGTGCTGCCCAGCCATTCCTTCCCTGAAAAATTGCTTGTCTTATGTTCGCTAGCGCACATTGCGCGCTAGGAGAGCTAAGTAAACTGTAGTGATGCTTTACGCCTTCCTAAATCTTAACCACAATGAATTGATAGACCGCTGCCGCGCAAATGCAGCAGCTCGGTATGAGTCTGCAATTTCGCCCTCATCCGATGATTACGGTGCGGCAATGTTGCTGCGGCAGATCGCCGAAATCTTACGTGGCGAGCAGGTGACGGTTGGCCACGAGCGCGCCGCGGTGGAGGCAACAGAAGCGATGCAAGTAAGGAGGGCGACGGAAGTGAAGGAAACGGTAGAGGCGGCGGCGTTAAGAGAGCCGCTGGCGCAGAGAGTTTCAGCGTTTACCGCCGCTGCGATTGGTCGCGCCGCCGCACTGCATGGCGCCGAATTGCTGCGTATTGGTTACAGTGTCGATCAGGTCGTCCACGAATATGGGGATATATGCCAGGCCGTGACCGGACTTGCGATTGAACGCAAGGAGCCGATCTCGGTTGATGAATTCCGAACCCTTAATCGTTGTCTTGATGACGCCATTGCCGCTTCGGTTGCTGGCTTTAACGCGGCTCGCCAACAGCCCCACCTGCAGTCGCAGCATTTGCACATGGAGCATATTGCGTTCGCGGCCGAACACCGGCGCTTAAACGATATCGCCATCCAAGCGTTTTATGCGATCCGGTCAGGCAATGTTGGATTGAATGGCGCCACGGCAAACCTGCTATTTCAAACGCTGGGCGAAATGCAATCGCTGGCGGATCAGCGCGTGCCGCAGACTCAGCTTATGCCTGATACGGTTTCAATGATGCCAAGCTGACGCTTCGGCGCAAGAATGGGGCGGATAACGCTATCTATCGTCGATACGAATAAATCACCAATACGCGCGCGCCGCCCGCTGATTTTTTAGAGGAAAAGGTGCGTGAGTGGAATTTCATGATGATTTACTGTGATCGCTGCGCTGGAAATAGCGGGTTAAAATCGAATGGCACTTACTTACGGCGAGTTGGACGACGCCTGCGTCTGAACCAGGTGTGGTGCGGAAGGAGCGATGCGTATTCCGGGGTGTTCGTTACACCGCCTCTTGCCCCGGAATACGCTCTGCTCCTTCCGGGCTTAAGTAACTACCATTCGGCTATAACCGTTATTCTCAAGGCCGAGCCGCAGCTAACCCATGACAAAAAAACAATCTGCAAAGCAACGTACAGCTAGACGCTCGATATTCTTGTCGCCAACACTTGAAAGCGGCGGCGTCGAGATGAATTTTTTTAACGCATGAATCGCGCGGGCCGCTCCACAGTCTGTGTGCCGTCCTTTCCAATAATGTGTCACAATTGTGTAGAAATTTTAATTTACTCAACACGTAAGCTAGGTTGTTATCCTTCTTATGCTGCGATTTAAAAGCCCCACTTCGTTGAATGTACGGCATGTGTCTATCGGCACTCTATTGTTTTGTCTGCTACTGATTGCAGCCGTCTGGCTGGATGTATTTTTGGTCAACAAGCGCCAGCTTGCCGATACCCTCGCAGCGAAAAAACGCCAGAACGCAAACTTGGCAATCGCGTACGAAGCACACAGCGTACGCACCTTGGAAAACGTCGCGCTTATTCTCAGCATGGTGACGCGAGAATTCCGTCGCGACGCAAATGCAGTCAAACTTGATCAGCGCGGAACCGAATTTGGCATCGATCCCAAATTGCTTCGACATTTCAGCACGGCTGATGATACTGGACGGGTGGTTGCTGGCATGTCGACGGAAACGCCAACCGAGGTTCGTGACCGTGAATATTACCGCCATCACCAGCTAACATCTGATAAAGAAATTTTTATTAGCAAACCGTCGCTAGAGCCGACGTCTGGACAATGGACCATGCACCTCACGCGCCGCCTAGACAAGTCGGACGGCGCGTTCGGCGGCGTGGTCATCGCCGCACTTAATCCTGCCTACTTCACTGATTTTTTTCAAGCAGCGGACTTCGGCAAGGGCAGCGTTATTACGTTATTGGGTTTCGATGGCATCGTGCGCGTTCGCAGAGCTGGAGATCGCACGACATTTGGCGATGATCTGAGCCTAGAGCCGCGTTGGCAAAAACTACTAGCAGAACGCGTGCAGTATCCGGTGGGCAGCAACGTTGAGGATAGTCTTGTCGACGGTACGCGACGCGTTTTCAGTTTTCGAATTTTTAAGGATTATCCTCTCGTCGCCACCGTGGGGACATCATATGAAGAGGTACTGGCATCAGCCCACCAAGCCGCGCGCAGCAATTATCTTGCCGCCTTGGTCACAACGCTGCTGACCCTCGGCTTTGGCATCGGCGTTACGCTGCTGCTGCGCAGCCACGATGATGACGTCGCAAAGCTGGCCGAAAGTGAGGCGCGGTTGCGCGCTACCTTCGACCAAGCCACTATCGGTATTGCGACCACGGATATCGAGGGCCATTACCGGGAAGTAAATCGCAAATTCTGCAACATGCTGGGCTACACGGCGGACGAGCTGGTCGGGGCAAGCTATCGCAAATTCACTCAGCCGGGCAGCGTTGGCGATGGGCCGCCGCTCGGCGATCAACTGCTTGCGGATTCACTACTTAGCGATATCGGCTCAGCCGAGCATCAGTTCATACACAAAAATGGTCATGCTGTTTGGGTAATGTTTTCCACCACGCTGGTGCGCGGGACGACCAAAGAAAATAGTTATTTCGTGAATGTGTTTGAGGACATCAGTGCGCGGCGGCACGTTGAACGGCAATTAAGCTTGCTAGAGAAGTGCATCGCGAGGGTCAACGACATCGTCATTATTACCGAGGCGTCGCTGCTCGATGAGCCGAGCCCGCGCATCGTGTTTGTCAATGACGCGTTTGAGCGACGCACCGGGTACAAGCGCGAAGAAGTTATCGGACGCTCGCCGCGGATGCTGCACGGCGCGCTCACCAGCCGTGATGAACTTGACCGGATCCGTGCGGCGCTGGTAGCTGGCCGTGATGTTCGCGCCGAAGTGCTCAACTACGCAAAAGACGGGCAAACATACTGGCTGGAGCTGTCTATCGTGCCGATCATTGATGAATCAGGGGCGCTTACCCATTTTGCGTCGGTACAGCGCGATATTTCTGAGCGTAAACAAACTGAAGCCAACATCGGCCACATCCAGACCGCCCTCGATGTCTCGCGCCAATGTAGCGAGGCGCTATTACGCGCCGATGACGAGCAGGCTTTGCTTCAGACGATTTGCGATATTGGTGTACAGGCAGGTGGATTCAAGATGGTTTGGGTAGGCCATGCCAAGCACGATCAAGCCATGCGAATTGTTCCGCAAGCGCACGCTGGATACGATGCGGGCTACCTCACCGACCTGCCGATAAGCTGGTCTGCCGATATTGATGTTGGGCAGGGTCCAGCCGGTGTTACCGTTCGCACTGGCGAGCCGGTTGTCATCGCCGATATCACCAAGAATGCCGACTTTTTGCCTTGGTTAGATAGGGCGCAAGACCGCGGATATGCAGGTGTCATGTGCCTGCCGTTAAGCTACGAACAGAACATCATCGGCGTGCTGGTGCTCTACTTGGCACAGGTGCGCGAAATTGCGCCGGAAGAATTGCGTGTGATGATCGCAATGGCTGGCGATCTGGGCTACACCATCACGATGCTGCGGGTTCGCGAGGAACGCCGGCATTCGCGGGAGGAAATCGTCAGGCTCAACGCCGAGTTGGAGGATCGTGTATTACAGCGAACTACACAATTGCAGGTTGCCAACAGGGAGCTTGAGGCCTTCACCTATTCGGTCTCGCACGATTTGCGTGCACCCTTGCGCGCCATGGATGGTTTTTCGCAGATGTTGCTCGCCGATTACGGCGCGGCATTGCCTGCCGACGCACAACGTCTGCTCGGCATCATCCGCCGCAGCGCTACCCAGATGGGACAGCTCATCGACGATCTGCTGGAGTTTTCGCGCATCGGTCGTAGTACGCTGGAACTATTACCCATTGATACCAATTCCCTGGTCGCTTCAGCGCTTGATGTGGCGCTTGATAATGCGCTGGGTCTCACGCAGGACCGGCGTCAACAGGTACACGTTGAAGCATTGCCGCCTTGCAACGGCGATCAGGCGCTGCTTAAGCAAGTCTGGATCAATCTACTTTCCAACGCGCTTAAGTTCACTAGCAAAAGTGCCGCGCCACAAATTGATGTGGGAAGTACAGAAATAAATGGCAACACGGTGTTCTTCGTGCGCGACAATGGGGCAGGGTTTGATATGCGCTATGCCGACAAATTATTCGGCGTCTTTCAGCGGCTGCACAGCACCGCCGAGTATCCCGGCACCGGCGTTGGCCTCGCTATCGTGCAGCGTGTTATCAGCCGTCACGGTGGTCGCGCCTGGGCTGAAAGTGAAATTGGCCGCGGGTCAACATTCTTTTTCTGTTTGGCAGAAAGTATTCCACATGAATGACACCAAAAATATCGAAGTGCTGCTTGTCGAGGATCGTGAGGAGGATATCGAGCTGACGCTGCGTGGGTTCAAGCGCGCCAACTTCAGTAATGTGATTCATGTCGCGCGCGATGGCGAGCAGGCGTTGGATTTTCTGTTTTGCCGCGGCAGCTATGAAGGCCGCGATTCTAAAGACGCGCCTAGGCTAATCCTACTCGATCTGAAGCTTCCTAAAGTGGACGGGCTGGAAGTACTCAGGCAAATTAAAGCTGATCCACGTACCAAATCTATCCCAGTGGTCATGCTGACGTCATCGCGTGAACAATCAGACCTAGTTGAAAGCCAGCGCCTAGGCGTTAACAGCTATATCGTCAAGCCGGTGAGCTTCGATGCTTTCAACGAGGCGATCCGGCAAATGGGGTTTTACTGGCTGCTATTAAACGAGCCGCCGCAGGTTTGACCTTTGATGGTATTTGCCGCGGATGGGGGGGCGATCACGCTAACGCTAACGCGCTGCAAGTTGCGCGACATCTCTAAAACCTGTGCTAGCGGGGAATAGATTGAGCACAAGCAAGGGCGGGCACTTTGACACCTTTTAGCGCCGAAAGACTCCCAAAATATAGGGTTTCCCGAAAGGAAAAGCCATCACCCTCATTCTAAGAGTCTGCTCGGTCCACGCTGATTACGCCGTGACGCACCGCATACAGAACCAACCCAGCCACATTATGAATATCCAGCCGGTCCATCAACGCGGCGCGGTGGGCTTCAACAGTCTTGATACTGACCTCAAGCTGAAAGGCGATTTGCTTACTGCTTTTCCCCTCTGCAATCATCTGCAGAATTTCACGCTGGCGCGCAGTCAGCGCATCCATTGAGGATTCATTCTGACGCGGCTTGCCGTGCAAAAAACCAGCGACAACGTGCTTTGACACGCGTGGGGAAAGATAGATTTCATTGCGCAACAAGGCGGCAATCGCCATCTTCAAATCAAGCGGGGCCGAGTCCTTGACCAGATAGCCAGCGGCACCGGCTGTTATCGCGCGGCGTACGAAATCTTCGGTGGTGTGCATCGACAGAATTAGCACCTTCGTCGCCGGTATCTCGGCCATTATCTGCGCGGTGGCTTCGATGCCATTGAGTTCGCGCATGGAAATATCCATGATCACCAAATCCGGTTTATGCAGCTTGGCAAAGGCGACGGCGTCGCGGCCGTTATTGGCCTCGGCGACAATGTGTGTTTCGCCTAGCTCTTCGACTAGCGCGCGAATACCCGCGAGCACCAGCGCATGGTCGTCAGCCAGCAAAACGCGAATGGCGCTCATGGCGAAACGACTAGTGCGTCGTCAATGCCTTTGTCCGCTGCCGATTGTTCGCTTCCTAGCAATACGAACGTGGCCTGTATTGAAGTCCCGCCACCATGGGAGGTGTGAACCTTTAGTCGGCCACCGGCCAGCTGCGCGCGTTCATCCATGCTGATCAACCCCATGCTCCCGGTTTTGATCGCTTTGTTACGTGCGGCCTCTATGTCAAAGCCAACGCCATCATCGTGTATCGCCAGCTTAAGCAGATGGCCGTTGCGTTCGACGCGAATGCCGATTTTCGTTGCCTGGCTGTGACGCGTGGCGTTGTTGAGCGCCTCTTGGGCGATGCGGTAACACACGCCTTCAAGAGCGCCCGGCAATCGCTCGGTAACGCCAGCGAATTGGCAACTGATGTCAAGACCGGTATTGGTGCGCTGTTGATCAGCCAGCCAGTGCAATGCATCATCTAGGCCGAGCTGGTCGAGCTGGGGCGGACGCAACTCGAGCGAAAGATGGCGTAATTTTTCGAGCGTGAGATCGGCTGTGCTTAGGCACTGCGTGAGAATTTCCTTGTGTTCGCTAGCGATGCGGCTTGCCAAGCGATGTAAACCGATTTTAAGTGCTACCAAAGATTGGCCGATATCGTCATGCAACTCGCGTGAAATACCGCGCCGCTCTTCTTCTTGAATGGTTAAGACGCGTTTGGATAAGGCGTGGAGGCGCTTGTTTGCGTCGGCCAGCGCACGATGCGCCAACACCCGATCAGTGACGTCTTCGTGCGAAACAACAGCACCATCGATACTGTCTTCAAGCGGCATTGCTCTCGCGACAAACCAGCGTGCGCCGCTCGGTTCTGAACGTTCATACTCAATCGACGAAAAGGCGGTCTTGCGATCAATTACCGAGCGCACACTTTTCATCGTTTGTTCGGCACTGGCATCTCCAAAGTCCGCCGCTTCCTGCAGTAGATCAAAATAATTGTTGCCGAGGGCGGCTGGTGCCTTGTGAAACTGGCTCTTGTGCGACTGGCTACTAGTGTCGTTGTAGCTGTCCCACGCTTTGTTGGTCGCGACGATGATGCCAGAACCGTCGAGAACAGCAATACGGGTATTGAGCGAATTGAGAATGCCGCGCTTCATGGCTTCGCTGGCGCGCAACGCTTTTTCGACCATCGCCTGCTGTTGGCGCGACACGCGCCGTCCGACGGCGGCTTCGATTGCGGATGCCAGCCTGCCGAGGCGATTTTTGAGCAAGTAATCGCTGGCACCGTTTTGCATGGCAGCGACCGCCGCCTCCTCGCCAATATGGTGCGAGACAACCATAAACGGAATGTCCAACTGGCGCTCGTTGAGAATTTTCAACGCCCGTTCAGTGCTAAAACGCGGCAGATTGAAGTCGCACAACACCACGTCGGGCATTTCTTTCAGCAATGCGGCGTTGAATTCGGCTTCGGTTTCGACGCGCACCGACGTGAATTTGAACGGTGCGGCGCGTAGCGAATACAGCATCAGCTCCGCATCGTCGGCAGAGTCTTCGACCAATAATAAGTGATATCTGAGGCTCACGACGTCAATGCACTTTCTTGGGATAAGGGGTTTCTGCAGACCATGCTGGCAAACCTTGGGGCGATTCGCAACGGGCGATACAGCGTTATCGGTCCATAACCAAAATAACTTAAGTAGTATAAGTGAAACAATAGTGCAGTGTCCCTCCGGGAACAGCTAAGCATCGCTATTTCCCCTACTGTGCGCTGCGAATATCCCGCGAACAAAAATGAAATGATAAGCTGTTGAATTAGACTAACTACCGTGCGCTTTTTTGCCTCTGACAGAATGCACTGCCACACTGCCACACTGCCATCTTGTGTTCATATTCATTTCAATCAGTGCGCTATCTCGCGATCGGATACGATACCTCTACATGCGACACGCACTTTCACTTCGTAGGCGGCTAATCAATTGATTCTTCGCTAATGTCCATTGACTTAGCGCCTCAATTTGTCTCGGTCAGGTGAGGCTGTTAAAATCGAAACATGTCAATTGTTACTTTCCCCAATTCCCCGTACAAACTCAATCAACCATTTCAACCTGCTGGCGATCAGCCGCAGGCAATTGATAAGCTGGTTGAAGGTATCAATGATGGTCTCGCGTTTCAAACGCTGCTCGGCGTAACAGGCTCTGGCAAGACCTTCACCATGGCAAATGTGATTGCACGTATTGGCCGACCTGCGCTGATCATGGCGCCGAACAAAACCTTGGCCGCGCAGCTCTACGCGGAGATGAAAGAATTCTTTCCCGAAAATGCGGTGGAATATTTTGTCTCCTACTATGACTACTATCAGCCTGAGGCCTATGTGCCGTCGCGCGATTTGTTTATCGAAAAAGATTCGTCCATCAATGAGCATATTGAACAGATGCGTTTATCGGCAACGAAGTCATTGCTTGAACGGCCTGATGCGGTGATTGTGGCAACGGTGTCGTGCATTTACGGTATCGGTGATCCATCCGACTATTACGATATGCGCATGATGGTCCGTGAGGGTGACAAAATTTCGCCGCAAGATTTGATTAAGCAGTTGATTGCGATGCAATATGCAAGGTCTGAGCTTGACTTTAAGCGCGGCACATTTCGCGTGCGTGGTGATTCGCTCGATGTGCATCCGGCTGAAAGCAATGAGCATGCCTTGCGGATTTCAATGTTTGATAACGAAGTCGATGCGCTCACATTATTTGATCCGCTTACTGGGCACACGATCCAAAAAGTACCGCGCTACACGGTGTATGCAAAGAGTCATTATGTGACTACACGGGCGAGCACCTTGGGCGCGATGGAAGGCATTAAAGCCGAGCTGCGCGAACGTATTGAGTATTACCAAGCGGAGGGTAAGTTGCTGGAGGCGCAGCGCATCCAGCAGCGCACAACGTTTGATTTAGAAATGTTAAATGAGATAGGTTTTTGTAAGGGTATTGAAAATTACTCGCGTCATTTAACAGGCAGGCCGCCTGGTTCACCGCCCCCGACCTTGATTGACTATTTAGCCAAAGATGCGCTGATGATCATTGACGAGAGTCACGTCACCGTACCGCAGGTGGGTGGTATGTATAAGGGTGATCGTGCCCGCAAAGAAAATCTTGTTGGTTTTGGCTTTCGCTTGCCATCTGCGATGGACAATCGCCCGCTTCGGTTTGATGAATTTGAATCGATGATGCGCCAAACCGTTTTCGTCTCCGCCACACCAGCAGACTACGAGGCGCAGCATACCGCGCAAGTGGTCGAGCAGTTGGTGCGTCCAACGGGCTTAGTTGATCCCATTCTGGAAGTACGCCCCGCGACCACCCAAGTGGATGATGTGCTGTCGGAAATTAACAAGCGCGTGGCGGTAGGTGAGCGGGTGCTGGTCACAACGCTCACCAAGCGCATGTCGGAAGATTTAACCGACTATTTGGCAGAGCATGGCGTGAAGGTGCGTTATTTGCATTCCGACATTGATACGGTGGAGCGGGTCGAAATCATTCGTGATTTGCGTGCGGGGTTATTTGATGTGCTGGTCGGTATTAACTTGCTTCGTGAAGGCCTTGATATTCCTGAAGTGTCGCTGGTGGCGATACTTGATGCTGATAAGGAAGGTTTTTTACGCGGTGCGCGCTCACTCATTCAAACTATCGGCCGTGCCGCACGCAACGTTAACGGCATGGCGATTCTGTATGCCGATAGAGAGACAGAGTCAATGAAAAAGGCGATATCGGAGACTAATCGCCGCCGCGAAAAGCAAATTGCGCATAACGAAAAAAATAACATCACGCCACGCTCGGTCACTAAAAAAATCAAAGACATCATCGACGGTGTTTACGATATGGATGAGAAGCGCTCCGAGAAAAAGGCCGCGCAAGATCGTAAAAAGTACGACGTACTTAGTGAAAAACAAATGGAAGTGGGCATGAAAAAATTAGAACGCGAAATGCTCGACGCCGCCCGCAATTTGGAATTTGAAAAGGCGGCGAATTTAAGGGATGAGTTAAATCGAATGCGGAATAAGATGTTGTTAACCGGCGGCAAGGACTCGAGCCAAGCCGGGGAGGCTGCGTGAAAGTCCTATTTGTATGTATGGGCAATATTTGTCGCTCACCGACCGCCGAGGGTATCTTTCGCAGCATGGTAGAAGCCGGCCCGCTCAAGGGCAAAATTGATATTGATTCGGCAGGTACGCTTGGCTATCACGAAGGCGCTCCGCCGGATCCACGCGCTATCGCCCACGCTAAAAAACGCGGTGTCGATATTGAAATGCTGCGCGCTCGTGAGGTAAGTCCTAGTGATTTTGAGCGCTTCGATTATGTGATTGCCATGGACGACGCTAATCGCCGCCACTTGCGCGCGATGTGCCCGACGCGGCTTCAAAATAAGATTGAGTTGCTGCTCGAATACGGTGGTGAAGAGGACGAGTACGAAGTGCCAGACCCGTATCATGGCAAGCCGCAAGATTTTGAAATAGCGCTCGATTTAATTGAGGCGGGATGCGAGGGCTTGCATGAATATTTAGTGGACCAGCAGCGTATGCGGGGCAGTATCGCCGCGGCGGTTAGAGACTAGGCAGCGCATGTTTGAGGGCATGTTGGGCATCGCTGCCTATTTAAAAATTTTTGTTGCGATGGTTGTTATCGTTAACCCGCTGGGCATTATTCCCATCTTTGTCACCATGACAAGCGCGCACAGTGAGCGCGAACGTAAACACATCGCACGCATTGCCGCACAAACGGTCGCCGTTGTACTCATCATCTCCACTCTGTTGGGCGAACGCGTGCTCGATATGTTTGGAATATCGATTGCCAGCTTCAAAGTTGGCGGCGCGATTCTCATCATGCTCAACGCGATGGCGATGATGCAAGCCGCCCCCTCGCGCGACAAACAAACGCCTGAGGAAGCCGAGGAGGCCACCGCCAAAGCCTCCATCGCCGTAGTACCACTCGGCATCCCGCTACTCGCCGGGCCCGGCGCGATGTCCACTATCGTCATTTATGCGTCAGAGAAAAAAGCCGTGCTGCATTTAGGCGCAGTGGTATTGGTGGTTTTGGCATTGGCAATTGTGACTTGGCTGGCATTACGGGTTGCCACCAAAGTCGGGCGCCACATGAGCACCACCACGCTCAACGTCGCCACCCGAATCATGGGCTTACTCTTAGCCGCCCTCGCGGTAGAGATTTTCGCCAGTGGCATCGTGGAGCTGATTCCAGCACTTGGCGTGCCAGATTTGTACCGGGGCGGGCGTTAGTAAAGGTTGCTTATTCTGAACGGAGGCAGACAACCAACCCATCAAATATCCTAAACAGCAGGCAACACCACTATCGGCTGCAACTTTAACTTCAATGCTGGTCGGGCAAAGCCGCGGTCGTCAAAGGTTAGAAATTCACTGCAACCATGCTCAGACGCATGGTGCAGTGCATCTGCGAAATCTAGCCCGTTTCGATACGCTTCTACTGTAGCGGCTACTGCGCTTTCGTCTTCAACGCGTACCATGGGCATCGCCAGAAGGTGATCAAATACGCTTAGTATTTCTTCTGTTGTTTGACTATAAAAACCGCGCAGCAACCATTCAACCTAGAAACGGCAGTTGACCGCTTTAGTCGCTTGAACGTGAGCATGAATAAACGAGCTAATCGGTTTAGCACGTTCACCTAGTTGGTGACGCGCGCTACCGGTGCGATTGCACATTGTTCAAACTTCCTAGCCGCGTTGCTCCTCCTTGCAGGATAAGGCCTGCTCTGTCCGTCGATGCCAAATGAGGCCTTGCTAGGAAGTCCGAAAAATGCACACTTATGTCCCCAACGGGGACGCTATCCCTGCGGGATACACCCGTCCAACTGCCGTTTCTAGGTTCGAGCTCAAGCATTCCTGTTTTCGGCACAAAAAAACGTCCGTTACATGATATTGCTTTAACGGCGCGTGCGTGCCGCTTGGCGGATTCTTTGCCGGCCTCGTCAATGACATATTAGCGTGCGAGGATGTTGGTATCGAGCGCAATCATTTTTTTGTTTTAATAACGCGGCGGCGTCAAAGTTGGCGAGCATTCTCGCCTTGCCGCGCACTGTAATCAGGCCCGCACCTTCCGCTACGGTGCTGCGCGCGCGCTGACGCCCAAGCTGCAAGTGGGCAACGCCATTCTTCGCGGTAAATGTTACCTTGCTGCCGGGGGCTATTCCAAGCGTGCGCCGTACGCTAACGGGAAAGGTCAATCACTCTTTTTATGTAACGGAAAATGTACTCATGCGCTGCTCCAAAAAAATGTACTACCTAGTAGTACTAAAGTTATTTAAATGCATTGGTCAGGCGAATTATGTGTTTAGCCGGCCTACTTCAATATTGGTTTTAAAAGATGTGAATGCCTCGGCCCAAGAATTGGCCTATATTTGTCCCTACATTTATTACCTCAAAAAATATCCATGAATTGGCAAACCGTATTTCAGTCTATGCAATCACTTACACGCGATTCCGCCGATCAGCCACTGGCGATTGTGGCCTTGCGCCATGAGGTGATTGCCACCACGGAATTAAGTGCGGCTGAGAAAGATGAAATTGGACTCGTGTTAGATCGCCTGCAGCAAGCCAATATGTATGGAAAAATTGCGCTCGTTGGGCAGTTAAAACAAGTACTTTCCAAGCACGCTGGGTTTAGCTCGAAATATGCAGAGTTCGCGATGCGGCGCCAACGTTGGCCTTAATCGCCGCGATTATTTATCGCGCAATTCTCGCCGTAAAATTTTCCCGACGTTCGTTTTTGGCATCGAATCGCGAAACACAATTTGCTTAGGGTTTTTATAGCCGGTGAGATTTTCACGGCAGTAAGCTCGCACTGTTTCCTCGGTAAGGCCAGGGTCTTTCTTGACGATAAATAGTTTTACCGCTTCTCCTGTTTTGTCATCGGGGATGCCGATAGCGGCACATTCCATCACGCCGGGGCAAGCGGCGACAACATCTTCGATTTCATTCGGATAGACGTTAAAGCCTGACACCAGCACCATGTCTTTTTTACGATCAACAATTTTAACGTGACCGTTCGGCAGCATGATGCCGATATCGCCCGACTTAAAAAAACCATCCTTGGTCATGACTTGGGCAGTTTCGTCGGAGGACTGCCAGTAGCCGCGCATGACTTGCGGACCGCGAATGCAAATTTCACCCACTACCCCGTTTGCGACAGGTTTTTCATCATCATCACGAATCGATATTTCGGTTGATGGCATCGGCATGCCGACGTCGCCTGTATAGGCGGTTGACATCACGGGGTTACAGGTGGCGCCGGAGGAGGATTCGGTCAAGCCATAACCCTCAATAATCGGCGTATTGGTGAGTGCCAGCCATTGCTCGGCGACCGTGCGCTGTACCGCCATGCCGCCGCCATTTGATACCCGAAGTGATGAAAAATCTAGTGTGCGAAACCCGGCATGATTGACCAAACTATTAAACATCGTGTTAACAGCGGGCAGCACGTTAAATTTATGTTTGCGTAGTGTTGCCACCATCCCGTCAATGTCGCGTGGATTTGCGATCAAAATATTGTGGCCACCGGTTTTCACCGCGAGCCACATGCAAGTAACAAGCGAAAATATATGATACATCGGCAATGCGCAAACGATAACCATCGGCTCAGGTGGCGGCCCTTTGCTGGTGTCCTCAATGGCGGGTTTTAACCATGCTTCTGAAACCAGCGCATTGCCAAAAATATTCTCATGTACCAGCACAGCGCCTTTTGAAACGCCGGTCGTGCCACCGGTGTACTGTAAAAAAGCAATATCTTCAGGTCCAAGATTCGGTTTCATTAGCGGCATACCTCTGCCTTGGGCAATAGTGGTATTAAATTTGTGCACATTGGGTAGCGTAAATGCGGGTACCGCTTTTTTCACTTTGCGTATCACAAAATTTGTGATAAGCCCTTTGGGAAAGCCAAGCAAATCACCAACAGTAGCAAGCACCACATGCTTGATCGGCGTCTTAGCAATGACTGACTCCAGCGTCGTCGCAAAATTTTCTAAAATCACAATTGCCTCTGCGCCCGAATCACTGAGCTGGTGTTCCAGCTCGCGTGGGGTGTAGAGCGGATTGACATTCACCACCACATAGCCCGCACGCAAAACACCGATGATTGCGACCGGGTATTGCAAAATGTTGGGCATCATCAATGCCACCCGCGCACCTTTGACTAAGCCTAGCGACTGTAACCACGCGCCGAAAGCCAGCGATAATTTATCTACGTCATCAAAGGTGAGCGTTTTATCCATTGAGGTAAACATGGCGCGCTCGCGGTACTTGCTAAATGACTCTTCCGCCATTTGTACGAGCGAGGTGTATTGCGTTAAGTTGATGTCATGCGCGACATTTTTTGGGTAGTACTGCAACCACCATTTTGGGTTCTCCATTGCGTCTCCTCGTTACTGTTGTATTTTTATTGCGTTATTGTTTAGGCTGCATGTTGCGTAGTACGATATTTTACGTATTGACCGAATAGCATTTCCATCGTGGTGGATCGCGTATCTGAATGTAGCCAATCGGTTGGGGAGAGATTAGCGGCGCGCAGCACAACGTCACCTTTTGAGTCGCCTAAATCAATGACGTTAATTGACGCCGGGCTTTGCTCAAAGCCGCCGATTAATCGTGGCTCGCCGGTCAGTAAATAGCTCAATAGCGCACGATTAACACCGCCATGTAGCACCAACAAAAGCGTATCCCAATTACTCTCTTGACGTATGGCATCGATCTCAGGTGTCACGCGGCTCATTAACTCCCGCCATGTCTCGCCACCTAAAAATTGCGTGTCCATATTGGTCGCACCGGCCAGCATATTAGAAAAGCTCGCGCGTAAAGCTTCCACCGCAATATCGCCTAAGCGGCCACTTTTAATTTCTTGCAACGCGTCGCGATGCTCAAGCGCGCAGGTTTGTCCGCTTGCCTGCAATACCAGCCGCGCCGTTTCGACGGTGCGCGGCAAGCCGCTCACAATGACGCGATCAAACGTTACCGATTGGTTTAAAAATAGCTGTCCTGCAGCCTTTGCCTGGGCAATGCCAACACTATTGAGTGGCACTGTGTGTGGGGGAACTGGTGTGCCATCAGGTGTGAAATAGGTGACGGCGCCGTGCCGCATGAGATAGATACGGCGGCGTTGATTTTTAGTATCGCTCATGTTGTTTGAATGTTGACCTCGTTTAATCGTGGCGTGAACCCAATTTTGCCAGTGAGTAGTTGGGCATACATCACCCAATCGCCCGCAAAGCTGTAAGCCGGATAAGTAAATGTAGCAGGGCGATTATGTTCAAAGAAAAAATGTCCCACCCAAGCAAAGCCATACCCGGCGATCGGGATAAGCGCGCCGAGCCACCAGCGTTGGGTAACGAACATCGCCGCAAGTAAACCCAGCACGATAGTAGAGCCGACAAAATGCAAACATCGGCAAGTAGGATTGCGATGCTGTGATAAATAGTAAGGATAAAAATCGCGGAACATTCGATATTTTTTCATCGTGGCGATCGGTGGGTATTAGGTAACAATTGCTAGCCGTTATTGTTTATAGCTAGCGTCTTGACGGTCTAGTTTACGCAGAAGAGCCGGCCATACAAGTTGTCCGCCTAGTCCTTTCGTCACCGCTTTTGATTGCATGCGGGCGTTTTGAAGAATGATCTGTGGAATGGTTATTAACGCGGCACCACCTGCCTGTGCACGTAGCTGAATCATGCATGTGGCCTCGAATAAGTACATCGCCAAGAAGGCGTCGGCAATTGTTTCACCCACCGTGAGTAGTCCGTGGTTACGCAACATCAAAAATTTCTTGTCGCCCATGTCGCTGACCAAGCGCGGCTTTTCATCGTCGTTTAGTGCTACACCTTCATAGTCGTGATAGGCCAAGCTACCCAGCACAAACATCGATTGTTGCGATAGAGCCAACACGCCATTTTTTTGTGCAGAGACCGCGATACCATTCGGCGTGTGCAGATGCATGACGCACTTCGCGTCGCATCTAGCTGCATGGATGGCGCTGTGAATCACAAAGCCAGCGGGGTTAATCGGGTAGGGGTTATCAGCATCTAACTTATTGCCGTCAATATCAATTTTGACCAACGATGACGCCGTGATTTCCTCAAACATCATGCCGTATGGGTTAATCAAAAATTGATTTTCAACATCGGGGATTTTGGCGGAGATGTGCGTAAACACCAGATCATCCCAGCCGTATGCTGCAACCAAACGATAACAAGCCGCCAAGTCGACACGTGTTTGCCGTTCTGTTGCCGTGACCGTGGATTGGAGTGGCACTTCACTCTCCTCAGATATTGTTTTAAGAATCAAATCTTAATCTGAAAAGGCCACAGCGTTCAATATTAATTTTGCCGGGGGGTGAACACTTATAATCCTTTTACGTTACTGGCCGCACAAAATACGCAACCACTAGTAGCCACGACAATTTTCAGCCATAAATGCCCCGAAACGCTCGCCAGCAGGCGTTTTTTTAATTTTATCCACTGTTATGACAAAACTCAGCGTCAATCTTAATAAAATCGCGCTCATTCGCAATACGCGATCACTCGATATTCCGAATGTCGTGAAATTCGCGCGTATCGCGCTGAATGCAGGCGCTGATGGCTTAACTATTCACCCGCGTCCAGATGGCCGTCATGTGAGGGCTGCTGACGTGCGTGAACTGGCGGCGCTCATCCGTGAGTGGCCCGACAAAGAGTTTAATATCGAAGGCAATCCATTTCATAACTTGATGGAGTTTGTGCGTGATGTAAAGCCTCATCAATGTACGCTCGTACCGGATGAGACTGGCCAATTCACGTCAGACCACGGCTGGGAGTTAGCACGTGATGGCGCAAAACTAAAACCATTTGTTGATGAGCTAGTAGCCATGAATGTGCGGGTGAGTTTATTTATGGATGCCGACGTGAATGCGATGGCTGCCGTGAAAGCACTAGGCGCTCACCGGATTGAGCTTTACACCGAACCCTACGCGGCAAACTATGCCGCTAATGGTGGATTACGCGTTGATTCAGCAACACTCGCGCGCTATGTTGATACCGCCAAGGCGGCTCAAGCATTGAGACTAGGCGTCAATGCTGGACATGATCTGAATCTCGCGAATTTGCCCACCTTTATTCGCGTTGTGCCCGATGTGCTGGAAGTCTCCATCGGCCATGCGCTGATCGGTGATGCGTTGGAGTATGGATTAGCCGATTCGGTCAAACGCTATCGTGAGGCGCTGCGTGTGCCGCTGCATTTACCAACTGTGTGCGAATGATTTACGGTATTGGCACTGATGTTGTTTCGATCAAGCGTATCGACGCCGCATGTCAAAAACACGGCATGCGTTTTGTGGAGCGTATTTTGAATGCGACCGAGCGCGTCGAGCACGCGACGCAAGTATCACCTATGCACTATTTAGCCAAACGCTTCGCCGTAAAAGAAGCGTTTTCAAAAGCATTCGGCACGGGTATCGGGGCATCAATGAGTTGGCACGACGTCTGGGTGACGCATCATGCTAACGGGCGGCCCAGTATTGAGGTCAGTGAAACACTACAAGCAAAATTAACCGCCAAAAATATCATCGCCGTGCATGTGTCAATCACGGATGAGGCCACCGTGGCGATTGCATTTGTGACGCTAGAAACAAAATAATTAAATTCAAACTGAGAGAGAAATCATGACAACAACCATGCCCGTAGCTGCGCCCGCAGCTATGCCACTAGGCCCGGTGATGGGCGATGTAGCAGGGCTCACACTGACCGAGGCTGACATCACGCGGCTGTTGCATCCGCTGATGGGTGGAGTGATTTTATTTGCCCGTAACTATGAAAGCCCGACGCAATTAAAAGCGTTGACGGCGTCAATTCATGAATTGCGTTCGCCACATTTAGTGCTGGTAGTCGATCATGAAGGCGGGCGGGTGCAGCGTTTTCGGGAGGGCTTTACCATCATCCCGCCGATGTGTAAGTTGGGCGAAATTTACCAATCTGACCAGCCGCGCGCTAAGTTACTTGCCCATGCGGTGGGTGTTGTGATTGGTACTGAGATGGTGGCGCACGGGCTTGATTTTTCTTTCGCCCCGGTGCTCGATTTGGATTGGGGCGAATCAAGCGTGATTGGTGAGCGTTCATTCGGGCGCGACGGCAGCCAAGTTGCCGCACTGGCGGGTGAAGTTATTCGTGGACTGCGTGACGTGGGTGTAGCATCGTGTGCAAAGCATTTTCCCGGGCACGGTTTTGTTAAGGCGGATTCGCATTTAGAAATACCGCGCGATGATCGCGAGTACGATGCGATTGCCAACGATGATATGCTTCCCTTTGCATTGCTGGCGGACAAATATGATTCAGTGATGCCCGCACATATTATTTTTGAGAAAGTGGATACCTCGCCTGCGGGTTTCTCTAAACATTGGCTGCAAACAATATTGCGAACCAAGCTAGATTTTAAGGGCGTAATTTTTTCTGATGATCTAACAATGGAAGGGGCTTCCGTTGCCGGTGGTGACACCCAGCGTGCAACCGCCGCATTCAATGCGGGCTGCGATATGGTACTGTTGTGCAACGAGCCCGTGCGCTGTGATGCGCTATTGGCTGGCCTGGTCTCTGAAGGCATTACCGCAACGGAAACGCGCTCGCAGCATTTGCAGCGTATGCACGCGAAAAAAGCGGCGTCGTTAACAGACGCCACCTATTTGCGTGCGAAGGCGGATGTGTTAACAATTGCCCCTTAAGTGTCGACGATGAACGCAACGACCGTCGATATTTTTTGCCGGGTAGTTGATAACTACGGCGATATCGGTGTGACATGGCGGCTCGCACGGCAACTGGTGGCTGAGCACGGCTTGGATGTCAGATTGTTTGTCGATGATGTGGCGAGCTTTGACAAAATTTCGTCTGGCTGTAACGCGCACGGCGGGAAACTAAGTAGTAAAGACAATGACCAGAGCGAATTTCCAAATATTTTTCATTGGAAACGCCCGCCAAATGGCGAGTTTAATAATTTTGATTACACTGCAGATATTGTCATCGAAGCCTTCGCCTGCGAATTGCCAGAATCGTATTTGGTGGCGATGTCCTCCAAGATGCTGTCACCGATGTTGTCACCGGTATTGCCCACCACGCCAGCACGGCCAAAAAAAACGTTGTGGATAAATTTAGAATATTTAAGCGCTGAATCTTGGGCAGCGGCGCATCACCTATTGGCGTCACCGCACCCGCGCCTATCGATGACGAAATATTTTTACTTTCCCGGCTTCGATGCAACGTCGGGCGGGCTGATTCGTGAAAATACCATTCGGTTAGCGCTGGTCATTGACTCTTCAGCATCTTCAACGCTATCGATCTTTGCGTTTGGCTACGCCACACCCGCGCTCGCCGCGCTGATACAAACCTTTGCGTTGGCAGCCAATGTGTCGCACATTACCGTGCCGGAAGGGGCATTAGCGCAAGCACTTGCCGAACACGAAAAAATCCGCATTGTTCCCTTTGTCCCGCAACCAGATTTTGATGCGCTTTTAGCCACGCATGATTTTTTAATTGTCAGAGGCGAAGATTCTTTTGTACGTGCGCAATATGCGGCGAAGCCATTCATTTGGCAGATTTATCCGCAAGATGAGGGCGCACATTTGGTCAAACTCAATGCGTTTCTCGATTTGTATTGCGTGGGTATGTCGCTTCCGCTTGCCAATAGTCTTCGCGAAATTTCACGTTGCTTGAGCGGGGCAGCGCTGCCTAATATTCCACGTCAAACGCCACTCCAATGCTGGCAAAACCTAGCAGCGCATTTTGCCGAATGGTGCGCACATGCTGCTATGTGGCAACGTCAGCTCCTAACGCAGCCGGATTTGGCGTCCCAGCTTATGACTTTCTATCAAAAAACCCTTATAATTCAGGGCTCTGTAGCACCCTCCCAAGCATCCTTCAACCGTTCTTAAGCAATCGCGTAAGCAACCGCAAAACAGAACACGCACTCCAAGGTTATCACCCAATGAAAATCGCACAAGAACTCCGCGCCGGCAATGTCGTCATGATCGGCAAAGACCCGATGGTAATACTGAAGGCCGAATACAATAAATCTGGCCGCTCCTCCGCCGTGGTCAAAATGAAATTCAAGAATTTGCTGTCGAATTCTGGCACCGAATCCGTCTATAAGGCCGACGACAAATTTGACGTTGTTCAGCTCGAGAAAAAAGAATGCACTTACTCTTATTTTTCCGACCCGATGTATGTATTTATGGATACCGAATACAACCAATTTGAAATCGAAGCAGAGAACATGGGCGACGCCTTGGTCTATCTCGATGATGGCCTAGTTGCCGAAGTCGTCTTCTACGAAGGCCGTGCCATCTCAGTTGAGCTACCGAATACCGTCGTGCGTGAGATCGAGACTGACCCTGCGGTGCGTGGTGACACCTCCGGTAAAGTGATGAAGCCTGCATTTATCAAGCCAACGAAACATGAAATCGCAGTGCCGTTATTTTGTGAGTCGGGCGACAAAATTGAAATCGATACGCGTACTAATGAGTATCGTCGTCGGGTATAGGCGGCTCGGTAAAATCTAATAAAAAAGCACGGTTAGCCGTGCTTTTTTGTTTGTTGAGTTGTTGATCTACTGACAGCTAAAAATGATGTTAATTTGCAGCGTGCCAGTTAAAAAATTTGTCGTTCCGACAGAGCATGGTTTTATCAGGCGACGAGGAATCTTATCGTCCATGTGCAGAGTGCAACGCGGATAGGATTTCTCACGAAATACCGTTCGGAATGACAAGATGTTGAGATTGGCGGTTGTAATGCCAAATTTGTCATTCCGAGATGGCGTAGTTTCAGCATGTTTTAGTTCATCAATATCGCTCTAAAACAACCGTCATTCCCGCGCGGGCGGGAATCCAAGTCTGTAGGGTGGTATCAGACATTGAATGCATAGATTGCCGCTACGAGAAAAGGATGCCTTTGAGTCGCGGGCATGACGAAATAACGTAAAGTGACGTGAATAAATCGGTTCAGGTAATTGCGGAACACCCTAGATTAATTGCGAAGCACTATCTTAGATAAACAGCCGAATTAAACACCCGACACAAAAATGCCAACAAAACCATTCACCACAGATTGCCGAGATTGCCCGCGTTTGGCAACATTTTTAGATGAAACACGCAAACTTCATCCCACTTATTTTTGTAAACCCGTTCCCGCCTTTGGCGATGTGAAACCAAAACTTTTTATCGTCGGCCTAGCACCCGGTATGCATGGCGCTAACCGCACTGGACGGCCATTTACGGGGGACACTGCCGGGCAATTGCTTTACAGCAGCTTGCATCATTTCGGCTTTGCGTCGCAGCCCAATATGCTCACCGCCGCAGGGGACATGGACAACAACCTTAAACTCTTCAACTGTCGAATCAGCAACGCGGTGAAATGTTTGCCGCCACAAAATAAACCCACGCCACTTGAAATTCGTACTTGTAATCAGTATCTAAAAAATGAGATTGCCGAACTGCCTCTGAACACCGCCATCATGGCGCTCGGCGGCATCGCGCATGATGCGGTATTGATGGCGGTTGGCATGAAAAAATCTGCCGCTAGATTTGGTCATGCGGCGACGCATCAACTCGCGAGTGGGCATCAGTTATTCGATAGTTATCATTGCTCTGGCTACAATACCAATACAAAGCGCTTAACTGAGGCTACGTTTCATGATGTTTTTCGGCTGGTGGTGGCGCATATTGGTCAGTGATTTTTTTTCCGCCGATGAATGCCAACGAATCACGCAAATAAGGCCGATAAATGCCGATACAAAACGACGAATTACCTAAATAACGCCGATAAAAGCTAACTAATATTCTCTTTTTTATTCTTGCTCAAATAGGAAAGACACATACGAAAAAAGCGGTTGCTTTCATCGGTCTCATCTTCGTCATTCGTCGGCGTTCATCGGCGGTTCCAAATTGTTTTAATTAACTCGCAAACACCACAAAATGCACTTCGACCCTAAACCCCTCCTAGCTGAGTTGCCCAATCTCCCCGGCGTTTATCGCATGAAAAATGCGGCGGATGAGGTCATCTATGTGGGCAAGGCGCGCGATTTAAAAAAGCGTGTGTCGTCTTACTTTGTGAAAGATCACGCCAGCCCACGCACCTCCATGATGGTGTCACTCATTCGCGGCATCGACACCACCATTACGGCAAGTGAGTCGGAGGCGTTAATACTTGAAAATAATTTAATCAAGTCGCTCAGCCCGCGCTACAACGTGTTGTTTCGCGATGATAAAAGCTACCCGTACATCATGGTGACGGGTAAAAAATTTCCGCAGATACGTTTTTATCGCGGCGCGCATACCAAGCCACATCGTTATTTCGGGCCATTTCCATCGGCGTGGGCGGTACGCGACACGATTAACCATTTGCAAAAAGTATTCAAGCTGCGCACCTGTGACGACACCGTGTTTGCCCATCGTGCGCGTCCCTGTTTATTGCATCAAATTGGCCGCTGCTCCGCTCCTTGTGTGGGCCTAATTGATGAGGTGGCGTATGCGAAAGATATTGAAAATGCTGCGCTATTTTTAGACGGTAAAGAAAACGATGTGGTGTCCAACATCAATCAAAAAATGGAAGCGGCGGCTAGCGAGATGCAATATGAATTAGCCGCACGCTATCGCGATCAAGTACGCGTGCTGCAGCGGATACTATCAAAGCAATTTGTCGAGACCACCTCTGAACGCGATGCTGACATTATCGCCGTGGCGGAGGCGAGTGGCACATGGTGCGTGAATTTGGCGATGGTGCGCGGCGGGCGGCATCTGGGCGACAAAGCGTTTTTCCCCGCGAACGTTCACGAGGCAGATCATTGGTTAATTATTGATGCGTTTGTCGAGCAACACTATGCAGAGCGCGTGGCACCACCATCAATCATTATTGAAGGCGATTTTGATTGTAGTGAGTGGGAGGAAAGCTTGAGTGCGGGAGCAGGGCGGCAAGTAAAAGTGATTTCGCGCCTGCAAGGCGAGGCGCGCCAATGGATGTTAATGGCTTCAAAAAATGCCAAATATGCGATTGGCTTACGGCTAGCGGATCGTGCATCGCAAGAGGCCAAGCTACGGGTGTTGAGCGAAACGCTCGGCTTGGAAGGACTCAACCGTATCGAGTGCTTCGATATTTCGCACACGATGGGAGAAGCCACTGTCGCCGCCTGCGTGGTATTTGATCGCGGTGCGATGCAATCATCTGAATATCGTATATACAACATTATCGGCATCACGCCGGGCGATGACTACGCAGCGATGCGTGACGCGATGACGCGGCGCTATAAAAAAATTGCCGAACAGCCCGTAGATGAAGCCACCCCGCGCGCGCGGGCTGATCTAGTGCTGATCGACGGCGGTAAAGGTCAATTAAGTGTCGCCGAGGAAGTGATGAGCGAATTAGGTTTGGCCGATATTGAGTTAATCGGTGTAGCCAAAGGCGAGGAGCGTAAGCCCGGATTGGAAACGTTAATTTTTGGTGTACATGGCGCACGGCCTCGCGAAGAATTACATTTGCCAAATGACAATATTGGCTTTCATTTGATCCAACAAATCCGCGACGAAGCGCACCGCTTCGCCATCACCGGCCACCGCGCCAGACGCGGCAAAAAACGCAATACCTCGACGCTAGAGGAATTAAAAGGCGTCGGCCCCAAACGCCGCAAAGCGCTGCTGCAACAATTCGGCGGGCTGCAAGGTGTCACCTCCGCCAGCGTGGAAGACTTAGTAAAAGTCGATGGCATTTCACGCGAATTAGCAGAGACGATTTATCAGTCGCTGCATTGATGGTTTTTAGATGAGTGCGCGACGCTATAAATTCCGTCATTCCCGCGTCCCGAAAAGGGACTGCCGTTGGTTGTAGGCGCGAATCTGACTCCGTTCAATTCGCAATGCTTTATGTTTTACGACAATGCATTTAATTCGATTTCGAAATCAACGATGCAACACTTTTTTTAGAATGACAGTAATCCCTATTTTTAAGTTTATAAAAAAACGATGTTATTCCGACAGAGCATAGTTTCCTCATGCGACGAGGAATCTTATCCGCGCTGAACAAGTACGATTTCAATTTTTACAACGCCGCTAAGATTCCCCACAAAAAACGGTCAGAATAACAAATCTATAGCGTTGTATGGTTCAACGTAAAGTGATATTTTGGCTTTAGTCCTGCTGATACAACTTGATGATCGACGAAAAATCCAGCGCACCGTGGCCCATCGCCGAATGCATTTGATATAACTGTTGCGCGGCGGCGGCCATCATTACCGGTTGCTTGGCGGACTTTGCGGCGTCTGTAACTAGCGTTAAATCTTTCAACATTAAATCCGCGCCAAAGCCGCCCGAATAGCCGCGATTTGCCGGGGCTGTTGGGACAACGCCAGGATAAGGGTTGTAGGTGTCGGATGACCATGAACGGCCACTGGATGTGTTCACAATGGCGGCAAATACTTTCGCATCCATGCCAAGCTTCACCGCTAACGCCATGCCTTCGGCGGTGGCTAACATCTCTATAGCTAACATCATGTTGTTACAAATTTTGGCAACTTGGCCATTGCCAGCGCCGCCACAATGCACGATGTTTTTACCCATGCAGTCGAGCAGCGGCTTGGCGCGTTCAAATGCTGAAAGTTCACCACCGACCATAAATGTCAGCGTTGCCGCCTCGGCTCCACCGGTGCCGCCTGATACCGGTGCATCAATCATCGGTGTGGCATTCGCACGTGCATCCATCGCGATATCGCGTGCGGTATGTGGATCAATGGTGGATGAATCAATCAGCAATATGCCTTTGGCGACGTTAGCTAATATGCCGGCTTCGCCCGTATATACGCTTCGTACATGCGGGGAGGAGGGCAGCATGGTGATAACGGTCTCGACATTTTTTACGCACGTCGCAATCGAGGTCGCTGCGTGTGCGCCAACCTCGGTGAGGGCTGTGACGAGAGCATGATTTAGATCGAACACAGTAAGTGTATGACCATGCTTCAATAAATTGCGCGCCATGGGCGTGCCCATATTGCCTAGGCCGATAAATGCAATTTTCATCAATTATTCTCCTGCGCGCGGGATTATTTATTTCAACGAAATAGTTGTATTAACCCCAGCCACCGATGCCGCATCAAACCACCTCGCGGTAACTGTTTTTACCTGCGTATAAAACTGCACCGCTTGTTTGCCGTAGGGGCCGAGATCGCCTAGTTTCGAGCCGCGTGAACCGGTGAAACTGAAATAGGGCACCGGTACCGGCACAGGCACATTGATGCCGACTTGGCCGACATCAATTTCATGTTGAAATTTGCGAGCAACCCCACCAGACTCGGTGAATATGCCCGTGCCGTTGGCATAGGGGTTGGCATTAATAAGCTGAATCGCTTCATCTAACGTGTCCACATTCACAATCACCAACACGGGGCCAAAAATTTCATTGGTATAGACCCCGTGATGCGGCAGTACGTTGGCAAAAATAGTGGGGGCGATGAAGTTGCCGTTGGGGTAGCCATCGACTACGCAATGACGCCCATCTAAGGCTAATGTCGCACCTTCATCTACGCCGTGTTGGATCAGTCGCTCAATACGCGCCTTCGCCTCCAATGAAATAACCGGGCCAACGTCCGTACCTGGTGTTACGCCCGCACCAACCGTTAACGCCTTAGCCTTCACGACGATATCTGGAATCCACGCCTTAGTGCTACCCACCATCACCGCAACTGAAGTCGCCATACAGCGCTGTCCAGCTGCCCCAAACGTCGCGCCTACCAAGGCATTTAGCGATTGCTCCTTGTTCGCATCCGGCATCAACACCGCGTGATTTTTAGCCCCCATCATGCACTGCGCACGCTTGCCGCTGGTAGAAGCGAGTTTGTAAACGTGTTCACCGACATGGCATGAGCCGACGAACGACACGGCTTTTATGAGTGGATGCGTGCAAATGATATCGACCGCCTCTTTACCGCCATGCACCACATTCAACACGCCCGCTGGCACGCCCGCCTCAAGTGCTAATTCAGCCAGCAACATGGTGGTTAATGGGTCCTGCTCGGAGGGCTTCAACACAAAGGTATTGCCGGTGACAATTGCCATCGGAAACATCCATAGCGGAATCATCGCCGGAAAATTAAATGGGGTGATGCCTGCACATACACCAATCGGCTGGCGAATCGCATAGGTATCGATGCCGCCCGACACGTTCTCCGCCATTTCACCGAGCGTGAGCGTGCCAATCGCACATGCATGTTCCACTACTTCCAGCCCGCGAAATACGTCCCCTTCTGCGTCCGCTAAGGTCTTACCCTGTTCATTGGTTAAACACGCGGCAAGTTTTTTCATGTCACGTCGTATTAACTCTTGTAGCTTGAGCATGATGCGTGTGCGCTGCCCGATGGGGGCGTTCTTCCATGTTTTAAATGCCTCCGATGCGGCTTCAATGGCTAGGTTGACTTCACGCGCATCACACATCGGTACCCGGGCAAGGATTTCCTGGGTGGCGGGGTTGACGATATTGCGCCATTCGGTCGCGCTAGATGCTACAAATTCACCATTAATGAGTAGCTTTACGTCAGCCACGGTGGCAGGAGCGGGAGTTGGTTTTAAGACGGCGGACATGGGGATCTCCTAGGCGAATTTGATGTTGCAAATTATACGCGCGGGGGTTTGAGCGAATGCTGCAACATTTAATCCAAATCCTGGCTCACTTGCCTCACTTGCACAGAGACTTTATCCCGCTCAATTATTTCCTGAAATTGTTTGCTTGTAGTTGCCCAGTCCACCACATCCACTTTCCATGGCAAGTCAGACTCGCCGAACGCTTCTCGTAGATTCGCGCTAACTTCGATGTTTAACGGGGTGGTCGTGACGATGGCTAAATCTAGGTCCGAATACGCCTTGGCAGTGCGCTTGGCGCGCGAGCCAAAAACCCATACTTCATGTTGCGGAACATGTGTTTGCAAAATGTTGCAAACGATTGCCCATTGGTCTCGGTGAATATCGATCAACGGTACATTGCTTGTGGCGCTCGATGTCACGGGAGTCGATTTTTTAGCGTCTCTGCAAGATAGCGCGCTTCTTCTAAAAATGCGGGGATGCCTGCCACGACCTCAATTGCTATTGCTTCGTCATAGGTGTGACTGGTTCGCGCACGCGTGTCACGGTAGGTTTTCCAAGTGAGCCAATCGTGCAATAGCAAGCTGCGTTCGTTGGCGCTGCGAATCAAGTCTTGAAATGACATGTCATCAAATTCTGACGGACTGGCGGATGTAGTCTTCAAGAAGCGTTTAAGCATTTTGTGACTAATTTCATACGTGAACTCAAAGCGCTGGATTAACCCATCACGGATGATTTGCAGGTTGTCTGATTTTGTTTGATAAAGCGTTAGCCCTTCTTCGAGT
>Ga0105049_10001529_pt1 | contig 27325 bp, 25 predicted proteins | sample MAT06_FD_78087 | JGI IMG/M metagenome (GOLD analysis project Ga0105049, IMG submission 78087) | Freshwater microbial communities from Lake Fryxell liftoff mats and glacier meltwater in Antarctica - MAT-06 | ecosystem: Environmental > Aquatic > Freshwater > Ice > Liftoff microbial mat | place... | reverse complement strand
TTATTCCAGAAAATGAGCGTATCATTACCGTCGAGGATGCTGCCGAATTACAGCTCCCTCAGCCGCACGTCATCACGCTTGAAACTCGACCCCCTAATTTGCAAGGAGAGGGCGCGATTACGATTCGTGATCTCGTTCGAAATACTTTGCGAATGCGACCCGATCGTATTGTGGTTGGAGAGTGTCGTGGCGGTGAAGCGCTCGACATGCTTCAAGCAATGAATACGGGTCATGACGGTTCGTTGACGACTATCCACTCGAATAATCCTCGCGATTGTTTGAGACGTATTGAAACTTTAGTAATGATGGCGGGATTCGATATGCCGATCACGGCCATTCGAGAGCAGATCGGTGGTGCGGTACATCTCATCGTTCAACTTAGACGTTATAGTGATGGTACGAGAAAAATTTCTCATGTCACCGAGGTCATGGGTATGGAGGGCGATACAATCGTCACGCAGCCAATCTTCGAATACAAACAAACCGGCACCGACGATAAAGGCAAAGTCGTAGGCACCTATCAACCTTCGGGACTTATTCCAAAATTCGTCGAGACTTTAAAATCGAAAGGCATTCAACTTCCGAAGGGAATGTTCGGAGGCGGCCCAGCCTCTACCGGCTCGCCAGCTTCTTCGTCTCCCTCATCGCAACCCGCCGTGGCTGCCAATGTGATGGTTGGAGTAGCAAAAACCGAGCCTGCGTCTAGTTCGCAATCTCGGCCCGGAGCCCCCACTCCAAAACCAATTCCCCGTCCGAGCATGGGGAGTGGTCCGTCAAGCGGGCCCATGCCAATACGCCCGCCTATGAAGGGGCGTCCATGAACCAATTTTTAGGCGCAGGGCAATACTATATCTACCTTTTGGTTGGAGCGGGCTTAGCCTTCTTCGCTCTTTTCGCGGTCATCATGGCGAAATATTCTGAGTGGGAGGTCAGCATAAAAACTGGCGTGCATGATTATGCCGCCGAACTCTATGATTATTTTGATCGCATGTATGCGCGGCAAAGCATTTCTCGTTGTTATCAGATTATTTTAGGCACTACCGGCTTCTTAGGGGTAATCGGATTATTGGCCGGGTTGAAGTTTGGTCTTTTAGGCAGCGTGATTGCGGCGCCCCTACTCGCCTCGTTGGGCTATCGGTTGCCGGGAGTCATTATTCGATTTATTTTTCAAAAGCGTCTCGAAAAATTCGACGCTCAGTTGGTCGACGCTCTTAATATGATGTCGAATGCGATTAAGTCGGGCTTGAGTTTTTTGCAAGTAGTACAACTTTTAGAGCGAGAACTTCCTAAGCCAGCAAGCTTAGAGTTTGGGATGGTCATTAAAGAAAACCGCATCGGGGTTTCTTTGAGTGAAGCCCTTCTCAATATGGCCAAACGAGTGCCGTCAGCAGATTTATTTATGATTGTAAATTCAGTGGTCACTCTTACCCAGCAAGGGGGAGATTTAAGCGAAGCCTTCGAAACGATCGCCCACACCATTCGTGAGCGTCAACGCGTGAACGAAAAAATTAAAACGATGGTAAGTGCGGGTGTGACTCAGGGATTTATTTTGTCGTCGCTTCCGTTTGTGATGATGGGCCTACTTTATTTTACACAGCCCGAGTCTATTGAGCTTTTATTCTCAACAACCTTGGGGCTTTCACTTTTAGGCTTAATGGTCGTTTTTATTACCGCAGGCGCATTCTGGATTAAGAAAATTCTTACTATAGAAATCTAAAAATCTGAGCACGGCTCGATCTTTTATTCTAATAAGGGATCAAAAATTTTAAGATTTTCTAATACGAGCCCACCGAGCATTAAGACATCTTTTTGAGAATCCCCTAGAGTGACGTATTCTTCAAATAACCAAGTGTTCGTTGTGGCTAAACCAAATTGATTTAAGCTTTTGATACAAAAGAATTTCGCCGTCCGGCCATTACCGTCCGAGTAAGGCTGAATCACAAATACAAAAGACACCCAGAAATCTGCCAAAGAACCGGCAAGGTCTCCACAAGTCTTGGTCTTGGCCAGATCTTCGTTTAAGCGGGTCAAGCAGGTTCGAAATTGAGACTGCAATTCTTCGCCCTTGGTGCGGAGCTTGCCCTTGTCTGCCTTTTGACTAAATCGTGAGTTCAGCAGGTTCATCTGCTCTAATCCCCACGCTACTTGTTTCGTAGGCTTCATCGGGACCAGGGTTTCGGCTGATAGAGGCTTTAAATTCTGAGAACTCATGGGTTTTGTATACCCAGGAGGTCGGACCGCTGTCCCACTATTTTTTACCGATCTTCGATCGTCGTCATAAAAACTCCAAAGGTTTCAATAATATAGGGGGTCCCCAAGACGCCCAGGGCTGGCACCGAAAATGCATTATTTAGGATCAATCAAGTCGAGGTGTCTTTAGGCGCCTTGAAATTTTTTTGGAGGGACCAAAAATGAAAGCAATAAAACTATTCGTATTAACCGTAATTGTTTCTCTTGGATCTTTCGCGTCTTACGCGAATAACTGCCAAGGGACCGGATCTGACAAAGACGCTGCTATCGATCAGGGCTCACAAAGCTCTTCATCGCCTTCAGTTGGTAACAAAGATCAGCGAAGCCCCGACGTCGACGCTAAAAAGGACTAAGAAAAAGATTAAGTTCGACTCATTTTTTTAATTGTTTCTTCGAAAGCACTTTTTTCGACTTAATTTTCGATGAAGAGGTGCTAACGAATTAGGTTCAAATGAATCAAGGGGCTTTGCACGGTTTGTGCAACGCTCTTTTTCATGCCTAGACCAAAAAGAATTATTGTTTCTGAAGCTGTGTATCATGTTGTGAGCTCCGAGTCTTTGGAGCCGCTGTTCTCGAACGAATCCTGTATTCGTTTGTTTGAAAAGGTATTAGCAAAACTCCCCGAACGTTTTGAAATTGAGATTCTAGCAACTTCAATTAGCACCGCCGGCTATCAACTGCTCTTAAAAACCAAAGAAGCTAACTTAGCTCAGGCCATGAAGTTTGTGGCTGCAGTTTATGGCCAAACGCAGAAATATAAATCTCGGTATCGAAGCGTATTAATCGATAGCGATCAGTATTTGCAGCGAGTTCGAGATTATATTCACGGAAAAAAATGTCGTGAAGAGATCTACCAGTCGATCGGGCTTCCTCAAGTGCTTGGGAGTCCGCAATTCATTCGAAAACTTCAGCTGGCCAGCCTTAATCAGTGAGTGCCGCCCCAGGGGATGACTTCGCCGGTGTAGCGATTGAGGGTCCAAGAGATGGGCTTGAGGGGGGGCTTCTTCAGAGTGATTTGAAAATCTCCTCGCGAAAAATCCAAAACCTTTACTTCAATTGGATCCCCGTCTTTAAGAGTGAGAATTCTTTCGTAGGCCATGGTTCTAACTTCGTTCGTCCAAGACCGAATGACTAAAAGCCGTCCCAAAAAAACTAAACTAATGAGCAGACCAAAGACTAAAGCAATTTGATTGAATCGACGACCGCCCATAACCCAGCTTTATTTTCTAAAGTGTCCGAAATCAACTACCTTTGATTCGATTCGATCGCCGTCTAAGAAGGCAACGATGGTCTCGAATACTCGACGGTCCATGACCAAGCTCGCGTGGCCTAACGGCAGAATACGGTTTACGGCGCCTTTTAAAAAACAAGATCGGGGGGGGCAAATGGTGTCGGCTTTCGCAGAGATAGAATAAACCTGGGTTCGCTCGAACCCAACATTCAAATGAAGTTCTTTCAGAAATGCTGATCCTGGGAGCATTTGCCATACACCTTTCGAGACTAAGCCAAAAAGTGCGGCTCCGAGGGCTGCGGTCCAAGTGCCGCGATAAGGAGTGCCAAGTGAAACTAATTTTCGGATCACTCGACTTCCGCCCAATTTTTTTATGTAATAGAGAGCAATGAGCCCGCCCATCGAATGGGCCACGATATCAAACTTAGTGAAGCCATGAGTCTTTGAATATTCATCGATAATACGATCTACTTCAAATAATAAGGTGTCGGCCGACTCTCTAATGTCACGAATATTGACTAAACCTAAATCGATGAGAAATACTTGCCGCCCACGTCCTCGCATGAATCTTTCAAGAGGATCCAAAACAGAGCGGGTTCCTAAAAAACCCTGGACCAAAATTACCGGAGGATGAGCCGACTTTTCTGAAATAGGAGAAGCGTCTCCAAAATGAATATTAAAAAAATGCCGAAAGTACTGAACCGTGTTCCAGGTATCAAAAGCAATATCGGCAGCAAACGATTTAATCGTTTGGGGGAAGGCTCCTTGCGGTTTCTTCTCCAACATTTAGGGTGTGTCCTCACTTCTATAGTGGATTCTGACTCTGCGGCTATTCTAAACGAGCTGAGTGGCAAAGGTCTAATTTTACTTCTTGTCGGCGGCTCGTTCGGTTTCGTCAGCGGTGGGAATAAGGTTTCCTTCTCCCATGCTCTCAAAAGCATCCCAAGTGGTGTCTGTGCCTGAATGAATACCAGAGGCGCGAAGCGCAAAATCGTGTGGATTAGAAGATTGTTTGAGGGCTTCTTCGTAAGAAATCAGTTCTTTTGAGAGCAGGTGCATGAGCGATTGATCAAAAGTTTGCATTCCATAAGAGATGTATCCATCGGCAATGGCTTGATAAACTTCTTTGGTGCGATCTGCGTTTTCAATTAATTCTCGAATTCGTGTGTTGTTAATGAGGATTTCAACTGCGGGCACTCGGCCTTCTCCGTTTTTCTTTGCCACTAAACGCTGAGAGACCACCGCTTTGATGCTACTCGCTAGTTGCAATCGAATTTGCTTATGCTGATAGGGCGGGAAAACCGAAACAATCCGGCTGATGGTTTCGACGGCGTCGGAGGTGTGCAAAGTACTCAACACCAAATGCCCGGTCTCGGCCGCTTGCAAAGCTGTCTCCATCGTTTCAGCGTCTCTCATTTCACCTACTAAAATAACATCAGGATCTTGGCGAAGAGAGGATCGAAGCGCCAAGTTAAAACCAACCGTGTCGACCCCGACTTCGCGTTGGTTGACGAGCGATCGTTTATCTTTGATCAAATATTCAATCGGCTCTTCGATCGTCACAATGTTGCAGGCCTGAGTTTCATTAATATAATCCACCATGGCAGCTAAGGTTGTAGACTTTCCGCTTCCGGTCGCTCCCGTGACGAGTATTAATCCTCGCTCGGCGACAGCAATTTTCTTCAAGACCTGAGGCAAATCGAGCTGGTCAAAGTTTTTTACAACGTAGGGAATCACTCTAAATACCAGGCCGGGTGTGCCCCTTTGTTGAAAGCCGTTCACTCGAAATCGACCCACTCCGGCGACGCCATACGCCAAATCGACCTCACTAAATTCTTCGAAGCGCATTCTTTGCTGCGCATTCATCATCAGGCCTAAAACTTTCAGAATGTATTCAGTGGTCATTGCAGGCGCGTTATTTAGCGGAACTAAAGAGCCATCAATGCGAAAGATGGGCGCTAAGCCCGCTTTTAGATGAATGTCAGACGCGCTGGCCTTAACCGCGATCTTCAAGATGTCATTCAGTTCCATACACATATTGTATCTGAATACAAAAATGATGCGGTGACCCGGTTATGAAAAACTTGCGGCATTAAAAAACGACTTTCTTTTGGTGCTTCGCTGCCTTTTTCACAGCCTGGTACATTAGTAGGTGATGTCTAACGAGCATGATCATATCCAGATTCCAGATGAGCTTCCTCTACTCCCCGTTCGAGATGTAGTGATTTATCCCTACATGATTCTTCCCCTTTTTGTGGGCAGAACTTCTTCGATCAATGCGGTGAATGAGGCACTAAACAAAGACCGTTTGTTATTCTTGTCTGCCCAGAAGAATATGGATGAAGAAAATCCAAGTCCAGGCACCATCCATCGCGTTGGTTGCGTGGGCATGATCATGCGAATGAATAAACTTCCGGAAGACGGCAAGATTAAGATTTTAGTGCAAGGCTTGGTGAAGGCAGAGATTACTGAATTCAAGCAGGAGTATCCTAACTTCAGCGTAAGAATTAAGAAGATTGTAGATGGCGGTTGGACCGATCGTGAATTAGAGGCCGAAGCTCTGGTTCGAAATGTGAAAGCTTTGCTTGAACGTGTGATCTCGATGGGCAAAGTTTTATCGCCCGATATTCTGGTCGTCTTAGATGAAATTCAAGAGCCCGGACGCTTGGCCGATTTGGTCGCGAGCAACTTGGGTATGAAAGTTCAAGATTCTCAAAGTATTCTAGAAATAACGGATCCCGTAAATCGCTTGCGAAGAGTGAACGATGCGCTCGCCAAAGAAATAGAAGTTCTCGAGATGCAGGCTCGTATTCAGTCGTCTGCCAAAGACGAAATGAACCGTACTCAGAAAGAGTATTTCTTAAGAGAGCAACTTCGAGCCATTCGAAGTGAGCTTGGCGATAGCGACTCTAAGATCGAAGAGGTTGAAGAGCTGCGCCAGAAAATTTCGACCGCAAAAATGTCGGCCGAGCCAGACCGTGAATGCTTGAAGCAACTAAAGCGTTTAGAAAATATGCATGGGGATTCTGCCGAAGCCTCAATTATAAGAACTTATCTCGACACCATGATTGAGCTGCCTTGGTCAAAAACCACAGGCGACAACTTAGATCTTAAGAAAGCTAAAGAAATATTAGACGAAGATCATTTCGATCTTGAGAAGATCAAAGAAAGAATTCTCGACCATCTCGCCGTTTGTAAACTTAAAAAGTCGGTGAAGGGTCCGATCCTTTGTTTTGTTGGCCCTCCTGGGGTCGGAAAGACCTCGTTAGGTAAGAGCATTGCCCGTTCTATGGGCCGCCAATTTGTTCGCATGAGCATGGGTGGTGTAAAAGACGAGTCTGAAATTCGAGGCCATCGCCGAACGTACGTGGGCGCAATGCCCGGCCGAATCATTCAGGGCTTAAAAACGGCTGGCACAAACAACCCAGTCTTCGTGCTCGATGAAATTGATAAGTTGGGAGTCGATTATCGAGGCGATCCCGCTTCGGCTTTATTAGAGGTTTTGGATCCTGAACAAAACAATTCGTTTCGAGATCACTACATCAATATTCCATTTGATTTAAGTAATGTGATGTTTGTTTGTACGGCGAATAATTTAGATACGATTCCTGGACCCTTAAGAGATCGGATGGAAGTCATTCGTCTGACCGGCTATACCCAAGAAGACAAAGTTCAAATTGCTAAGAAGTTTTTGATTCCCAAGCAGATCAAAGAGACGGGCTTAGAGTTGAGCGATATGTCGATTACCGATTCTTCGGTCAGAATGATTATCGAAAGTTACACTCGAGAAGCCGGCTTAAGAAACTTTGAGCGAGAAATCGGAACCGTCTGTCGTAAGGTCGCCCGAGCCAAAACGATGGAGGGCGCTGAGTTCAAACCGAAGAAGGTTACTCCGAAGCAAATTCCCATAATGCTAGGGCCACAAAAAGTAATGCCCGATCCCTTGCGTGATGTCGATCAAGTGGGCGTGGCGACAGGACTCGCCTGGACAGAATCTGGCGGAGAAACTTTAGTGATGGAAGTTTCGTTTTCGTCCGGAACCGGAAAGATTCAGCTCACGGGCCAGTTGGGTGAAGTCATGAAAGAGTCGGCTCAAACAGCGCTCTCTTATGTGAGGACGCGTTCTGAAGAATTAGGATTGCCAAAAGGATTTTTTGGCGAGCATGATTTTCACATTCATGCTCCTGCCGGAGCGATTCCTAAAGACGGACCCTCAGCTGGGATTACTTTCTGTACGGCTTTGATTTCGTTGGTGACGGGAGTGCCGGTTAGTCGTGAATTTGCTATGACAGGCGAGATCACTTTGACGGGGCGAGTGTTGCCAGTTGGAGGAATCAAAGAGAAGGTTTTGGCCGCTGTTCGTCAAAACGTGATGAGCATCATAATGCCAAGAGCTTGCGAAAAAGATCTCGTAGACCTTCCGGCCAAAGTTCGATCGAAGCTGAAGATTAATTTGGTCGATCACGTCGACGAAGTTCTCGCTTTAGCTTTGAAGCGTTCGCCGGGCGTGAGTCGCGGCAAAGTGAAAGGTTCGAGACGGCGTGCAAATATGCCGGCAGGGCCTGCTACACTTCAGTAGGCTTAGGCGACGCTGGCGAAAAGTATTTCAGGTTTGCTAAACGTTATCGCCTGCCCAAAGCTCCTGCAGAAAATCTTGATAGAGAATAAGTTCAATATCGTAGATTTGTCGGCGTTCTTTGAAGAGTCCGACAACGATCAGGCGCTTCATCTTTCGCTTTTCTTCGGCTAAAGCTTGAAGCCCTCTGAGGTCTGACTTCCCTATATTTGCTGAAGCCTTCACTTCAACCGCAACCGAGTCTCCAAGAATGAAATCCACTTCGAATCCTGATTGGCTTCGCCAGTTATGAATAGGAGTAGTTTCTGCGGGGTGAAGATAGTCAAAAGCGTAAAACTTAAGTTCTGCTGAACAGAGCGGATGTAGGTATCTTGTTCGGGCGCCCCCCCCCAATAAATTCACGCCCCCCTTCTTAATCTTCTTGGAGACGAACCTGTTAAAACGAATTTCATCGATGATAACAATAGAATTTGTCCGAGAAGTCTCGGCCTCTAGCAATGATGGGTCTGCGGAGTATCTTAAAAAAACTTGAGGTTCAAGAAGGTCGATACTCTTTGCTTTAGGAAGCTGCTTCGAGCCACTGTCGACTTGCCGGCTTAACGGGTGGACGGCCTTCTGGCGGCGCTTATCGAGCTTTGTAATGCCGACACAAAGTTTTGGTAGTTTCGCTCGAGCTTTAGCTGAAAGTGGATCGTCTTTAACAAGTCCAGAAGTGATGGATCGGGCTCTTCGCTAACGAGGGAGAATGATTCGTTGTCATGGCTTTCTTGCCGATTAATCGAGTGCCGATTCAATGAGCAGATCGTGGCCCGCCTCGGACTTTAGATATTCGATCAATTTATTTTGAAAAGTTTTGGAATGTCGGTAAATCGAATTCTCGATTCGATCTGCCGCATTCTTTGTGATGTAGAGATTCTGCGCCACGAGTCGACGGGCAATATCATGCGCTTCAGAATCGCTAAAATTTTTATCTTTTACTTTCTGCTCTAACAATTTCGAAAGCGAGATTTTAAATAGGGGGCTTTTTCTTCTCATTTGTTTTCGAAGGTTGCGACAAAGGTGAAGGACGCGCGCAGCCAACATCTTCAAATCTCGACCGCACATGAGTAGTCTTCTGGCTTTCCGGGCACAGATCGGAGGGTTCTTGGGTCGGAGGCTTGTACTTCGCAAGTGTTGTTTGTGGCGAAGAAAGCTTCTTCAGCGGGGCTAAGGCAGGCTAAGAAAGAAGGTCCAGAGTCTCCGCATCCGGCTAAAGTTAGAAAAATCGCGAGCGTCCAAAAGTTTTTTATTTTTTTTGAGTTTTTAAAATCTTTAAGTTGTCTGGTCATGGGGCCTCCTCTTTTATCGACAATAATCAGAAAGTCACCGAGCGTCAGGAGGGCCCAGAGCAAAGTCGTATTCTGGCGGAATACAAAAAAAGATTACTTAATTAAAGCATGGATTCAATTCGACCCATTTTTGAGTACGATGACTTTCGAAAGTATTTGAAAGATTTCTATGCGTTTAAAAAAGCACTCAAAGAGAATTTCTCATTTCGAATGCTTTCTCGTCTCGCGGGTTTCAGTTCGCCTAACTTTTTTAAGTTAGTGGCTGACGGTAAACGAAATTTAAGTAGCGAAAGCATTCAGCGGCTGATTAAAGTTTTGAAGTTAAAGAAGCGAGAAGCTGTTTTTTTTGAAACCCTAGTTCTCTTTAACCAAGCAAAGTCAGCTCAAGAAAAATCGAGGTACTTTGAAAGCCTACAAAGATTTAAAAGTTACCGTGCGGCGCATCAATTGCAAGATGAGCAGATGTCTTACTATTCTCACTGGTACATCGTCGCTATTCGCGAGCTGGTGCAGTGTCCTCAATTTCAAAACAGTCCCGAGTGGATAGCCCGCGCGCTGACCCCTGCCATTAGTACGAAGCAAGCTGAAGGGGCCATGCGAGTTCTTGAAAGCCTCCAGCTTATAAAAAAGAATAAGAGCGGCAAGTTTGTATCGACCGATAAGGTGGTGGCGACTAGCCGAGAGGTTCATTCATTAGCCGTAAGCCAGTTTCACAGCCAAATGATGGATCGAGCGACCGAGGCGATGCAGAATATTCCGGCCCATCTTCGCGATCTCACTAGCGTGACTTTAGCGGTCGAAGAGTCGAAACTAGAATCTTTAAAACAGAGGATTTCTGAAATGCGAAAAGAACTTCTCGCTCGATTTGACGCCGAGGGCACGAAGCGGGAGCGAGTCTATCAGATGAACTTTCAGTTGTTTCCCTTAAGCGAGAATATAAATCTCAGCCATCGAGAGTTCGAAGGCAAATGAAGTCTCTAGTTTTGTTTTTGGGTCTTCTGGTGCTGACCGCGTGCGGCGGTACCGATACGGGTAATCCGAGCGTGCCCGCCGCTCATAAGCCCCTCAGAGATAGATCCGGAGTTTGTTTAACCGACACATTTACTTGTCCCGACAGCACGGTGCTCGAGCGCTTAGAAGAATTAGACTGTCGATTTCCGTCTTGTCCTTAAAGAAAAAAGTTTATGTTTCGGAGTAAAAAATTCACTTTTTATCAAGCTCTGCTATCGTTTTATCTATGTCTCGTAGCGTAAAAGAACTTCGTGAGTCCTTTCTAAAATATTTTGAAGATCAAAGTCACAAGCGGGTTCGCTCGTCTCTGCTCGTCCCTCAAAATGATCCAAGCCTTCTATTTACCAATGCGGGGATGGTTCAATTTAAAGATTATTTTACGGGCAAAGAGGCTCCTGCTTTTAAGCGAGCGGTTACGGTGCAAAAATGTGTTCGCGCAGGCGGTAAGCACAACGATCTCGAAAGTGTCGGCTTTACCAAGAGGCACCACACTTTTTTTGAAATGCTCGGCAATTTTTCTTTTGGAGACTATTTTAAGGCCGAAGCCATTGAGTTTGCTTGGACGTATCTCACGAAGGTGACGGGCTTTCCTAAAGATAAACTCTGGGTTTCTGTTTTTAGAGAAGACGATGAAGCCGCCGAGCTTTGGAAGAAAATTTCTGGATTACCAGAAGAACGAATTGTTCGGATGGACGAAAAAGATAATTTTTGGGCGATGGGCGATACGGGGCCTTGTGGCCCTTGCTCTGAAATCTATTATGATCGCGGGCCTGAAGCTGGCAAGAACGAGACGATATTTGATGGAGGAGAACGTTATTTAGAAATTTGGAATAACGTCTTCATGCAGTTCGAGAGATTTGCTGACGGAAAGATGATTCCACTACCCAAGCCATCTGTCGATACCGGCATGGGCCTTGAGAGATTAGCGAGCTTGATTCAAGAAAAGCCAAATAATTATGAAATCGATGGCATGTTTAGCATTCTCTCTTCATTCTCTGAGATTACTAAATCGCCCTACGGAAAGTCCGACCCGCAAGATGTCGCCTTAAAAGTTTTGACCGATCACATTCGGGCCTGCAGTTTTTTGATCAGTGATGGTGTGATTCCTTCTAACGAAGGCCGTGGCTACGTGCTCCGCCGCATTTTGCGTCGAGCTATTCGGTACGGAAAGCAACTGGGCATGAACTCCCCCTTCTTTCATAAAGGCGTGAAAGCTGTTGTGACAGAAATGGGCGGAGCTTACCCCGAGCTGGTTCAAGCTGAAGCTTCGGTTACGAAGATGATTCAAATAGAAGAAGAAAAGTTTTTTGAGACTCTTGAGGGTGGTTTAAAGCTCTTAGAATCTCGAGTGGCTAATCTGGCGAAGGGCGGGACTCTCGAGGGAAGCGTGGCATTTCAGCTCTACGATACTTTTGGCTTTCCCCTCGATCTTACAGAAGTTATTCTGCGAGAGCGTGGTCTTAGATTAGACGCACCTGGCTTTCAAGTGGCGCTCGAGGAGCAGCGCGAAAGATCTCGCGCTTCTTGGAAGGGGAGCGGCCAGAAAACCGTCGAAGATATTTATCGGCTGGTTGTTTCTAAATTAAATACATTTATTTTTACCGGTTATAATTCTTATGTTGATCAGTCTAAAATTATTGCTTTGATTTCGGATGGTAAGCTTGTGGATGAGCTTACACAGGGCTCCGATGGTGAGGTCATTTTAGACCGTGCTCCTTTTTATGCAGAATCGGGAGGTCAAGTCGGAGATTCTGGCGTCATTCAGTTGGGCGAAGCGGTCTTTGATGTGGCTGATACAAAAAAGCCGATTGGCACATTTCATTCGATGCTGGGTCGTATGACAAAAGGCTCTTTAAAAGTCGGAAGCACGATTGAGGCAGCGGTCGATCTTGCTCGAAGAAAGAGAATTCGCATTAACCACACGATGACTCATGTTATGCATGCGACTTTGCAAGAGACTTTGGGGGCGCACATCAAGCAAGCGGGGTCTTTGGTCAATGATCAGTACCTGCGTTTTGACTTTAATCATTTTCAAGGATTATCGACGGCTGAGATTCAAAAAATCGAGAATATTTGCAATCAGAGAATTCGCGAGAATCCTAGCATTCAAATTAAAGAAGAAGCTTTAGAAGAAGCTCTTGCTGGCGGTGCAAAAGCTTTCTTCGAAGATAAGTATGGCGATCAAGTTCGGGTCTTGCGAGTGGGCAGTTTTTCTACCGAGCTTTGTGGAGGAACCCACGCCGAGAGTTTAGCAGAAGCAGGACTTTTTAAAATTGTTTCAGAAGCCAGCGTGGCATCAGGCGTAAGACGAATTGTCGCCGTTACCGCGCAGAAAGCTTTAGATTTGGTGCTTGAAGAAGAGGCCACTCTTCAGCAGCTCGGAGAGATTCTTAAGTCTCCGAAGAAAGAACTGCTAGCCAAAGTCGAGAAGCTCTTAAAAGAAAAGTCTGAGCTTCAAAAGAAGATGACGGAGCGCGCTCAAGCTCCGAGCAAAGATTTTAAATCGATGCTTCATGAGATCGAGAATGTCGCAGTCTTCATTGAAATTGTTGAAGTCGATCAGGCAAAAGACCTTCGGCCCTTAGTTGAAAACTATCGCAATCAAATAAAAAAAGGTGTCGTGATCGTGGGCGCTCTCATTGAAGAGAAGGCGACTGTGATCGTGGCGGTCACCAGTGATTTGGCTGCAGATTTTAATACCAACTTTCTTATTCTGAAGTTGGGAGAAGTCTTGGGGGGGCGTGGTGGCGGCAAGCCAGACTTTGCCCAAGTGGGGGGGCCGAACTTAAGTGCCTTTAATTTAGAAAGTTTAAAAAAATTAGCGACCGAACATATTCAATCGTTGAGACTGACAGCCTAATATGAGCATTTCGACACAAGCTCCTACGGGATTTCGAGATTTTTTTGGCGATGAAGCGATGCTACGTCATGAAACCATCGAGAAAATTCGCCGCGTTTATGAATCATTTGGTTTTACGCATTTAGAAACTCCAGCTTTGGAGCGACTCGAAATTTTGCAAGGCAGTGGCGGCGGTGAGAATGAGAAGCTTATTTTTAAAGTTTTAAAGCGGGGCGATAAGCTAAGGGAAGAGTTAGCGAAGATTGCAGAGTCAAACGATGCCGCTAGAGATAGCGAAGCGGCGATTGCCGAGTATGGACTGCGCTTTGATCTTACGGTTCCGCTTTCTCGGATTGTTTCTGAATATCGTGGAGAAATTTTATTTCCCTTCAAAGCTTGTCATATGGGCCCCGTCTGGCGAGCCGAACGCGCTCAAAAAGGAAGATTTCGCGAATTTATTCAGGCCGATGCCGACATCGTCGGGAGTAAATCTTGGGGAGCCGATGTTGAGGTGATTCAAGCGGGAGTTTCGGCGGTCTACGCGACCGGAGCTTCTGGATTTATTTTAAAAATAAATCACCGAGCTTGGTTGCGAGCGGCCCTTTTAAAAGAGGGAGTTTCGGAAGCTCGACATTTAGATTTTCTTATAGCTCTTGATAAAAAAGATAAGCTTGATGTCGGACACGTTCGTAAAGAACTAGAAGGAATTTCGGGTAAAAGCCTTTCCCTGGCCATGGAGAAAATTTTAGCGGGGGATCTTACCTTAAGAGAAGCAGAGACTCTTGATGAAGCGAGCGGCCACGAGCTTTCTCAGGTGATTCAAACTTTGAGTCAGCTAGGTCTGCCGCTTGAAGATATTGTTTTTGATCCCTCTTTGGCGAGAGGATTGGGCTATTATACCGGATGCATTTTTGAACTTCGGCACGCTACCGAAGGATTTTCTTTTGGAGGCGGAGGTCGGTATGATCAATTGATTGGAAGATTTTCGAAAGAGAGTCTTCCAGCGGTTGGATTTAGCATTGGCTTTGATCGTTTGATGCTTCTCTTAAGTGCCCAGAAGAAAGACGGCATTCTCAAGAATAACTCTTTGTTTATGCCCTTATTTAATCAAGAACTTCTGCCGGCGGTTCTTAAGATAGCCAAGCGTTTGCGAGAGCAATCTATTCAAGTCGATGTATTTCCGGAGGCCGCTAAGTTAAAAAATCAGTTTAAGTTTGCAGATGCCCGTCACTATCGATGGGCGCTTATTGTGGGCGAAGACGAGTTAAAGAGCGGACTACTTAAACTTAAAGATATGCGATCTGGGGCCGAAGAGACTCTCGACGAGCTGGCGGTTGCGGGCCGAATTAAGAGCCTTTAGCGGCGACCATCATACCAAAACGAACAGAAAGATTTGTCGTAGAAGGCTTTCTCGCCGTAACGAAAATAATAATAGAAGGGCGCTAATTGTTCCCAAAAATTATAGAGGCTCATTTTACGCTCCGAACTCAAAATAGGATTTCTGGTAAGGATCTTCCACTTCAAGTCCTGTCTTTTTGCCAAAGCTTTCGCCCTTCGGCTAAAGTCGATCTCTTCGGCGGCAAACATTTGCGAGTTGAAACCGGTTAGTTCATTAAAAGCTTGGCGGTCGATAAAAACAAAAGATCCCGCGCTAAAATGAAAAAGCCGACTAATTAAATTCCAGATCCACACCAATACTTTTGCGTGAAATGAAATCCCCTCCATCCTTATTACTGAGCCGCCGCCCATAATTTTGCGGGTTTGGATTTGCGAGAGCATGTCTTCAATAAGTGGCAAGTTAGGAAACGTATCGGCATCGACAAATACCAACCACACGCCTTCTGCTTTCGAAGCGGCCGCATTTCTGGCGCTTGCAATTCGATTGACGGGCTCGAAGACTAGTTCGGCGTCTAGACTCCGAGCGATTTCGGCGGTGCGATCGGTGGAGTTGTTGTCACATACGATAAGCTCAGAGCTAATTCCTTTTAAAAGACGCTCTCGACGAATATTATTTATATTGGAGAGTGAGATGGGCAGTAATTTTTCTTCGTTAAAAGCGGGCAGGCAAAAAGAAAGAAAGGGATTATCCATGATAAATCACACAGAGGGTCTTGACCCGCGCTTATTTTTTCTTAATTGATTTTTTTACCAAACGGAGGTGCTTTGGATGCAAATTCAACTTTAAGAATGCTTTCGCTGAAGAATTCTTGGGCTCAATCTTCAAAGCTTTCTCCCAAGCTTTCTTGGCTTCGACGGGGCGATTTAAAGCGTAATACGTGACGCCTAGAGCGACCCAAAACGGAGCAAACTTGCCGGCTTTATTCTTATTCTTTTCAAAAATTTTCATGGCGTTTTTTTTGTCGCCAGACTCTCTTAGAGCAATCGCTAGCTTAGTTTGTAAATCTAAAAAATTGGGGCACAAGTCGACTGCCGACATATAGGCCTTGATTGCTTCTTTATACTCGCCGACTCCGTTAAATAAATCGCCGACTTCGCCAAACAAGTTCGCGATTCGAGCCATCAGCATGGGATCCATGGCGCCGCGGCCGGCCGCCCCATATTTTTTTAGCTTCGCATAGATGTCTTTAGATTTTTTTCCGTAGCCCAAATTATTATAGAGGACCGAGAGATTGAGTGCGGCCTCCATATAATTAGGATTAATTTGCAAAGCTTTCTGAAAACAAAACTCGGCAGCATTAAAATTGCCAAAGTCTGCATAACTTAATCCCAAAGAATTATGAACATCAGCTAATTGATGAGTCTTAAGAATCGTCAAAAATATCTTCTCGGCCTTCAGGTGCTCTTTAGCTTTCAAAAGATCTTTGCCGAGTTGGATCTGAGTTTTTAGTTCTGAGGAATTAATCTTCATGGCGCCATCATAGACTTGAATTTAGAGTCAGGAAACCGCTGCTTAAATTTTTCTGTAGCCGCCTCAGCCTCTTCTTTTTTATCGGTTTTACGGAGCATAACGACCCGGCGCGCCATAGCTTCTTCGGCCAAAGGATGTTCTGGGTAAGCATTTAGCATTTCGTCGTATCGAATCGCAGCTGCTAAATGCTGCTTCATTTTGTCGTAGAAGGCCGCAATGCTGAAGGATTTTCGGGCCAGTCGATCTTCAGCCTCTTTCACTCTTTTAAGAGCATCTTCTTTATATTGAGAATTTGGGTAGTCCACCAAGAGACGAGAAAAAATGTCTCGTGCTTTCTCAGTGGTTCGAGAATCTCTTTCGTATTCATCAGGGATTTGCTGAGCAAACGACATCCCTAATCGGTAAAGCGCATAAGGAGCTTCATCACGACCCGGGTAGGTTTTCACAAAATCTTCATAGGCAGTAGCGGCGGCCGGGTAAGCTTCATCTTCGTAGTAAGAGTCAGCGACTCCGATCGAAGCCTGGAGTTGCAAGGGACTGGTCGGAAACTCGGTCTTTATTCGTTGAAATTGATTTCTGGCTTCTTCGTAGAATTCATCCTTCATTAAGCGGTGGGCCTCGATGAGCGTCCCTTCTGCAGTGTTTAGGTTTTTGGTTTTGATCGAACAACCGGCTAAAAGGATTGCTGCCCCGAAAGCGGCTAGCAGACGACTTGTTTTTAAATAGGCCTTAAGCTTTGAAATCATCTCGGAATACTAAGCCTTGAGGTGGCATCCGACAAAATAAATTTCTTTCGATTCTTTGTGAGTTGCTGGAGGCCTATAGAGCTTGCCCAGCTTGAACTTTTTCTCCCAGCTTTTGGCCAGGGCCACAGTGTCTTCAGAATGAAAGAGCTTCACCACATAGTGACCCCCGGTCTTTAGGTGAACGGCGGCAATTTCATAAGCCCTTGTAATTAGGGCCAAAGATCCGGCTTGATCGACCAATTTGTAACCTTGAGTGGAGGGAGCCAAATCGGAGACGACCACATCGACTTGGGGAATGCTACTCGGGAGTTGATCAAAGACCGATTGCTGAAGAAATAGAAACTCGGTGCCCATTTTCTCGATTTTATTGAGGCAGGTCATCGAAAGGGGTTTTAGGTCTAAAGCAATAATTTGACCGGGCTTTCCGAGCACTTCCATGAGGTACTCCGTCCAGCTGCCCGGCGAAGCTCCCAAATCGAGGACTTTGTTTCCTCGATTAAAAAGATGGTACTTGTCATTAATGTTCTTCAGTTTGTAAACGCTGCGAGCAGAGTAACTCTCTCGCTTGGCCTTATAGAAATAGAAGTCTTTAATATGTTCTTTTTTCACGAGCTAAAATCCGTTCCTTCGTTTCTCTATATCCATTATCCCTCGTGCGCGCACGTTTGTTCATACTGTGATTTTAATGTTTGGAGTTCTCAAAGCTTAGTCACAAAATTTGGGCCCCATTGGGAAAGTCTTTGGCTAGAAGGCCTGAAGCGCCAGGTTTTAAGCTGGCAAGAAGACCACCCCTCAACCCCCCTAAAAACCATTTATCTGGGAGGCGGAACTCCAGGCTTAATGCAGGCAAGCACCCTTAGTGAATTGGTAAAATTTCTGAACGACCGATTTGACCTGAGTGGGGTTCTCGAGTGGACGATCGAATGTAATCCCGAGAACATTTCGGAAGATAAATTAAAATTGTTTAAAAGCTTGGGCATCAACCGAGTGTCGATGGGAGTACAGAGCTTTGGTGAAAAAAGCCTAAAGCGCTTAGAGCGACTTTCTACTGCCAGTAAGATACAAGCTTCGATTTCGCTGCTGCAGAATTATTTTTCAAATTGGACAATGGATCTAATGTTGGGAGTTCCTGAGCAATCTCTATCAGATTTGGATGAAGAGTTGCGGCAGCTTGAAAAAATTCAGCCTCCTCATTTTTCGGCTTATTTATTGACGATTCCAGACGATCACAAGTGGCTGAAGTCGAAGGCCATGAAAGCCACGCTCTGTGATCCGGATTCGCAGCTTGAATATTTTCTAAAAGTAGACGAGTGGGCTAGGGCTCAAAGCTATCAACACTACGAGCTTTCAAATTATGGCAAAAAAGACCGGCTTGGAGTTCACAATTCTAACTATTGGCAGCCGCAGTCTGGATATTTAGCGCTGGGGCCAGGAGCTCACGGATACGTTCAGCTAAAGTCCGGAGAAAAAATGCGTTTTGAGATGCAGCGTGACTTTGGAGTTTGGAGTTCGGGTGAGAATCAAATTTCAGAACGCGAGCTTCTCACGAAAGAGCAGCAAGAAATCGAAGCACTGTATTTAGGTTTGCGGGTGCGCCGCCCCATTGATGATCCGGCTCTTCTGAAGAAACTTGAACAAAATTCACAGCTTCATTCACACTTTGACTTTTTTAGTGGCCAAGCGCAGTTGCGTCCGACTTCTTGGCCATTAATGGATCAGATCGCGCTTCAATTACTCAGCATTTAAATGGCCGCGTCAGACCGGTTTTTAATCCGCTGGACCAGCAATTTTTGTCATTCTTTTGATACAATAGAGATCGCGTATGTCGAAAAAGAAGGACCATTCAGAGCCGATCAAAAACCGTACCGACGATTTGATTGACGAAGCGATTCGCTCGTTTGATCAGGGATCTAGCGGCTCAGGCGTTAAGATAAATCCTCCGGAGCATGAAGCGATCCGGCCGACAGAGTGCAATCCGGAATACGATATTACCGACGGAAAGCGCGTCACAAAAATCGATTTAAAACAATATGTCGAAAAAGAAGCTTTCATGCGTTTAGCGGCTGACTTCGACAATTTCAGAAAAAGAGTATTGAAAGAAAGAGTCGAGTGGGAGCGGCAGGGAAAAGAGAAAGTTTTAAGAGGATTTCTTGAGATTGTTGATAATCTGCGTCGCGGATTGAGTCAGCCTGATGCGAATACCGGCCCTTTGGCTGAGGGAATGCGAATGGTTTTGTCGCAGGCAGAGTTTTGGTTGCAACAAGAAGGTTTGGAGCGAGTTCCAACCGTGGGTATTCCTTTTGATCCCGCCATTCATGAGGCTGTGGCTCGAGTGCAAGATCTTTCGAAAGTAGATGGGACAATTGTTGAAGAGGTTCGAGCCGGGTATCGCTGGGCCGATCGTCTGTTGCGGCCCGCGAGTGTAGTGGTCACAAAGTCTAGCGATACTGGGAATCAGTAAGAGGGGAAATGAGATGTCTAATGTTATTGGCATCGACTTAGGAACAACGAACTCTTGCGTTTGTGTGATGGAGGGCGGACGTCCGGTCGTGATTCCAAATTCTGAAGGGGCTAGAACAACTCCATCGATGGTAGCCTTTGCTTCTAATGGAGAGCGCCTGGTTGGGCAAATTGCTAAGCGCCAAGCGGTGACAAATTCTTCGCGTACCATCTATTCGGTAAAACGCTTAATCGGTCGACGTTTTGAGGACGAAGTAGTCGGTAAGTCGAAAGCGATTCTTCCCTACAAGTTAATTTCAGCTCCTAACGGCGACGCCTGGGTCGAGGTTAACGATAAAGCGATGAGCCCGAGTGAAATTTCGGCCATGGTTCTTAGTCGGATGAAAGAAATCGCAGAAGATTACTTAGGTCAAAAAGTAACTGAAGCAGTGATTACGGTTCCGGCTTATTTTAACGATGCTCAAAGACAGGCAACTCAAGATGCCGGAAGAATCGCTGGTCTAAAAGTACTTCGAATTTTAAATGAGCCTACCGCGGCCGCGTTGGCCTACGGCCAAACCAATGATGAATCAGAAAAGATCGCGGTTTTCGATTTGGGGGGCGGAACTTTCGATATCTCGATCCTCGAATTGAGTGGTGGAGTCTACGAAGTGAAGTCTACGAACGGGGACACTTTTTTGGGCGGCGAAGATTTCGATATTCGCATTATGAATTACCTCATCGAAAAGTTTAAAGAGACAGAGCATATCGATCTCGGAAAAGACCCATTGGCTTTGCAGAGAATAAAAGAAGCTGCAGAAAAAGCGAAACACGAACTTTCTTCTTCTTTGGCGACGACGATTGAGCTGCCGTTTATTACATCTGCAAGCGGAGTTCCAAAGCATTTAAAGATGAGTCTTGATCGTAAAATGATGGAAGAGCTCTGCCAAGACTTAATTACTCGCCTGATTAGTCCATGTGAACAGGCGATGATCGATGCCAATTTAAATGCCCAACAGATTTCTAAAATTCTTTTGGTGGGCGGGATGACCCGAATGCCATCGGTCCGAGAACAAGTGAAAAAGATTTTTAGTAAAGAAGGTGATGCTTCTTTGAATCCCGATGAGGTGGTGGCCATCGGAGCCAGCGTTCAGGCGGGAATACTCACCGGCGAAGTGAGTGACGTGGTACTTCTCGATGTGACGCCTTTGAGTTTGGGGGTTGAGACGGCGGGAGGAGTGTTTACGAAGATTTTAGATCGAAACACAACTATTCCTACCAAGAAGTCTAAGATTTTCACGACCGCCCAAGACAATCAAAGCTTTGTAAGTGTTCATGTACTTCAAGGGGAGCGTGAAATTGCGTCTTATAATAAAAGTTTAGCTAAGTTTGAATTGACCGATATTCCATCGGCTCCTCGAGGTGTGCCTCAGATCGAGGTGGAGTTTTCAATCGATTCGAACGGAATCGTGCAGGTTCGAGCCCAAGATTTAGGAACCGGCAAGGAACAAAAGGTAAAGGTTCGTTCATCCAGCGGTCTTTCTGAGGATCAAATTAAGAACATCATCATTGAGGCAGAGGATCACGCCGCCGAGGATGCGGCCTCTAAACTCTTGGCCGAGGCAAAGAATGAACTTGAAAGCCTTATTTTTACTTCAGAAAAGTCGATAAATGAGTTTCAAAACGGCTTAAGTTCTGAAATCATAGAACGAGTCACAAATGCCCTCGCAGAAGCAAAAAAATCTCTCTCTACTCCCGACATCGCAGCCGTCGAATTTGCCCGCAGCGAACTCAACGACGCCGCCCACGCGCTGGCCGAAGCGATTTATGGGCAGATTGCCGGAGGCAATTAAGTATTCAGAGCCGGAGGCAATTAGAGTAAACCTGAGTTTCATCGTTCTTTTACTCGTTTCGATTTTGGCGGCTTCTTGCGCTAGCGGACCTGGTGGGAATGGAGGATCTTCGGTTGGTGTTCCTCGAGGTCCTGAGACAGATGCCAGTTCTGATGCTTTTGATCAGGGCATAAAGTTTATTCGCGAGAATCCTTCGGAGCGCGAAGACGAAAGAATTCAACACTTCTTGTGGCTCGATCAGTGGATACAGATTTTCGAGCGCAACAATCGACTTTCAAATGACCGCGGCCGCGAACTTTCGCAGGATTTGAAATCGTTTGTGGCCGAACCTCCTTTGGGAAAATCTTCGCTCGAAAAAATCGGCGTTCGTGCCACAACTCTCGTGGGACGAAACACCGCAAATTATTATCTGTATTTGGCGGCTCTTAAAGAAAGCACGTTGGAGGCCGCAGTTAGTTATTTGAAGGCGATTCAAGAAGATCCGTACTCCGGTCTTTTTGCTCAAGCCCAGGATCTTTTGCAAATGGGCGGCGGCCCAGTGGGAGCTGCCTCCGGAAAGATCGGAGTTTTGGTTCCACTTTCGGGAGAGTTAAAGAATTACGGAAAAGAAATTATGGATTCGCTCCAGGCTTTAACTTCTTTTTCAGCCGCAGAAGGTTTGGAATTTGTTTTCGTAGATTCTGGAGACAGCAACGAAAGCTTGCAGGCTGCTGTTCAGCGATTAGCCATGGACGAAAATGTGTTGGCAGTGATCGGGCCCGTTACGACTTCGGCCAGTCAGTACGTTTTTGAGCGAGCCGAACTTTTGCGATTGCCTGTGATTTCTTTGGCGCCTCGCGAGCGCTTACAGATGTACGGGGGGTATAGCTTTCGATCGGCTTTGACATTAAGAGATCAGATTGCTGAACTTTCTAAATTCATTCGAAATACTTTAGGAGCTAAGCGAGTAGCGATTTTGTTTCCAGAAAATGATTATGGTTGGGACGCAGCCAAGCTCGCTCAAGAGGCCTTTCGGCTTCAGGGTTTAGAAGTAAATCATGTGCGGGTTTATCCTCCTGACTCAACCGATTTTAAAGATCCACTTAAAAACATGGCACGACTCGATATGCCGAGAGTGCGTGCCGACGAGGTTTGTCCAAAGAAGGGGCCTGGTTTCGAAAATTGCGTTAAGTCCACTGGTGACCTTTTGCCTATTCTGGATTTTGAGGTTTTATTTGTGCCCGACTTCGCAGATTCTGGTGGATACCTTTTACCGACTATCCCCTTTCTAAGAATGTATGGAATTCAAGTGGTTGGTCTTTCGGGTTTTCATTCTCAGAAATTGTTAGAACGAGCTGGGGATTCTGCCGAAGGTCTAATTATTACCGATAGTTTTTATTCAGAGAGTAAAGAGTTTAGAAATCGATTGTTTGTATCTCGGTATCAAGAGCTCACGAACGCGACTCCTACCAAAATGGCCGCCGAAGCTTTTGATGTGGGGGCAGTTCTTTTATCTATTTTTCAAAAATCGCAAGGAAAGCTATCGCGTGATTTTGTGAGAGACGAACTCAACCGGGTTTCATCTTTTGCGGGGGTAACGGGAAATCTCTATTCAGAGTCTCAACAGCTGAGAAAGAGCCCGCGCGTTCTCGTAGTGCGAAATGGACAATTCCGAGAGTTTCGCTAAGTCCTTGAATTTATTATTAATTTTAGACCACCTTGTCCTTGGTCCAGTCCGCTGGTAAAGACCTCCCTCGTGAGGGAGTTTTTATTTATGAGAAATCGAATTTTAGTTTTATCCATTTTGGCCGTCGTGTCTGTCGCTTGTACCGGAAAGAAAGAATCTAAGTCTTCAAAAGCGCCAGCGACCAAAGAACAGATTTCGAAAGAAAAAGAATTAGCGGCATATCGAGCAAAGAAGCGAGTCGAAGCAGAAGCCGCTTCGACGACAAAGAAAGCCGACAAAGCGACTGTTGTAAAACCGCAGGCCGCCCTCGCTGAAGAACTAGTCGTCAACCCCAATTCACCGAAGAAAGTCTTTAGAGTTTTGGTGACGACTGATGGCAAAGTGAGCGCTCTCCCCTCAACACAGCCTGGCAATTCGGTTGTTAGGCCCAGCAGCGGCTCTAGTTCAAATGTCGAAATTACTTCTCGAAGTGCGGATCCATTTTCGGACTTCAATAATATTGTAGGGCGTTATCAAGTTGGGCAAAAGCTTAGTGATAAGAGCACCACAGACGTTATTTCTGCCGATGGATTCGAAGTTGAGATTTCTTCAGATTATACTCTTCGTGTTTCTGTAAAAAAAACTGACTGCGAAGCGAATATAGTTTTTAAAGTTGTTCGCGCTGATGGACAGTACCTAAGTTTGAATCTCCAAGCTTATGATCCTTTAGTTCAGAATGCTAACGGCTGCGAGCCGATTAAAATCTTTTTGCCTATCGGGACCTCTGATAAAGATCTTCGATATTCTAGACCTTTTTCGAATGCACTCTTTTTACAGTTTGAGGGCGGGTACATACCTCTTGTGTCTCGTTGATAACTTTACTTTGACCATGGCTGATGAGGTCGCTACTTGAACCAGATGAAAAAGGTTTTTCTTTCACTACTCTTTTGTCTAAGCCTTCCGGCGTTAAGCTTTGCGGGCGAAGAACAAGAATGGTCAGATTTTCTTGAGACCCTTGCCAAACACAGTGTTGGCGACGGCAGCCAAAATTTAAGCGATGCGCTTCAGACACTGTCTCAGTTGGGTTCTTTAGATTTGAAAGATATGGCGAACTTGCTCGCTTTGTATGATCGAGTAGCGCAGATAGCTGAGCCGCATCCTGAGAAAAAAGAAATTCTACTGAGTTTAATTTTTAGTCATTTTGATTTTTGGCTAGCTAAAAATCCAAGCGCTACTCCTTCGCCTCTAGAATTGAAAGGCTTGATGGCTTATGCTCGTCGCTTAGATCCACTGGCATCGGGTCGGCATCGGGAGGCTCTCGATGAATTTTTTAGGCGTAGTATAACAAACGCATTTTTGAGAAGTCTTCGCGTGTCGGTCAAGGCGGCAGGGGATGTTCCTTATATACTCGATGCAGATCTGCCCCGTTCGGTGGGTGGCACTAGGTTTAGACGTGTGCTTTGTGGCCTTGCGGTCGATCAGTTTGTTTCGCTTTCTCCTGGGTTAAACGATATTCAGCGAATGATTGGTCACTTAGGCATGAGTGAAGGGGCTTCGGCAAATCGTCAGGAGTTTCTTTTAGAATTGCGCAAAGTGAGTTTGAAACGAATGACAGACTCCGAAAATCGTGAACAGCGACGATTGGCGCGCTTTATCCGGAGCGTCGATTGGAAACAAGAGGGTGAGATTTTACTTCTGGTTTTACTCTCTAGCATTTCGTTTAAAAGAGAAGAAGATCTGCGAGCTGTTTTTGATGAAGTGGCTGAACTTTTCGCGAGTCCAGAGCGTAACCTAGGCTTGCCCCACGGACGGGCAATTCTTTTTCATTACCTTTACTTTTTAAAACGAACGGGAAGGGGCGATTATTCTAACTCAACCGCGCAGGTCATTTTTGATTTTCCAAATTCACTTCTTAAGAAATGGTATCTGGCTGTGACCAGTTCGCTTTTTGAGAACGAAAGCTATGTTATTGATCCATCCCCTCAATGGGGATCCCGTTATCAAGTGGCAAAGGCCCTTGAAAAAGCTGTCTTTTTACGTTTGATGGGAGCAACAGCTCCCGATCAGCTTTTCAATGAGGGAGGAGGGCTTTTGCGATTCTCCGCCTTTCCCAGCTTAGATATGGAAGAAGCGAAGTGGAACGTAATGGTCGATTACCTGCCACACTTTATCGCGTTGAAGCCCCAGTTTCGAGATTTGATTAATTATTTGGCCGTTTTGCCTCGAGCGAGCCCGGTAATACTTTCAAAGATTTGGTTATCTGAGAAGGAATCTCAAGATTCAGACACCTTACGCTTTGCTCGCAGTTTGTCGGCCTTACGCAGCTCTCAAAACATCATAACGACTGGTATGAAGGATGCAAAGCCGTTCGAGGGTCCTGGATATCGAGAAGCTATTTTAAAAATGGGATCTCTCATTCTTTTAGAAAAGTTGAAGACCGAAGAGGTTTTCTCGGGCGATTTGATTGGCCTACCAAGAGCGGCCTTAGGCGCTGATTTTGATAAACTGAAAAAGACGAAAACCGGTTTCATTTATAAAGAGCGCTGGTCTTCAATGCCGATAAGGGGGGTTTTGGCTTTGGCCAGGGCTTGCGGTTTCGTCGAGAAAGCAAATCCCTTTCCTCCGGCTAGTGGCGTTCTCACTATTGGTGATCTAAAAATATCTGCCGCTCGATAAGTCGAGAATATAGATTTTCTTTGTCGGCAATCAATTCGTCGTGAGTTCCTGACTGAATGATTTTACCTTGTTCCATGACGATCACTCGCGAAGCCATTCTGACTGTTGAGAGGCGATGAGCAATGATGAGGGTTGTTCGACCCTTCATCAAAGTTTTGAGAGCTTCGCGAATCTGAAATTCGCCTTCAGCATCTAATGAAGAAGTGGCTTCGTCTAAAATCAATATTTTAGGATCCTTTAATAGCGCGCGGGCTATTGCGACTCGTTGCTTTTGTCCCCCCGACAGTTGAATGCCGCGCTCTCCAACCAAAGTGGAATACTTATCAGGCAATTGAGACGCAAATTCATCTACAAAGCTCGCCTTAGAAGCCGCCATGATTTCTGTGTGACTCGCCGCTAACTTTCCGTATCGAATATTTTCTTCGATACTCGCCGACATTAAGAATACATCTTGCGACACGACGCCGATCAATTCTCGAAGACTATCGACCGAAACTTCTTTGATGTTTTGTTCATCGATCAAAATCTTTCCTTCGGTCGGGTCGTAATAGCGAAGAAGAAGGGAGGTGATGGTTGACTTGCCGGCTCCCGAAGGTCCGACGAGAGCAATGATTTCTCCGGGCGAAATTTCAAAGCTCAGATTCTTGGTCACTAGTATTTGAGGCCGAGAGGGATACGAGAAGCTCACGTTTTTAAATTCAATTTTAGCATTTTTAATCTGAATAGGCTGGCCCCCATCTTCTTCGATTGCTGGGCTTCGATCCATCAACTCAAAGACTCGGTCGGCGGCTCCAAAAGCGCTCACAAAGTCCATCCACAAACTCCCAAGGGTTCCAATCGCAATCGAGACGATCAAGAGATACATCACGTAAGAAGTAAGATCTCCGACCGTTAAATCCCCCTCGATGACTAAGCGGCCTCCAAGCCAAATCATTCCGCCCAGACCGAAAGCAGCCAGAACAGTAATCACCATCGTAAAGCCGGCGATCAATGTAATGCGTCGCCGGACTAGACCCAAAAAAAGAGAAAGCGATTTCTCATATCGTATTACTTCAAAACTCTCTCGAATAAAGCTGCGTACGGTGCGAACTCCACTGATAGCTTCTTCAGCATTGCTCGCCGCATTGGCGAGTTGCTCGCGAGAAGTCTTTGAGAGTTTACGCAGACGTTTGCCAATAAAAATTACTCCAAAGCCAATGGGCGGGACTAATGCCAGCGCAAAAAATGAAAGCTTGGCCGAAGTATAAAAAAGTAGGGCGCTTCCACCGATGGCTTGGGTTAGATTTCTTGCGAGCATCGATAGGTTGACGCCCACGGCGCTTTGAATGACGGCGGTATCGGCCGAAAGCCGGCTCATGAGGTCACCCGTGGGTGTGCTGTCGAAAAAACTCACCTCTTGCTTTAAAAGTCGACTAAACAATTTTTCTCTAAGTCGGAGAACGATTCGTTCCCCCGCGAAGGTAAAAAGCCAAGATCTTATGGCCGTCGCTACCCCTTGGAGGAGAGTTGCCAAAAAAAGAACGAGGGCCACTTGATTGAGCCGATGTAAATCTTTGGGAATAATCGCTTCGTCGATAATCCACTTTACAGCTTGTGGATAGAGAAGGCTGGCAAAGCTCCCGACCAGCAAAAAAACGCTCCCCCAACCGAGAAGACGCTTTTCTGAGCTAGCGAGTTCGAGAAGACGCTTATAGTCCGTTTTTTTTGCCTTCTTCAAGAGGACCAGTCACTAAATGAAAGTGGAGCTCTGGCCGTTCCATAATCTACATCCATTTGCGCAAGCTGCAATTGAGTGGCGAGATCCACATTCACCGCATGCCAGCGAGTGTAGCTATCCAAAACCCAGACGCCACTTTCGCGAG
>Ga0105049_10001527_pt1 | contig 27337 bp, 17 predicted proteins | sample MAT06_FD_78087 | JGI IMG/M metagenome (GOLD analysis project Ga0105049, IMG submission 78087) | Freshwater microbial communities from Lake Fryxell liftoff mats and glacier meltwater in Antarctica - MAT-06 | ecosystem: Environmental > Aquatic > Freshwater > Ice > Liftoff microbial mat | place... | reverse complement strand
CCTAACGACACGACTGTTCGCTCCGAAAAATCCGCGGGTGATTGGTATCACGACCAGATGGATCTCTATTCCTGGTCGTGGTGCTGAAAGTATCTTCGATGAATCAGGCAGATGAATCAGGCAGATGAATCAGGCACAGGGCAGCGACGTTTAGTAGCGCCAGCCCACGCCCACGATCAGCGAGTCCACTTCCAGTCCGATCACGGTGCCTTCAGCGAAGCCACCGGCGTCGTCACCGTTGTCGGTGACCTCATTCTTGAAGCCATGCAGGTAGGCGACCTGCACATCCCATTCCTTGTTCATCTGCCAGCCGAGCCCAAGCGTCGCGTGCCATTCGGTAGTCAGCACTGACAACGCGTTGGCGAAGGCGACGGATTCGGTGATCGGTGAGCGGCCGTACGATACGCCGGCACGCAGCATTAGGTCGTCGCGCACCTTGGCGTTGCAGGCGAGCTTGATGATGTGCTGGTCGCGCCAGCCAAGACCTTTGTCGTCAACCGCGGCACCGAAGAGGTCGACGGAATCCCAGTCGATCCATTTGTAGTCGAGCATCGGCTCCAGCCATGGCAGTGGACGCCAGGCGATGCCGAGCTGCAGCACTGGCGGTTGGTCCGGCGGACCGGCAAAGAGGTCGTCGTATTTGTCCCACGACTGCATCCATTGCCGCGAGGTATAGATCGCGCCGAGGCTGACCTGCTCCCAACGCTGATAAAGCGAGAGTGAAAAACCGCCACCAAAGGAGCGATCAAGTTCGTCGTCGCCCTCGGTCTCGGCGAATTGCAGGGTGAGCGAATTGGAATGGAAGTCGGCGTAGATCAGGTTCGCCGCCAGGGCGACGGACAGGCCATCAGCGATCGTGCGTGCGTAGGCCAAGCTGGTAGCCATCACCCGTTGTTCTGCGGTGGTATCGTAACCGCCAGCGGCACCAAGGGCGGAGCGACCAGAGGGCAACTCCATCGCCAAGCCGGAGAGGGTGTAGAAACCGAAGGCGAGTGCCTGACCATCTCCGGATTTCACCCAGGTGAATGCCGGGGCAAAGACGATGACGCTATCGTCCAGCGTCCCATCGGCGGTGTTGGCGACCGCCGGATTGCCTGCTGGTGCGACCTCAACCCGTCCATTGATCACGTCGACACTGGTGTCGACCCGGCTGCTGATGTCGACCAGACCCGCGGGATTGAGTGACAGCCAACTGGAGTTCTGCGGACTGGCGACGCCCGCACCCGCGGTGCCGACTTGCACTGGTCCCGTACCGATCAGGCGCGTGCCTTCAGCGCTATGCAGGGCCGGCAGGCCGATGATGGCCGACCAAGCCAGGACCAGGGGGAGTGTACGAGCGTGAAGTCCGTGCATGTGAGTGCCTGCAGAAGGAGCGTGGGACGGCACTGCCGTCCTATGCGTGGGTGCGGAAACCATGAGCCGGAAAAAGCATATGGGTTCCGGCAGAATTCCCCAAGGGGTCTGCCGCTGGTCCTCGGTACGCGTCACACGCAGTCGGTGTCACCCAGGGCAGGTCAGAGTCCGGGCCACGATCCGCCCGCCGACGGTGCCGGTGGTTGGGCTGAAGCGGGCGACCTCGGCACAGGTGCGGATCAGCCCACGGGCCAGGTCAGCGGCGTCCGCTAACGGCAATTCCGGATGGACGGGATCCCAGGCGCAGCGGTCAGTGATGCGGCGCAGCGCGAGGCGTACCTGATCAGCGTCGAGGCCGGCTTGGTTCAAGGCTTTGGCCGTCTGCGTGCCATAGCCTTGGACCAAGCGTGCGATGGGTTCGGCACCATCGCCGGCCCATACCAAGCGCGCGTTTTCTTTGGTCGGTGCGCTCAACCCGCCGCTAGTGCAGTCCAATCGCCAGCAGGTCGGTAGACGATCAGTCTTGGCGTATCCGGCGACCAGCACGCTGAACGTCGGTTTGGCGTTGTGCGCCGGCAGTGCGGGAGTGCGGAGGTCCTGGGCGAACCGTTCGCTGAGTGTCCAACAGGCGGCTTCCGGGCCGGCTAATGCCTGCGTACGATTGAGCGCTGTGCGCATCAACCCGCCGAGCGGCAGGCCACCGATGGAGCCAGCACCAACGCACAGCGCGCCGAGCGCACGCCCCCAGGTGACGACTTTTTGCGCGCCATCGTGGGTGGTCAGCACACGTCGTCCGCGCGTGGTGTCCTCACAGATCGACGAACGACTATCAGCCGCCAGCACCACGCCACCCGCCACGCAGATGATCACCGCGGCGGTCACGGTCCGTAGATGACCTTGGCCTGCGATGGTGCGAGCTGCGTGCCCATGGCGTTGGGCGACGCGCCGTTCATGCCCAGGTTGCTGGTCAGGTAGGCGCCGGGTTTGCCTTCGACCAACACCTTGGACGAGCCTTTGAGAAACTTCGCCGGGCCCATGTTCATGCCCGAGACCACGCCGCCAGCGACGCCGGCTTCGTCACCCGACGACATACTGATCATCGTGTTGAGCATCAGCGCCGGCATGTTGACGATCATCACCTTGGTCGAGGCAGTCCCTGGATTGGCCATCGCACACTGGGCGATGTTGGGATAAGGAATCGGTATCGGCGGCGCGGGTGGCGCCGGGGTTTTGCACACATCGGGTATGCCCATGCACATGCCGCCGGCTGAAGTTGACGCAGGGAACATTGGATATCTCCGTTTATTCTATCGGTGCGAAGTGCGAAGTTCTGAAAGCGAGCAGTTGGTGATGAGTGCAAAGAAAATTCGCACCTCGCACGGTTGTCCATGATTACCCCAGATGAATCGTAGAGCCGTCAACGGTGACGGTCTCCTGCGCTTTGATCACGACTTGACGCGCCTGTTCGACCGAGCTGCCTTCCACCTGCGTGTGACGACGACCTGCGCTCAGATGCAGCAGGCCGGCGATGCGTTGCATGCATGATTGCGCGGTGGCGAGCAGATCGCGTGCGGCCAGTTCCAGACGCCCGGCTTCTAACTTCATCTGTGGTGCTTCGGCGGTGAACGCGTCACCTGCCTGCACCTGTACCCGACCACCAGCGCGCACCGTCACATCACCGGCGCTGGCCAGTTCGATGCTGCCGGAACCAGCGAGGACGCCGATCGCGTAACAGGCATCAGGCGTGGTCGCGACCAGCAGGAGGTCGCCGACGCGCGGTTGGTAACGCACGGCCATGGCCATGGTCACCAGACGATCGTGACCATCGAGATGTACGCAGACGTTGTGATCATCAGCTTTCGTCACTGATGCGGGGCCGATGGCGGTCTGAGGCAGGACGTCGGTCAACATGGTCATCCTTTCACAGGAGGCGGAACGGGAGGAGGTTCACTGCTGCGGCGTGGCCGCCAACGTTCGGCCGCCAACAGCGCCGGATCATCGCGTTTGGCGCCGCTGAAATCAGTGCCGTCGAAGCGCGTGCCGGTGGTGTCCACGCCGTGCAGGTGTGCGTCTGAAAGGTTGGCGCCGCCGAAGTCGGCCTGCGGCACACGCGCATGTTGCCACAGACTCTGGCGCAGATCGGCGCGCACGAACGCTGCGCCGGTGGCGTCGCACCCCTGCCATTGGCTCTGCGGTCCGATGGCCTGGGTGAATCGTGCCTGTGCGAGTTTCGCTTCGGTGAAGGCGGCACGCGAGATAGTCGCGCCAGTGAAGCCGGCACCGCGCAGATCGGCACGCAGCGCTTTCAGTCCGGTCAGGATCGCACCGTCGAAACGTCCACCTGGGACGCTGGCGAGGTTGAAGGACGATCCGCTCAAATCTGCGCCGGTGAAATCCGCCTGATCCAAGCGGGCGCTCTGAAAGCTACAGCGCACCAGTGAGGCGCGTGGCAGGCTCAGACGTGATGCGCGCGCGCCAATCAGACTGCAACCGGTCAGCGTTGCTTCACGCAGGTCGAGTTGGTCGAGATCAAGTCCGTCGAGGCCGACCGCGGTTACGGTCGCGCCGCGCAAGACGGTGGCGTTCCAGGTCAATTCCACCAGCAGCGTGCCGATGAGCGATGCGCCACTCAGATCGCAGCGCGTCAGATTACAACCATGCAAGGTCGCGTGATCTAGAATCGCCTGCGGCAAGCGTGCCTCGCTGAAGTCGCATTCGATGCAACTGCTGGCGGCCAAGCGTAGTCCGGCGGCAGTAAGGCCGGCGAAACGGCAGCGCAAGAAAGTCGCGCCGGACAGATCCCGATGAGCGAGGGACAGTGGGCTGAGATCCGCGTCTTCGAATGTCAGACCCACCACCGGCGTGACGGCGCTAAGACGAGTGACGGCCGCGGGACCAGCGAATACCGTGCTCATGTCAGCACCGTCCGCGTCACGTCCGCACCAGTGAATGTCGCACCGTCCACGGCACAGACGCTGAAGTCGCTCTCGAAACACAACGCACCGCTGAACACCGCTGCGCGACAATCGGCTTGATGGAACGAGGTGTGCAAGCACTTCGCGCCCGACAGATCCGCCCGTTGCAGATCGGCTCCGACGAAGAGCGCGTCAGTCAGGTCGCAGGCGTTCAGGCGCGCATGCGTCAGCACGGCTTGCGGGAACACCGCACCCGGCAGATCGCTTTCGCTGAAGTCCGCCTGCACCAGTCGAGTGCCTTGCCAGCACGACGTCCCTGCCTGCATATGGTCAAGTCGCGCGTTGCTGAAATCACTGGCGACGATGCGGGTATTGATGAGCCGCGCTCGTGCGGCGTTCAACCGCAGTGCCGAGACGTTGATCAGCGATGCGGCGCTGAGATCGGCACCACTGAGATCGGCATCGTCCAGTCGCGTTCCGGTGAAGGAGGCGCCGATGAAGATCGCGCCACGCGCACGCAGGCCGTCGCCTCGAACGCGATCGAATGCTGCCCCCGCTGCTTGGACACGATCGAGGGACGCGCCCCGCAGCCACGCGTCTGTCAGTTGTGCGCCGGCCAGCACCGCATCATCGAGTACCGCGCGGTCTAGGTAGGCACGGGTGAAATCCGCAGCCGTGGCCTCGATGCCGACCAGACTGGCGTCGCTGAGATCGGCGTATTCCAGACGCGCACCGCTTAGACGCGCGCGATCAAGGCGCGTGCGTCGCAGGCTGGCACCGCGCAGGTCCGCGCCACTCAGGTCGCAGCCGCTGAGATCCCGTCCGCTCAGATCCAGGCACGCAAGGGGCGCGCCGCGCAGATCCGCGCCAGGAGCGATGCGTGCCTGCCAATCGATTGGTGGCGCTGTCACCGGTACCGGTGCAGGTGGTTCGACGGGCAGCGGGATCGCCGGTGCGGGTTCGGGGATCGCCGCCAGATCGCGCAGCAACGCCTCGCTGGCGGGTGGCGTGTTGAGCAATTCCACCGCGACCAGCAAACGACGCACACAGGCGAGGTCACGTCCACGCACCGGCAACCAGCCGCGCCACAGTAGCGTCAGCGTGCCGCGGCCGGTGTCGGCGTGCACGGTGTCGAGCGTCAGCGCTTGGACTCGGCGTCGTCCACCTGCGGCGTCGTTTTTGGCATGGTCTTTGGCGTCGTCTTTGGCGTCGTCTTCGACGGCGATGCGCATGGCGAGCTTGGGCAGGTGCGTCGACCACTCCGCAGCGGACGGATGTAGGTGGACGAAGGAACAGGCCTCATCACCACGCAGGTAACCGGCCACGCGTTGATCCGCGGGCGCAGCGTTGAAATACGACCAGTCGAAATCTGCGGGATACGCCGGCGCATGACGCTTCAGCCAGTCGGCGGGAAAAGTGCCGAGCAGACGGGAACGCGTGTACCACAACGCATTGAGTGGCCCGACCCCGGCCGGTGGTTGCGGCGACTTCGGTTTGGCCAGCAAGCGATCCGGCCATTCGAGGTTGGGCAGGTGCTCGCTGTCGCGGCCACAGCCTGCGGGATTGTCGCGCCAGGCCGGACCGCCGTAGGCACGGCTCCAGGTCAGCGGCATGACGGTGAACGGCTGCGGATCGCTGGCACCGGCAGAGAAGAAACCTTTGCGCCAGGTGCGCTCACCGAACACCGCGATGCGTTTCTGCACCGCGCCGACGCTGAACCCGGCGACCAACGCGGGCACGGCACGACCGCCGGGTGCGTGGCAGGATCCGCTTAGCAGCACGTCGGCCTGTGGTTTGAACGGTGCGAGTTCGCTGTCGGCCAAACACTCGCCGTGGGGATCGTCACCGGCGAACAGGCAACCACCGGGAGCTGGCGGTGGATCGACTGGCGTCAGCGCTTGTCCCGGCACCAAGTGGAACACGCGTTTGACCACTACCACCAGCATCGGCCCGGAGGGGTGGCAACCGGTGACAAACGGCACCACCGCGCCGCCGGAGTTGTTCTGCAACAACAGCGTCATGGGCGGGCCCAGATAAAGGCACGTGATGCGGTGGTCATGTCGTTCATCCGAGTTGGATGATGGCGCCCTTGATCTGCACCGGGCCAGAGCCTTCGATCTTCACCATCGCACCCTTGAGCCCGAGCGGGCCGGTGGCTTCCAGGTCGGCGGTGCTGCCCGCCTTGATCTTGAGTGCAGCCGAGGTCTTGAACTCCGCCTGGACCGCGTCGATCAGCAGGCCGCTACCGCTGACCGATGGCGCTGACGCACTGACGCTGGTCGATGGCGCCGAGACTTCGCTGCCATCGACGGCGGCGGTGCCGTCGCCCTTCTGTGAACCGGCGGCGCCAGTGAGATCGCTGGCATTCCCCACCAATCCGGCGGCGGTGCCTTTGATCCCACTGGCGTCAGCCTTGGGTCCTGCACCCGGAGCAGAACCAGCGGCACCAGCCGATTGTTTGATCACCAACGTGCCGGCTTCGAGCATCAGCTTGCCGGCTTTCGCGGCGAAGGCGTCCTCCACTTGGATGTTGGCCTTGCCGGCGGAGAGCGCGTAAACCTCCTTCACCGCGTGCAGGTGGTTCTTCTCGACATGCGTCCAGCAGTCGCCGCTGGTGTCCTCGAAACGATCGCCGTCGACCACGTGGTAGACCTTCGGCGATTCGGTCCAGGTGACGTGCAGGTTGGTGGCCTTGTGGTAGTCGACCGCGTGTTTGGTCGACAACGCGGTTTCGTACAACTCGGTTGAGATGGCACGTTGATGATGGTGACTGCCATCGACGTGTTTGCGGTGGTAGGCCACGTCCTGATCGAGTGCGAGCGAAGTGAACGACTCGCGCTTCAAATCGCTCTTAAGCGTGTCGTGTGATTCGAAGCCGCCGCCGTAGCGGAAGCGATTGCCTTCGCCCCATTCGAAGGAGCTGGTCTTGGCGGTGAAAAGGTAACGGTCGCCGCTTTCATGGATCGTCACGGCGTCGCCGCTGTGGTACTCGGTGATGTCGCCCATGGTCTTGCGGTGGACGCGGCCGTACTGGATCGCGACTTCGGGACCGACGTTGAGACGTTGCCAACCGATCGAGCCGCTGAAGCGGTAACATTGGAAAGCCGGGTTGGCCTTATCGGCGTTCGCTTCGTCGACGTAGGCGAGTTTTTCTTCCAGCGTCTTGCTGTCGCGTTTGGCGAGTTTGGCCGCGGGGTCGTAGCCGTCCTTGCGTTTGGTGTGGTTGTCGTGCGCCGGGGCCGTGGTGGTCGGTTTGTATTTCGCGCGGTCGAAGACGCGGAAAATGCTGGTGAAGTCTGCGCCAACGTAGGCGGGACGATCGTCACCCAGATCGAGGCCGGTGACCTGATGGGCGATGGCGGCGTGGTCCCAGAAACGTGGATCTGGATATCCGCCGGCATCCCACAGCGGTTTATCGCTATCACTGCTGGACCCGCCCGAACCACCGGCGGCGTAGGTCGATGAACCGCTCTGCGCTGTTGGTGCAGCAGGAGGCGGTGTGCTTGCCGCATACTGCGACGAGCCGACACCCGCTGGTGAAATCGCCACGCCACCAGCAGCATTCTGCGCTGACGGCGCCGAGGTCGCGGCCTCGGCGGCCGTGAAGTCGCGCCCAAGCATATCAAACGCGGTGGCCTTGCCGTTTTCCAGGTAGATGCGCTGCGCGTTGTACTGGTCGTCCAGCTCCATGCGGTTGCCACTCGACGAACGCAGGACGTTCTTGTGACTGTTGCCCTGCGTCACCGGTGCGAGCGCATCTTTGTTGGTCACTGCGCCGACGATCACCGGGCGATCGGGATCACCGCCGATGTGGGCGATGATGACCTCGGTGCCGACGTGCAGCGGGAAGTGCAGGCCGTAACTGTCGCCCGCCAGCGGTTGCGCCATGCGGATCCAACACGAGGCGGCCTCGCCTTTTTTGTGATCGGCAAGGTCGAACGGCAGGCGAACGCGGTATTCACCGCGTTCGTTGACCTCGGCGATGGAGTAGGGATCAAGCGAACTGTTGCCCGCGGCGTCGTGGTCGCAGGTGGTGCCATCGATCACCGCATGCATCACGCCCTCGATCGCTGGCCACGGCGTGGTGCGTGCCGGACGCCAGGTACGCGTCGCGGGAATGGCGCGGAAGCGGTTGCCGTAATCAGCAACCGAGCCTTTGCCTGCGCCGTCACCGCGATCAGCGACGCCGTGGTGTTCGACTTCCAAAAGCACGAAGGCGGCCTGCGGCAGGCCGTATTTCTGACAGCCCGCGGTTTTCACCTGCATGCTCGGACGGAAGTCAGTGCATGAGGTCTCACCGGTGAGTTGTTCCTCTTCGGCGTCGAAGCGTTCGGCACGTCGCGTCGCCAGCCACGTGCCTTGTTGGCGTGTGTCGTAGCGCGAATCCGGTTCGTGGTGCACCAACGGCACCTGATCGTAGGCCTTAGGCGGCTGACCGTTTTTTCCGGCGCGGGTCTGCTTCGATACCAACATGCCGCCCGCAGGATCACGCCACACCGGCGCGGCGTTGTTGTAGTCCTGCAACACCACGTGGTGTTGCACACGACAAACGCGGTGGGCCAAGCTGAAGGCCAGCCGCGTGCGGGTGAAATCGTTGTCCGCTGCTGGCTGGTAGGTCAGCGTGTGTTCGTTGTCGACCAGCGGCGCGTAATGATCCTTGTTGTCCATCAGCACCAGCTTCTCGCCCTGGGTGGTCTGCTCGAAGGCGAAGAAGATGCCTTCGTGTTCAAACCAACGGCAGAGGAAGTCCCAGTCGCTTTCGTGGTACTGCACCAGGTACGGGCGCTTGGGATAGTCGGCAGCGCGCAGGTTGGAAACCACGAAGTCGCGACCGGCTTGCATGCCGTACGGGCGCAGGACCTCTTGGACCACGTCGATGATGGTCTGCTGCTCTTTCATGAATACCCGGCAGCGGCGTGAACGGGTCAGCAGCCACAGGCGCGGCACCAGGGTCAGGCGCACGTGGAAGCCGTCCTCCCGCCGGCCAAGCAGTTGGGCATCGGCGATCAGGCCGCCGATGCGGCGGGAGCCGACGTGAACCAGCTGTGCGGACTTCTGCGGATCGATGGTCAGTGCCGCATTCCCGTCGAGCAGGTCGGCCAGGACCGGCGCCTCGTCGGTGTCGATCACCTCGATCTCGTAGCGATAGAGCTGGCTGATGCGCTCGACCCCGTCGAAGCGTTGGACGTGGAAGCGCTCGGCGGGGGTCCCCGCAAGGGTGAAGCCGAAGGTGGCTCCGGGCAACATGCGCCATTCGGCCATGGGAAGCTCCTTCTCGGCATAAAGCCGAGGGACAGCCGACTATCATCCATTGATCATCGGCACAGGCTGGACGGGAACGGTCCCGATGTACCTGCCCATCCTTGCATGGCAACCGCAGGCGGCATTCTGCGGAGCGTTCCTGGGCGGCAGCCCACGTGAGCTGCTCTTTTTCGACTCCACCCGTTTTCTGCATCCCGCTGTTTTCTGCATCCCGCTGTTTTCTGCATCCCGCTGTTTTCTGAATCTCCCCGCCCTTTCACCCAGGGCCGCATCATCAGCAACGATGGCCCGTGGTTCCGGTCTTCCGGACCCGCCGGTCCAGCACTCCAAGGATGGTCATGGTCGATCTCGCCAGCATTCCCGCCCTCGGCACCACTCCCGTTCCTGGGAATATCCCAGCCGGTGAGTCGCTCCGCTACGATCCCGACTACGAGGCGCTCTCCGCCGAGATGGGCAAACTCGGCACGCCGGACGCCAGCACCATTGACTGGAAGCTGGTGACCAACCGCGCCGCCTCGTTGCTGGAACGCACTAAGGATCTGTTCCTGGTCGCCGCACTCAGCCACGGGCTGCTGATCACCCAGGGCATGGCGGGCTACGCCGCCGGTCTCAAGGCCATGCACGGCTTGGTCACGACCTTCTGGGATGGCCTGCTGCCGGCGAAGAACCGCATGCGCGCACGGACCTCGGCGTTCTCGTGGTTGTCGGAACGCGCTGAAGCGTATTTCGGTGATCAGGCGAATGCGTCTGGCATGGACGTCACGCACGTCGTCGCCTGTGCCGCGACCGCGGAAGAGCTCTTCGCCTTCTGTTCACCGGACAAGCTGGAGGGCGAAGATTCCGGCTTGGGTGGTTTGCTGCGCTGCCTACGCGAGGCCAAGAACAAGCTCGGCGGCGGCGCACCAGCGGTCGCGGAAGCGTCAGACACTGGCGTTAGCGGCGGCGACACCAACTCATCCACCTCAGCAGGAGGCAAGGCCATGACCATCAACATTCCGACTGGCGGCGCGGCGCTCAATCCCGCTGGCGTCATCGCCACCCGCGACGAGGCCTTTCGCCGGCTCGCCGACCTGGCGGATTTCTTCATCAAAGCCGAACCGCTCAGCCCGGTTGGCCACCTGCTGCAACGCGCCTCCAAATGGGGCAAGATGTCCTACAAGGACCTTTACATGGAACTGCTGGCGCAGAACCGCGATGGTCGCGCCATGTTGATGGACGCGCTCGGGATCAAACGCGAGGAAAGCGAGACTTAGTCGACGTCGGCTGCTTCCACGGCTGATGCCGTTCACCCTGACCAAGGCGACCTGTCATGACTGACGCCGACGATCTTCTCGCTTCCATCGCTGATGCTTCGCAGGCGGCTTCGCGTGGTACTCCCACGCCGGGCGCCGGTGCAGGTCGCGCGTCCAACCTCATCGGCCAGGTGAGCAAGCAGGTGGCGAAAGAATCCGCCGCCGCTCGTCCGCCCGTGAGCGCAGCGACCGTGACCAGCATCGAGGTACTGCTTGGCCTCGATGAAAACGCGTGGCGGGTGTTCCTCGACAAAGCCCCGACCGACGCGTTGGTCGCGTGCTTGGTGGATGCGAGCGAAGCGTTCCGCTCGCGGGTGATCAATGCGCTCGACGATGAATCACGCATCTGGATCAAACAGAACCTCAAACTGCTGACCGAAGTCACCCCGGCGCTGCGCGACCATGCACGTGAACAGGTGTTGGCAGCCGCGAATCACATGATTGGCAACGGCGTGATTCCACCGCCCGGTAGCCGCAAGCCGCGGACGGAAGACACGTCTGCTCCTGTCGCTGCGGCGCCCGTTCCGCAGATGCCGCGCGTCGACGTCGGTTTCGGCGGATTCTCGCCGACGCCGGCCAAGGGTTCGCCGGTGATCGAAGACAAACCCGCACCCTCAGCCGCCGAGCGCAGCGATGATAACGTCGGTCCACTCAGCAATTCGCAGGGGGTTGGCCTCGGTGCCGAGATGACCTTTCATCGGCAACCCGGCGATCCCACCATCGCGCTGGTGTCGGAAGTGGTCAAAGTTGCCAAGGGCAAGAGCCCCGCGGACCTCGCCGCCCTCGCCGGTCATCTCGATCAGCCGCTGTTGGTGGAAGGCCTGCGTTTGGTCGCCCAGGGCATCAACCCCAATGACCTCGCCACCGCGTTGCACGCGGCGCAGGCGGAACTGCTGGCGGAATACAGCCGGCAGCTTGATGTCATGCGCGAAGGCGTGCTGACGATCCGCTTCGGTGAAGGCGTCGACGAGTTCCGGCGGCGCGCAGAACGCTGAGCGAAACACGGGAGCATGTCATGGATCATCTGGCGGCCGGTAATGTTTTCGTCGACTTCACCCCGCTGGAGCTGTTCCGGGGCAATACATTCGACCTTCGCACCAGGGAACTGACGCCGAACAAGAAGCCGGACTTGGTCACTTTCGAAAAGAGTGGGATTATCTATGCGAAGAAACGGAGCGGTGGACTTTCACTGTTCGACAACATCTATCCGAAGTACAAAGCGAAGACATGCCGCCGCATTGTCAGCAAAACGGTGATTCCCTATGGACTGGAGCTGATCAAAGATCATCAGATGGATGGCTACGACATCTGGCATTACATCGCCGCTCCACGTTGGGACATGCCGGTTGCTGAATACATTAACTTATTGGAGACGTTCGCGAAGTTCTCGATGCCAGTTGTGGGCGCGAAATGACCATGCTGAACACCAAGGACGCGCTCGCGCTGTCCTACATCCTGAAGCAACGAATCGAAGGAATGAAGGAGCAACTGGAGAGGGAAACGGAGACCACCGACGGCGAAGACATCAATGACCTGATCCACTATGAGGTGATCTTGTCAAAGTTGCATAAGATGACGACAGAGTAGAGCCAATAGAACAGGGATATCCGTCAATTTCAGAAATCGTCGTACACGCCCGGTCGTGCGCTGTAGCGCTGACCGCCGATCGTCAGCGTGGTGCCCAGCGTCAGCGCTTTCCACGGCGCCCCGGGTTCGTGGGCGCGCCAGATCCAGCGGCCATTGAAGAGGGCGATGGAACAGGCGCCGTCGCCCTTGGCACCGTGCGGAATGAGCATCGCGTCGCTGGCGCCGAGCGTGAGCCGGCGCAGCACCAGGGCGTAGGCCAGCTCCGGACGGTTGCGTGGGCGGGTGATGGTGACGGCGTCGAACAGGTGGTCGGTGTCGAGGCCGCAGATCGCGCTGCCGTTGGAGGGAGCGGTGCCGATCAGGTCCATCTGCCGCACGCCCTGACGTGCGTGCACATGCATAGAGAGCGCTACTGCTCCGGCGACAAGCACCGCGTGGTCGCGGCCGTGATCAAGAGTCTTCGGGGTTTTGGCGGCCAGTGGCGCGCCATCCAGGCTGGTGCCGTTGCCACTGCCGATGTCTTCGATCAGCAGGGCGGCGCGGACCGCATCGTAGCCGAGTTGGAAATGTTGCCGGCTGACTTTGAGGCAATCGTCTTTGAAGGTGGTGGTGGGATAATTGCGCAGGCAGATGTCGATCGGTGGTTCGCGCAACTTTCCCAACTGCAGTTTGGGTTTGGCGAACAGCAGCAGCAGGCGCTCACCATCGCCGGCGAGCGTCACCCAGGGACTGACCAGTGCGCGATCAAGACCACCGTCCAGGTGTTCCCCGGGAGCAGGCGTGCCGTGGCTGCCTGGTGCGATCACGGTCTCGTCATTGGCGGTGATGGGCGTGAAGCCGGTGGGCGTGGGTTCTTTCACCAACTCGGCGTAGCTGTCGCGTTTCTGGTAGCCGCCACCGGTGAGCATGCGCGCGAGCATGGTCTCGGTGGCCTCGGCGTTTGGTGCGGGCGTCCCTGGCGGACGTGGCGCGAGGTTCTGCTGCGACACCACAGCGCCGGGTTTTTGGCCGAGCGCAGCGAGCGCCGCGTTGACCGCGGTGAGCAGCGCGGTGGGATCAGCGTAACGTTCTTCCGGCTTCTTCGCCATGCAGCGACTGATGATGGCGGCGGTGAGCTGGCTCACAGCGGGTTTCAATGCGCGCACGTCGGGTACCGGTGCAGTGCGGTGGGCGTGCAATACTTCCTGGAAACGCCCGTGATAACACTCACGCCCGGTGAGCGCGAAAAAGAGCACTGCGCCCAGCGCGTAGAGGTCGGAACGGATGTCGATCGTGCTGGCCCCGACCACTTGCTCGGGCGACATGTACGCTGGGCTGCCGACCAGCGCACCTTGCATGGTCAACACGGTGGAACTTTGCGCGGTAGAACGGGCGATGCCGAAGTCGGCGAGTTTGGCTTGGCCATCAGTGTTGGCGAAGAGGTTGGCCGGCTTCAGATCGCGGTGGACGATTTGCCGGCGGTGGGCCTCGGTCAGGGCGCCGGCGATGTGATGGACGATGGTCAGCGCCAAGGGTTCGGGCAGGCCACGGCCCTCGGCCAGTTCTTTGAGGTCGTCCCACGGCACGAATTCCAGGACCATGTAGGGCGTGCCGTCGACTTCTCCGCCACCAAGGCAACGTACCACCCCGGGATGGTTGATCTCCTGCATGATCTTCTGTTCGCGGGCGAAGCGGGCATGCAGTTCGTCAGCGCCGGACAGATCCCGCCGCATGGACTTCACCACCACCAACTGCTGGTCAGGACCGCTGGTCAGCCAGACATTGCCCATGCCGCCGGTGGCGAGGTGAGCGAGCGGGCGGTAGAGGCCGAAAGCCGGCTGTTCCGGACGCGCCAGATATTTGAGCAGTTCCTTGGCCAAGGTGGTGCTGAGCCCATCGGCTTCGGACAACCAGCGGCGCACCCGTTCCAGATCGTGCAGCCCGCGGCTGGCCAGTACCTCACCCAGACGGACGCTCTGCAACGGATCAAGGATCCGTCGCTTGCGTGCCGTGTGGCCGAGTGCTTCTGCCAACGCCGTATAGGTCATCCGTCTGACTCCAGCGCAGGCAGTTGAGCGGGCCAACGGCAGGTGGCAAGTCGGGGCAAGGCGGTGAGAGGCGGTGAGGCTCGGGTGCGGGTCCAGGGGCGGCAGAGCCCCTGGCAGGCGTAGCGGACGGAGTCCGCGAACAACAATCCCCCGAGTGCGCCTGCGCGCGCGAGCGGGGACGGGGTTTGGTTTCGCGTGAGCGAAACACCCCGGCAAAGCCGGTGTCGCACCGGACCGATCACCGCGAAGCGGCGAGTCGGTATGGGGCGCAAAACCCGATAACCATGTGATTGCAACTGGCACGCCTCGACCTGTGGGCTATGGTCCCCGCGCTCATCGTCAGCCCGCCTACGCATGGTGCGTAGTTCTTGGAGCGACCAGCAGTCTTTCACCGCATGAGCGATCAACTTCCACCGCTCAAGGATCCCTTCGCCATCGGTGACGATGAGCGGGATGCTCGTGCCAGGCGTACGCCGCTTCCGAGTGGACCGGTGGAACTTCCTGATCCGTTTGCGCATCGTCCTCGACCGCTGGAAAATACCCCGGCACCCGCGCCGATCATGCGTCCGCTCAAACGACCGGCGCTCAGCGACACGCCGCTGGCGCGTAAGCCGTTCACGCAGGCGCTGCCAGCGCCCGTCCCGGTCGACCGCAGTGACCAGCCCACGGTCGCCATCTCATTGAACACCAGCGATCAGACGCATCAGGCAGATCACGCGACGGTGTCGATGCCCGGGTTCGCGGATCTGACTGGGCGTGAAATGACCATGCCGGCGACACCGGTAGAAGGCTCGACGGCAGCCCGTGGGTCGCCCGTGTTTGGCGCTGAACCGACGTTGTTGACCGGTCGTGAGATGACTATGCCGGCGACACCGGCGGAAGGCACGACCCCAGCGCCCGTGTCGCCGATGCTTGGTGCCGAGCCGACGTTGCTGACCGGTCGTGAGATGACCATGCCGGCGACGCCGGCCGAAGGTTCGACGCCAGCGCCCGGCGGTGACGCAGCCCGCGCTTCGATGCACACGCCGCGCACTTTGCCCGGCATGGCCGGCATGGCCGGCATGGCCGGCCTCACTGGCATGGCCCAGCGCACCAGATCGACCAGCGGCAAACCGTCGACCGGCATCCGCCACTCGACCACCGCCACCAGCGACGATGCGTGGCATTACCAGGGCCGCGCCGGGCAGTTCACCGGTCAGGAATGGGGCGACTGGGACATCGGCGGCATTCTTGGTGAAGGCGGTATGGGCGCGGTCTACCGCGCGAAGCAGAAGAGCCTCAACCGCCGCGTCGCGGTCAAGGTCTTGTCCCCGAATCTGGCGGCCGATCTGCGTCTGCTGCAACGTTTCCAACTCGAAGCACGCACGGCGTCACTACTGTCCTCGCCCAATGTCGTGCAGGTGTTTGCCGCTGGTGAATTCGAGGGCAATCACTTCTTCGTCATGGAGTACGTCGAGGGTCGCGATCTCTACGACGTGATGAAGGAGCGTACCGCCGCGGGCAAACCCTTCACGCCGGACGAAGCAGCCGGCATCGTCATTCAGGCGGCCAAAGGTCTGGTCGAGGCAGCACGCATCGGCGTGGTCCACCGCGACATCAAGCCGCCCAATCTGATGGTGACCAACGATGGTTTGGTCAAGGTCGCTGACTTCGGCATCGTCAAAGTGATGGGCGAAGCCGTGCTGACCATGACCGGTCAGGCGGTCGGAACGCCGTCATATGTCAGCCCTGAACAAGGCCGCGGCGAATCGGACATCGACCAACGCAGCGATCTCTACAGCCTGGGCGTGGTGTTCTACGAACTGCTGACGGGCAAAAAGCCGTTCGAAGCATCGACCCCCAACGCCATCATCTATCAGCATTGCTACGGCGAACCGACGTTGCCGCGCGAGCTCAACCCGGCGATCGACGAAAAGTACCAGGCAGTGGTGCTTAAGTGCCTGCAGAAGAAGCCGGAGAACCGCTACCAAAACGCCGCTGAACTCATCCGCGATCTGGAGGACATCCGCTCCGGCCGCATGCTTGCCTCGGCGCTGGCAAACTATCGCAACGGTACCGGTGCCGACGAAGCCAAACGCGAGAACATGAGTTGGGCCCAACGCCACCTGTTGGTGTTAGTTGGCGCCATCGGTGTGGTGGTGATCGCCGCTGGCTTGGGCATCTGGTCGCTGATCGCTGCCAGCAACGAAGACAATTATCGTCGGGAACTGGAACTGGCGCAGGCCAAGGAGCTGTTTGAGGTCCTCAAGGATCTCGACAGTGCGCGGGCGATCCCGGACCGCGCGGAAGAGAATCTTGCGACCTACGAGCGGCTGTCGGTGGCCGATCAGCGGCGCGTCGCATTGTGGCGTAACAAACTCCGGCACGTGGGCGAGCTGAGAGAGAAGCTGAAAATTTTGGACGGCACGACGCTGGCATTGGATCAGCGTCGTGAGGCCAAGGTGAACTTGCTAAAATACCAGGACTTCGTCGGCACCAACGACACTCGTTCGCTGACCTGGAACCAGAGCCTGGAGTTTCTCGACAAGGACGAGCGCGATGCGCGCACCCGGCTGCGGCAGATCGACCAGGGCGATCTGAATCAGACGGTAGTCCAGGGTGCCCAACCGCTGCTAGCCCAACTCGCCCTGCTGGCCGGCCAAGATGATCCGCTGGTCAAGCGCATGACCGTGCGCTTCGCCGACTTCGCTACCCAACGCGACCGTCTCATCGCCAGCTTGTCAGCGCTGGATGGGGACGTGGTGATCACTGATGCCATGCGTGCTCGCATGGGCGGCGAACTGGAAGAGCTGAAGCTGATCCTCGGTAAGTTGGACGAGCGCATCACGCGCTGGGGCGCGAAGCTCAATTCCAACGCTGAACGCATCGCCACCCTGCGCGGTTACTTAAATGATCGAGTCAAGGACTTCGACCTCCCGCCAGTGGCGATCCAGCTCGAACTGAGCAAAGATTTTGCCGAGTTGAAGGAACTGGTCGACGTGAACGACCCGCAGATGCAGGCGTGGAAGGGGAAGTTCGCCGCCGCCAACGCCGAGATCGAATCGCTGCGCAAGCGCCTCGCCCGCCTGGATCAGCCGAACCTCCTGGCAGTGGTCGAGGTTGAACCGCTCGCCAAGTTGCTTGAATCGCTCCACCGTTTGGTCGGTGATGGTGATGAACAGCTCCTCGCCTGGCAGGAGCGACATAAGGCGGCGATCGCGCGTCATGGCGAGCTGCGCAGCGCACTCGCGCGTCTGGACAACAAGGATCCTCTGACGCTTGATGAGCAACGCTTGCTGGCTGGCGCGCGTGAATTGTTCGCCAGCGTTGGCGGCTCGTCGCAGGAGCAGGATGCGAACTACCAGCGCCGTCTGAACGATGAGCGCATTCAAACGCAGGTGCGCGTTGAACGTCTGCGCACGCTCGACCAAATTGCACCGCTGCCGGACAAGCTGTGGGACGATCTCGACCTCTATGCGCACCAGGCGGGCGAGCAAGACGCCGATGTACGTCGCTGGAAGCTCAAGCGTGGGCGGATCACCGACCTGACTGCTCGACTGGCCACGCTCGATACGGCGGCACCGTTGCCCGAAGGCGTCGATGCACTGCTCGACCGCTTGGTGGAGGAGGTCAGCGCTGCTTCGCCCGATGTCGACCGCTGGCGGACGACGGTCGTCCGCATCCGTGCCATTGCGGTGTCGTTGGCACCCCTCGATCAGGTGGAATCGTTGCCCTCGGGGGTGGTGGCGAATTTGGCGGAATACGGTGGCCTGGTTGGCGAGAACGACGGCCACTACCGACGGTGGCGGACGAAGGTCGAACGGGTCGCTGCGCTGATCGCCACGCTGGATCGCGCGCTTGCTGCCTACAGTCATTCGCCGGCGGCGCACACCCAGATGCAGGCCGACTACCGCGAACTATCGGCGCTGGTTTCACCACACGATCCGCAGGTGGTGGGGTGGGCTCCGCGCTTGGCCCATCTTGACGGTCCGCCCAAGCCGACCTGGGCCGCGGCGCATGGGCGTGATGATTTTGGCGTCTGGGCGGACCTCGCGATCACCGAAGCGGTGACCCAGCGTTTCCGCTTCGTGCCGTCGGGTGGCTTCGTCATGGGCAGTCCGGACAATGAAGCTGGCCACGAGGCCGATGAAACTCAGGTCCGCGTGACCATCAGCGCCGCATTCTGGCTGGCGGATACCGAGTGCACGCAGGCGCTGTGGCGGCAGGTCACCGGCAACGATCCGGCGCGTCATCGTGGCGATGATCGTCCGGTGGAGCGCGTGTCATGGGCTGATGCACAGGCTTTTATCGTCCGCGCAAAGGATCGTTTCGTCGCGCCGATACGCCTGCCGACCGAGGCGGAATGGGAATACGCCGCCCGCGCTGGTGGCAGTGGCGTGTTGAGCAGTGCGCGTGCTGATGCGACCGCACTCGGCACCGTGGCGTGGTATGACGCCAACTCCGGTTCAACGACCAAGGCGGTCAAGCTGCGTTTCCCCAATCCCATCGGTCTCTACGACCTGCACGGCAATGTGTGGGAATGGTGCCAGGACCGTTACGCGCCGTACACCACGGTGCCAGTGAACGACCCGCTTGGTCGCGATGGCCTGACCTGTCTGGTGCGCGGCGGTTCGTGGGGCGACCCTGCGGCGACCTGTCGCGTCGCCAACCGCGCGGCCTTGCGCCCGGACGTACGCTCAGCCTACGTCGGCCTGCGCTTGGCTGCTGACATCGAGTGGGCAGAAGGCGCACCAGCGCCGGTGTTCCCGCCAGTTGCGAATGCGCCCGCCACTCCGATCGCCCCCAGCGCAGCGCCAGTGCTGGCCGTGCCGCCGAGTGACGTTGCTCCTGAAACGCCGGCAACACCGGTAGAATCCGGTGTCCTGCCATGAGCGTGCGTCTGGGATTCCTCGCCGTTGCGCAGGCGCTGGGGCATAGAGTCGGAGCTGGAGTTGCGCTGTTCCTGCTGCTCATCGGTGTTGCCGCGAACGCGCTGGCTGGGGATGTCGCGTCGGTGGTGGTGGTGGAGCCCGGCGGTAATTATATCACCGGTGAGACCCTGACGGTGCGTGTGGCGTTCTCCCCGAGCGTCGATGTCGATATCACTACTGGACCACTCCCTACCATAGCCTTGAACACGGGCGGCACCGCGACCTATTCGGGAATCACCGCGACCAACCAGGCCTTCCTCGACTTTTCCTACACGATCACTGGCGGTACGACGTCCTCGCTCGCTTCGACCGTCACCCCCCTGATCACGTTGGGTGGCGGCACCATCTTCGAGACGGGCGGCGTCGTCCCTGCCGACCTCACCTTCGTACCGGCACCGATACTATCGCAGACCGCCAGCGGGGTCATCAAGGTGAATCATCAGGAAAGTATCAGCGCCATCGCGGTCACCGATGCGGGCGCCAACCGCACGTCCGGACAGAGCGTCGCCCTGCGCGTGACCTTCAGTGGCGCGGTGGTGGTGAGCGGCACGCCGACGCTGGCGCTCAATTCAGGTGGGAGCGCGCCGTACACGGGCGGCACCGGCACGACTCAATTGACTTTCGTCTACGTCGTCGGTGCGAGCGACAATGCAACCGGGCTCAAGACCGCCAGCGGTACGCCGTTCTCGTTGCCGAATGGTGCCAGCATCGTCAACGCCGACCGTGCGGCGATAATCGCCAACCTCGCCCACGGTGCTTCGGCCAGCAACCTGCTGTCGACCGTGAATTCCCAGCCCACCACCATCAACATCACGCAGCCCGAGACCATCACGAGCGTCGCGGTGGTGCAGGCCGGTGGTGCTTATGTCACCAACGATGTCCTTGATGTGCGCGTGACCTTCAGCGGGCCAGTCGATGTCGTCACTACCGCGGGCACGCCCAGCATCACGCTCAACACCACTGGCAGTGCCGGGGTCGCCTCCTACCTGTCGGGGTCCGGTTCGAATGTGCTGCTCTTCCGCTACACCGTGCTGACTGGGCAGGCCTCCGCCGCTCTCGGCTTCGCCGCAAACGCTTTGAGCCTGAACCTGGGCACGATCACCAACGACAACAACGGCAGCGTCAACGCCACCATTGCGGTGTCCGCCACCACGCTGCTGTCGGTGGTCAATGGCTCGCAGATCAGCGTCAGCAGCCCGACGCCGGCGAGTGTCTCTGGCATCACCGTGAGCGAGGCCAACGGCAACTATACGTCCGGCCAGTCGCTGCATCTGCTGGTGGCTTTTTCTGGTGCTGTCGACGTGCTCGGCTCACCGAGCATCGCGTCGAACAGCGGCAGTACCCTGGCGACCTATACCAGCGGTTCGGGCACCTCGACGCTCACCTTCACCGCTATCATCGGCGCGTCTGACTCGACCACCGCGTTCGATTATGCCTCGACGACGCCCTTCGCCCTGCCGGGCGGTGCGCGCATCGCCAATGCCGGCACCACCATCGCGTCCACGTTAACCTGCGCCACGCCTGGGAACGCCGGGTCGATCAGCGACAACCAGACTGTGAGCGTGAACGTTGCGCCGCGTACCATCACCGGCATCAGCATCGCAGAGGTGGGTGGCAATTACCTCACGACGCAGGTGCTGAACGTGCGCGTGACCTTCAGCGGTGCGGTGACGGTCGGCGGTACGCCGACGATCGCGCTTACCAGCGGCGGCACCGCTAGCTATGCCTTGGGCTCCGGCACCGCGACGTTGACCTTCGCCTACACCATCGCGTCGGGGCACACCGTCGCCACGCTCGACCACAGCAGCAATCCGCCCATCGCGCTCGCCGGTGGCAGCATCCGCAACAGCAATGCCGTGGTCGACGCCAACCTGGCCTTTGCGCCGAGCGGAGCGCTGCTGGGTTCCAACAGTCAGCCGGTGAGCGTCAATCTGTCGCCGCGTGCCTTTCTGGGTGGCGGCACCATCGCCGACATTCCTGCCGGTACCCTGACTTTCCCTCCTGGGTCCGGCCCGTTGGAGACCGTGTTGTCGGGGAGTGGTGTGGTCAGCCCGTCGGCCACTCGCGTCCAGAGCCTGACCGTGACCCTGGTCGATCATCCTGATGGCACGTCCGAAACCATCGGGCTGGCCACCGGCACCAATACCACCGTGGCGCCGTTCACCCTGGTAGCGATCGGCTCGTTCAACAACATCACTGGCACCCTGATCATCACCACCAGCAGCGGGGCGCCCACGGGCAGTGACTACACCACCATCGTACGCGCTCTGGTCTACCGTCATGCCAATCAGGCGGGGGCCACGCCTGGCAACCGCCGCATCCGCTTTACCGCCACCGACACCGATAACCGTTCGGGCGCGGTGAGCACCGCCACCTTGACGGTCGCCTCGGGCCTGCCGGTGGTGGCGCTTAGCGGCATCACGGCCACCCCGGATACCACGCTGGAGTATGCCGAAGGTTCCGGCGCGGTCGCCTTCAGCGCCGCCGCCACCATCACCAATCCGACGCCGACCTGGCAGCCGAATTACAGCACGACTCCGTTCAATCCCTTCGATCTCTATCAGATGATCGGCAACACCAACCTGACATTCTACGTAGGTAGCGTGCTCGACCAGGTCGCCATCACCATGACCAATCCCGATGCGTCGGGAATCTTTCCCAATGACGGCAGCGAGACCGTCACGCTCACCCTGCCGAACGAATATCCGTTCAGCGTTGGCGCGCCCGGCCACTTCCTGGCTTATACCAACGAGTTCTTCAATCCTTACCCGATGTATTCCATCCAGAATCCGGGACCGGTCTTCACCCAAGCGGGCCCGCTCTTCACCACGCAAGCCATCGCGCTTGCCGGTGGACAGACTGGAGCGCAGTTGGGACAGCCGATCTACATCAGCCAAGCGGGAAAATTTCCCATTCCGACCGCAACCGTGCAGGACCTGCTGCGATCACTGCGCTATGCCAATACCAACGCCAATCCCACCAAACATGGCACCCGCCGGCTGATCACCGTGACGGTTACCAACAATTCGACCGGGCCGACCAAGACCTCAGTCGCCACCTCATGCATGGTCACCATCGTGCCGAGCAACAACCTCCCGGTGGTGAGTGGACCGGTGAGTTATAGCGCGGCGGAAGCTGATCCGCTCAACAGCAGTGTGCTGGCGCTTAATGGTCTCAGCGTCAATGACATCGATGGCAACGGGTCGACGGAACGCCTGACCGTGAGTGTGGCCAGCGGCACGTTGCTTATCACCACCACCACCGGTTTGACGGTGAGCGGCAATGGTACCGCCACGTTGGTGCTGGAGGGTGCGCTCGATGGGACGAGTGGAGCGCTGAGTAACGCGCTGGCCCCCGGCAACCTGACCTACCGCCCGACCTTATTCTTTAACGGCAACGACACCCTGACCCTGTCGCTCAACGACCTCGGGAATTCGAGCGCCGGCAACGCCCTGCCGCTCACCGGGACCTTGGGGATACCGATCACCGTCGCCGCCGTGAACCAGCCACCAGCGCTGTTGGTGCCCGGTACCCGCACGGTGGCGGAAAGCATCGATCTGGTGCTCACCAATCTAACGTTGTCCGATCAAGATGCCGGTGCCGGGTTGGTCCAGGTCACGCTCAGTGCTGCACATGGCACGCTGACCCTGGCCCAGACCACCAACTTGGTCGCGGTGTTCAGCGACGTGGAGGGCACGGCCGTACCAGGCTCGCTCGTCGGACTCGCGGCGGCCAATGCGACCATGACCTTCCGCGGCATGTTGAGTGATGTCGGCAATGCCCTGAACACGCTGGTCTATCGTGCGGACACCGGCTTCTATGGCGATAACGACACCATTACCGTTGCGCTCAACGACCTCGGTGGCAGTGGCACACGCAATACCACCAACGTGGTTCCCTCTGGGGTGGCGCCGAGTCCCGCTGGCGGTTCGCAGGCGTGGATCGCCACCCGCACCATCAATGTGGTGGTGCGTTTCGCCAATGCGGTTCCGGTGCTTCAGGCGTCGACGATCAATCCGTTGACGGAGAACCGCGGTATTTCGGTGCCGGTCAATGCCTCGGTGGTCCTGCGTGGTGGCACCGGCATCACGCCGACCTATCCACTGCTCAATCAGCCGCGCACTACGATGTACAGCGATCCGGTCCCCGCGAATGCCGGCACCACGGTGCTGACCGACTCCAATCTGGTGGCCTGGGACGAAGAGACGAAGGACCCACGTGGACTGACCTACGTGATCAACCTCGGCGTGTCGCAAGGACGCCTGCTGCGCCAACGTCCTGGTGATCCGCTCGCCGGCATCCGCATCGTCGCCGTGCCGGTGGCCGTCGACGAGGCCAACACTTTTACTCAGGATGATCTCAACCAGGGGTATCTGAGCTACACCCACAACGGCACCTTGAGTGGCGACGACGGATTCGTGTTTACGGTCCGCGATGACAATCCGCTATCGCGCCCGGTAGCATTTGGCTCGCCGCCAGCGACCGATGCCAGCCAGGGTGAATCCGCACCGATCGTCTTCAACATCGGCATCGATCGCACCTTGCCGCAGGTCATCCTCTCAGGTTCCACCCCGGGCTTCAGCGAACCGGTGACGGTTGGGCTGGCGGTGCCGGTACTGATAGATAGCGGTGTTCAGGTGTTCAACTCATCTGACACCAACGTGCCCAGGCAATTCGCTTCGGCGGGCAACAGTGGCGCGAACATCACCGCCTCCATCAGCATCCCCAGCGGGACGAGTGTCGCCGTCCATCCCGCACCGGCCATCCAGGGGGGCGACGACCTCGACGAACTTGGCATCCAGGCTTCCGGTTCGGTCCACCCAGGGACGCTCGATGTGATGACTGGCATCACCCCATTGGTCTATGGCAGCAGCTTCGTCAGTGGGACGCTGATCGGTTCCTTCACCGGCGGGCGTAATGGCGTACCACTGGTCATCTCGCTCGCGTCGGCAAGCCCGTTGCTGGTGAGCACAGTCGAGGACGTCATCAAGCACCTGACCTTCAGCAATACCTCTAGCAATCCGTCGGCATCGCCGCGGGCGGTCACCATCCAGGTGGTCAACGGCGCCACCACATCGAGTGTTGCGGTGAGCAAGAGCCTGACCGTCCTGCCCTACAACCAAACGCCAACACTGACCTCGGTGCGTCGCATCTTGGCGGTGCCCAATGTGGCGGTGCCATTCACCATCACGCGTGGATCCGCCACGGATCAAACGGTGGCCACCATCGCCGATCCCGACGGTGACGTCACCTACACCATCTTGTCGCAACCGATCAAAGGCACGGTCTCGACCACCTCGGTCCCAGGAGTCTTCACCTACACCGCCGCCGTGCCGACGTCCTCCATCAACGGCATCGTCACCGACGAGTTCACCATCATCGCCAGCGACAACGGCCTGGTCTCCGATGGGGCGACACCGGTGACCAAGTCATCGTCGCCATTGGTGATCGACGTGGTGATCACCGATACCGGTGCCTTCGCGCCGGTGATCGACTCCAACCCACCGTTCGAGACCATCCAGGGCTCGCTGCTGAGTTATACGCCCATGGTTATGTTGCCTGCGGTTGGCCGGCTTGGACTGGTTCCGCAGTTGAGCTTCACCCTGATCGTCCAGGGACAGGCGACGACTCCTACGCTCGGGTTCAGCGCCAGCGATGGCACCATCACGTGGGCGGCGGGTTGGGTGCTGCCTGCGGGCACCGGTCTGGAAACGGGAGTGGTCTACCAGCAGCTCGGCATTCTGGTCAATGATCTGGCCAACGAGACCGCGGCCTATCAGCCACTCATGCTGCGCGTTGTGCAAGCGCCGACCGGGAGCAACTGATGCGCCAGAGCGAATCATCATCCCTAGTGCGTGGCGCTGGTGCGGCGTTTGCGGTGCTGGTCATCTCGGTCGTGATCGGCTGCAGCGGCGCCAACCTGGGTGTGTCCTTTGATGGCGGCACTCAGACCGGTGACCTGCCCGAGAGCATCAACGAAGCGAATGCGCTGTTCGTCATCCTCCACTTGGCGAGCGGTGAGCGCACCACCGCCCTGGCGGTCGATGATCTCGCCAGCAATGCCGCGTATGCCACCGACAGGATGGTGTTCCGCCGCGTGGTCGGCCTGGGCGGCAGCTACTTGCTGGGCGTGTTCGAAGTCACGCAGGCGCAGTGGCAACTCATTGCTCCCGCGTCGCCCCAGCCGTGGGAATTGATCGATGTGGCACAGGTCGGTTCGTCGGCACAGGGCGATACGCTGCCAGCCTTCAACCTCAGTAACGACGCGCTGGCCACCGCGCTCAGCGCGTACAATACCGGGAAGGTGGTGCAGTTGCAGGTGCCCAGCGAGGCACAGTGGGAATTCGCCTGCGCCGCCGGCAGCAGCGGCGCTTGGTCGTGGGGTGATGTCAATGATCGCACGACGTTGACAACCTACGCGCGCGTCGCCGAGACCAGCATCAGCCTGGGACCGCAGGCGGTGGCCACCCGTTCGCCCAATGCCTGGGGATTCTACGACATGCATGGCAACCTGTGGGAGTGGGCCGGAACCGGTGCCGGTGCACGTTGGCGTGGCGGCTCGTGGCATGACGCGGCGGTGCTGTCCAAGACCGCCAACGAGATCGGCACCGCGCAGGGAGTGTATAGCGATACCCATCACGCGCTCGTGGGCGTGCGCCTATTGTTGCGGCAATAGTGCCACAAGAGTGCGACAAGAGTGCGACAAGAGTGCTGCAAGAGTGCTGCAATAGTGCGGCAATTGATCACCGGCGGAACATCTGCCCTTTGGAGTATGCATGCGCCTTTCGTTTCGCGGTTGTTTGGTGAATCGGGGGACGACCAGCATCGCCAGCATGCTCGCCTGCCTGGTGGTGTTTCCGACGCTGCCAGCGGCCGAACTGGTTATGCGCGACCTGCAGGCGGACATGCTGGTGCTGCCGACCAACTTCGATTTCACCCTCGACACGCCGAACTTCACCCGCTCCGGCAGCGATAGTTTCGATGCGGGGACTGCGCTCGAACTCGGCGGCCGCTATTCGTTCAGCCGGGTCGGCGATCCGTTCGGCTTGGTCGTCGGTCTCGACGCCACCACCCAGGCCTACAGCTATGATTCAGAGGATTTTCTCTTCGCCTATGGAGCGCGGGCATCGCTCGGTGCGGGTTACGCCCTCACGGATTCCTGGGCACTGACGACAGAGTTTGGTGCCGCGTTTGGTTGGACGGACCTGTCGCTGCCTGAGAGCGGTAGCAACCAGGGCTTCAGTGCGGATGGTGACTACCGGGCATTCGATCTGCGTTTGGCCGCGCACTACACCATCAGCCGACGCATGCTGATCAGCCTCCAGGTCGGCTACCTGTCGCAGACGCATGACTTGACCACCGATCAAGGCGACGATCTGGAGTTGGAGGTTGCCGGCGTGTTTGTCGGCGTGGGCATGACGTGGCGCTTCTCCAACGCCCCGGAGCGCGTCGAGTAGATTTGCGTGTCGTGGTTGCGGTGCCCACGCTCCCTTTGAACATCCGCGCGTATGAAACCACATCCCCCAGGTGCAGTCGCGAGTCTGGTATTCGGCATCTTGGCGTTGCTGGCCGGGGCCATGCCGCTGATGTTCGGCTTCTTGGCAGTGTTGGCGTGGTACATGCCGTTGCTTGGGTTGATATTCGGTGTGATCGCAATCGTTTCTGCCCAGCGCGCCAGAAGTTCGCTCACGGCTGTGCCCAGCGACTTCGAACCCGGAGGCATGCACACCGCCGGTTTGGTCACCGGCATCATTGGTCTGGTGGTGTCAGCACTGGTGGGGCTGTGGTGCTTGATGATCATCGGGTTGATTGGCGCGATCTTCACCGCGGCGACGAGTGGTCAGCCGATGACTCCACTGGAACAGCCACTGCTCTGGTGATTTGAATCCTGCGCTCACTCAGCCAGCGGCTGGTGGCTTGGCCACCACCACCTGGGCAGCGCGCACCAGTTGGTCCTTCAGTTTGTAGCCCGCGCGGAAGACCTGCACGAT
>Ga0105049_10001524_pt1 | contig 27378 bp, 25 predicted proteins | sample MAT06_FD_78087 | JGI IMG/M metagenome (GOLD analysis project Ga0105049, IMG submission 78087) | Freshwater microbial communities from Lake Fryxell liftoff mats and glacier meltwater in Antarctica - MAT-06 | ecosystem: Environmental > Aquatic > Freshwater > Ice > Liftoff microbial mat | place... | reverse complement strand
GGGCTGGAGTTTGTACGCTTTCGTCGTTGACGGATTCTAAAGCGGTGGGCACCAAATGATTACCCTGTCGATGATTTGGCTGAATCACGCTTGCGCCGGAGCCGAAGTTTCCGAGGATTCGAGAACAGAATTGCTAGAGAACACCAGAACATAACCAGCGGACCACATGTTTCTTCTTTTCGGCACTTCGCGCATTCAACATACGGCCGTAGGTTCAACTCGCGGAAACTAGTCCCAGCACACCAGCATAATCCTTGATGACGAAGATATTCCAAGCTCTGAAGTCGGCTCACAGAGCACTATTCTTTTACATTATAAATGTCCTATAGTAAATTTATAATGTAGGGGTATTTCAGCGTTCGCTTTAGAGGTTTGATGTGGATGACTTTAAATTAAAAACAATTTTCCTACGGCAAACTGTTTAAAAATACTTTGTCAATCAACTTAGCAATCGCGGAGTTGATTGACTTTTTTTCTTATCAAATCTTTTCTACTCCACTCACTTCTTATAATTCTTTTGTTCCCTGTTCCCCACTTTCTCCCCTTCTGTATTTACTAAAAAACTAACAACTTAAAACGACAACTAGCTACTAGTATCTAACTCAGACTATTGCTTCAGTCCTCCCCATTCCACGAGAGTGAATCCTTTGCGTTCAATTTTCTTTAGTGTTTGGGGCTGAATTTGTATCGTAGGTTTATTTTCGAGTGGTGTCCAATCCAAAAATACTCTCAGTGTTGTATCTGGTCTTGGGCTCACATACATCGGTATAAACTTGTTCATCTCTTGTGTCTGAAAAAATGCTACGCGGTAGTAAGGAACATTCTTTTTGAGCATTTGTGGAATCCAATAACTTGCCATGTCACTCCGCTCAGTATCGGTAAGGCCAATTTCTCCTAGCTTTACATGAATAAACGAATCAAGATCAGCTCTCGCAACCACCCATCCTTCTTTGTTGTGAGGATACTCGCCTGAGACAGCACCACTCCAATAAATGTATGGGTACACACCTTTTGCGCACGCCTCTTTTGCATATTCAGAACCAAAGCGCCTGGAATCGATAACAGAGCAATCAGTTTCATTTGGCTGGATATCAGTGAGTGAGCCATTAGGGTGAGCTAAGACATACCAACCATCCATGTATGTAGGAATATTGATATTAAAACGTATTGGTTCAGCAAATTTGATAGTAACCTTAGTTGGCTCTGTAGGATAAAGATATATTACCGGCTTGCCACAACCGCCCATAGGGCTGTAAATTGCTTCTCCTAAACCAACATACCTATTCCACGGATCTTTAAAAATTAAAATAGGGTTTTTATCTACATATGCAGCAAAGCTTGGTAATCTGTCTACGGCATTGAATCCGTTGTCATCTCCCTCTTTTTTAATGTCGAACTGCGCTTTGTACAATATATTCTTGTCATCCTTCAGTGTAAATAGATAGATGCCACTTTTGGTACTTCCTATTTTTTGTAAATCATTATCAGTAATGTTTTTTAGCACATAGCTATACCCGAGGCGTCCACAACCTTGGCTAAAAATAGTATCATAGGAATTATATGTATTCTCAGGTGATTCTATGTCAGTTTTAGCAAAATTAACTTTAAGCTTATATGAGAAATTAACTTTATTTTTATTTTGCACTATCACACGTGTAGATCCATCTATAAATTCATATTCTGGAGATATTTTATCACCAGAATAACTCGTGTGAGTATCTTTACGATAAAAGTATTTTAAATCCGGAAGCTTGCTCAGTAATTCAGAATAATTTTCATTTATTTTTTCTCCCCATAAATTTTCTCTTGTTAGAACATATTCACCAATCTGTATTTCTTGAGGGTGACTGACAGGAAAAGTATCAACCGCAATAATCCTTTCCTTATTAAAAGAAATGTTATCTTTGCTGTTGTACCAATCTGATGTGCTGGGATAGCCAGGAACATCAAACACCCTTCCCATGATAAATTTTTTGTAATCTTTAGTTACAAAAACATAATTAGCTGGTTCCCCAGCGTCACCGTCCAGAATGGCATACAGCACAGTATACCCAGCATACTTACCGATAGTTACAACCTCATCTTCGATATATTTTGGTTCTGGAGGTGCTCCATATCCATCTGTCATCATAAAAAGACTATACTTATCGTTTGGACTGGGAACCATTTTTACTACTGGCTTGACTGGAAGTGGTTCTGAAATATTGCTTTCAAGAACTTGAGGAATGTGTTCCTCAGAAGCGAAGAAATACCAATTTTGGTAGAAAAAGATTGCTAATCCAGCAAGTATGTAAATTAAAATTCTATTTTTGCTTTTCATATTACTTATAATAAAACAAAAGCACTTTAAGTGCTTTTGTTTTATTATCGCTTACTCCACTGAGGTGCTTTTCGAGCTTTTTTGAGACCGAATTTTCGGCGCTCTTTCATTCGAGAATCTCTCTTAAGGAATCCTACTTCCTTAAGAGTCTTTCGAAGAGTTTCATCATACTTTATAAGAGCTCGTGCAATGCCGTGACGGACAGCTCCTGCTTGTGAAGTGATTCCTCCACCTGCAGTTTTGACAGTGATCTTGAATTTTTGTTCTATCTTAGCTTGAGTGAGGGCCTCGCGAGCAACTCGCTGAAGCTCTTTTGTAGGAAAGTGAACATCAAGTTCAAGGTCGTTAATGGTGAACGTTGTCTTGCTTGCTGGAGTCATGCGAACACGAGCAGAAGATGTCTTTCTGCGTCCGATGGTTTCGATATATGTATTTTTTGTTTCTGTGTCTTGCATTCCGTATTGATTTGTTATTCTACCTATTTTTGCATGTTTGTCTATTTGTAGGTACTCAAAACCTTTACTCTACCACCTTTAGATTTTGAATCATCTTTGATCGAAGCTTGTTTTTTGGAAGCATCCCACTCACTGTCTTTCTAAGCACTTCTCCAATTCCCTTTTTAGCAAGAGAGTCTTTTAATTTTACTTGTTTAAGTCCTCCTGGATATCCAGAGTATATTGCATGCTCCTTTTCTTCTTTTTTCTTTTCTGAAATGGCAATCAGACTTGCATTTGTCACAGTCACTTCAACATCAGGCATGGTGTTGCGCTGAAATTCGACAGTGTCTTTTCCAATCAAAAGCTTCGCAATTTCACTTGCGACTCTTCCTAATGGCTTTCCTTTTGCATCAATGGTGTGTTTCATATATTTATACAAATTCAATGTGAGCTTGAGGGCTGTTATCTTTTAGTCGGATTCCAAGCTTCACAACTCGAAGATATCCTCCGTTTCTGTCTTTGTAGCGAGGTCCGAGCTCAATCATGAGCTTCTTAGCGCACGTTGCTCCAACTGCTGCTATAAGACCACGGTGAGCTGCAAGAGTGCCTTTCTTGGCATTGGTAACTAGCTTTTCTACAAATGGACGGATTTCCTTTGCTTTGGGTTCAGTAGTCTGCATCTTTTCCTGCTGAATGAGAGCCACAGCCAAAGAGCGAAGAAGAGCTTTTCTCTGTCCTTGAGTGCGATTAAATTTTCTGTTTGCGTTGTGATGTCTCATTGTTGGTTTGTTAAGTTAATAAGTTTGAGAAGTTTTGTAAGGGCAGTCTACCTTATTAAACTTTTCAGACTTTATCAACTTATTTACTTTAGTGTAATTCCGTAATTACCTAGTACTGCTCTGATTTCCTGGATACCTTTTGCACCAAGACCATCAACATCAAGCAAATCTCGCTCTTTTTTTCGTGACAATCCCCCAACCGTTCGAATATTAGCGTTTGAAAGTGCATTGAGAGTTCTTGGTGAAAGCCCAATTGACTCAATACGGGTCTTCAAGAATTCTGAATCAGGTTCTGATTTTGAAGTTTCTTCAGTTGCAGCTTCACTTGCTGACATTGGCATCTCTTCTATTTCTTCTTTAAACCCAACGATTGATTTAAGTTGTCCTATCATGATTTGAATTGATGTTTCAAGTGCATCTTTCGAAGAAATAGTTCCGTCTGTTTCAATAAATAGCTTGAGTCTATTAAAGTCAGTCCGGTCTCCTACGCGCATGTTTTCTACTTCGTAACTCACTCGCCTTATAGGTGTGAAGATAGCATCAAGAGCGATTGTTCCAATATCAACTCTGTTTTTTTGGAGGACTTCCTTTGAAACATAGCCCATGCCTTGCTCTACAAGCATTTCAATATCAAGTTCTGCATTTTTGTCAGTTAGCGTTGCGATAACAAGCTCGGGGTTTAATATCTCAATTTGGCCAGGAATATCTACATCAGTTGCAGTGACTTCCTTTACACCCTTTACTTTAAGGGTAATCGTTTGAGGCTCTGATGAAAGCATTTTGATACGCATCTTCTTAAGATTAAGCATGATGGTAATCACGTCTTCTTTTATTCCAGGAAGGACTGAGAATTCATGGTTTGCTCCAGCTATTTTAATGGAAACAATAGCAGCACCAGGGAGTGACGAAAGAATGATTCGACGAAGTGAGTTTCCAAGAGTGTGACCGTATCCTGGATACAGCCCATCTATCTCATAAGTACCGCTGAATTGGTCTTCAGAAACTATTCTTGGTTTTGATGGTAAAACAATTGAGTGATCAAACATAAAAATGGTATTAAAAAATTATTAAAATTATCTGCTGTAAAATTCCAAAATCGCGTTCATGTCAAACAAAGAATTTTCTTTTTGGTACTTCGGCATACCTTGTATACTTGCCTCTTTTTTATCAAAATCAAATGAAAGCCAAGCTGGGGTTGTATAAGTTTTAAGGCGCTCGTCGAGTGACGAGTAGAGAGGTTTTCCTTTACTAGCTTCTCGTATTGATATTACGTCTCCAATTTTAAGTCTCATTGACGGAATAGTGATACGCTTTCCGTTTACAGTGATATGGCCATGGGAAACCATTTGTCGGCTTCCGAGTCGGGTGGGGGCAAGCCCAGCTCTGTACGCTACGTTGTCAGCTCGAAGTTCGAGCGCTTCAAATAAATTACCGAGTGGGCTAGCCTCTTTAGAGGCAAGAGCTTGTTTTGCATATTTTGAAAACTGCTTTTCAGTAACACAATACGTAAAGCGAGCTTTCTGTTTTTCAAGTAGCTGCATTCCGAAGTTAGATTTTGGACGAGCAAAACCACGCTTACCACTCTTCTCTTTTCTTGCAAGGGAAAGGGCAAACTTTTGGGTTTGAGTTTTCTCAAAGATAGGTGCACCCAGGCGTCGTGCGATTTTGTATTTTGGTCCAATGATCATAATATTTTTTGTTTATACTCTTCTTGGTTTCTTAGGCTTAGGTCCGTTGTGTGGAACAGGTGTCGTATCTTTCACTGATGTAAGATTTACTCCTTTTGAGATAAACCCACGAATAGCAGATTCACGCCCTGACCCGACTCCTCTAACAACGACTGATACCTCCTTCATTCCAATTGCTTGTGCTTTTGTAGCCAAAATTTCACCTACTTTTGCTGCTGCAAACGGAGTTCCTTTTTTGGCACCCCGAAATCCAAGAGCGCCGCTAGATGACCACGCAAGCGTGTTTCCTTTCACATCAGTCAAAACAACTTTTGTATTGTTGTATGTAGATTGTACTGAAAGAATACCAACGTCAGCGCGTTTTTTAGAAATAGACGAAACGGAAGATTTTGCTTCCGATCCTTCCTCACCTTTTTTTACTATTCGTTTTTTGCCCATGTAATCCTGTAAAGAGAGACTCGAAAAGACAATTTTCATTCTCCTTAAGAAACGAAAATTCGTCTTTCAAGTCAGTTATTTCAAACCCGTTATTAATAGCATAATTAAAAAAACCTGTAAAGCACGAAATCCCCTATTCCCTAGACTACTTTTTATCGGCTATCTTTCGACCGGTTCCCATGGTTTTTCGAACGTTACCACGACGAGTTCGGCTATTTGTTTTTGTGCGTTGCCCACGAACTGGAAGAGATCGCATGTGACGAATTCCTCGATATGCTTTGATATCTTTCAGACGCTTAATGTTTCCCGCGACTTCACGTTTTAAATCCCCCTCAAGCTTCATAGTTTCGATAACTTTTCGAATACCATTTTCTTGAGCAACAGAAATATCTTTTGGTTTTGAGCTTCTTGGTACTCCCGCCTCATCTAAAATAGTGTGAGCTAGTGGTCGTCCGATACCATACACGGCGGTAAGGCCGATTTCAATTCTTTTTTCTTCTGGAATGGTAATACCTAGGATTCTCATATTTGTAGTTTTATTTCGTAAGTTTAAGTTAAAAAGAAGTATTGATTGAATTAGTTTTGAGTTTACTTAAAACTAATAACTTGTTCTATCCTTGACGTTGTTTGTGGCGCTGGTTTGCTTTACACACAACATACACATAGCCCTTTCTGCGGACCACTTGGCATTGTGAACACATTTTTTTTACTGAAGCGCGAACTTTCATATAAGTAAGTAGCTATTCTAATAGAATTAGACTTTTTGTCAACTTAAACAAGGAGGCGTTTTAGAGTCTGCGTACTATACGACCTCTTCCACCGTATGAGTCAAGTTTTACCTCAACACGGTCTCCAACTAAGACGCGAATTTTATTCATTCTCATTTTTCCAGCTAAATATGCTAGAAATTCCTTGTCTCCTCCCTCTGGAACAATTCTAAAAAGTATATTAGGAAGTGCCTCGATAACTGTACCGACAATTTTTTCTTCTTTCTTTTCTATCTTTGTATCCATCAGTGTTTGAGCTCTAGTATATGATATAAAGTTGTAGTCGTCAAAAACTAGTCGCTATTTGGAGCAATTATTACTTTAATATCAATTGTTTCTGTTGGAAATACGCTTTTCCAGAACGGTCTAATAACAGCATTTGCTCGATTTATAGATGGATAATCTTGAAGAATCATAGTTATATCACTTTTCTTTTTACCTACAAGATCACTTTTCAAACGATTTTCATCAAATTGTGAAATAAAAGTAAGTGACCCGTTAAGAGTAAAGCTAATTTCGTTAATATTTGTTGGGTCAATGCTTGCTTTGTTTACAATAGTAAAGTTTAGATTATCAGCACCAACAATAGCTACGTCAGTATTTGCCACAGCTGGAGCAAGACCTTCAGCTACATTACTAGCAAAAACACTTTTATTGAAGATCACAGCACTCAGGGTTCCCTCTTCATTTACTGTAGTAGATGATTCAGATGCACCACTCTGAGGAAGAGTTGCGTACGAATAAAACAACGCATCATCAAACATAACAAAGTCAGCTGGCACTTGAGACAGAGCATCTTTTTTGAGTTCTTGAGCTAGTTTTGCATTGAGTTCTTGTTTCGCCTTTGCAGCGTCTGCGTCAGAAATTTTTTTAACTGTTCCAACAAAGCCCCTTGTCATTTCAGTTTTTGAACGTGCATATATAGTTTTAAATTTTGGATCACCTGCAAATCCTGGAATGGTGAAGTCAACTTTTCCAATATTGTATTTCTCTCCCGATTCATCAGCAAAAACAACAACTTCGATACTTCCTGGAGTTACTTTTCCAGAAACAGTCGAGCTCCCTGGCACAACAACAGAGTCGTTTACCCTATATACTAAGCCTTCAGTAGTCTGAAAACGAGTATTTTTAATGAGTCTCTGCTCACGGGCACTTGTTGTGTTATATATAATTATTGTTCCACTAGCCTTTCTTTGAACATTCTCTGAGCCAGTTGCCGGAACATCTTGCCCTTCTGTTTTTTTAAGTGTAAGAATTTGAAAAGCCAATTCACCTTCTTTCGCATCTTTCTTTGCAGTGAAAATAGAAGTGTCGCTTTTTGCTTCAACTTTTTCTTGCTGCGGCACCACTGTGACAGTTGCCCCATTAAAAAGAGATGTGATAGCAAGACCAACTATAATTATCGCAAAACACACTGATCCCAATATAAGCAATTTGTTTTTACGTGGAAAAACTTTCTTTTCTTCATCTTCGAAAGGATACGCGTGGGGTAAAATATCCTCTCCGTAGTGAATATTATCTTGAGTATCTTTAGGTCGTGCCAATTGTTTTGGCATTTCAAAAAATTCCTCTTTAATTTTTGCAGATTTTACATCACTCATCATTGAACTTGAGCGGTTTAATTTATTTGGAATTGGGATGTTTCTAATCGATCGTTTTTCTGGAGGGACTATGTCTTGTAATATATTTTTTGGCATTTTAATGTTGAAATTAAGAGCGGCTAAGAACAGTATCTATTGTAATACGAGTGCGTAAATTGTAAATGAAAAACTGTTTAAAGTGCTGAATGCTCAGCAAGAAATACAGTTTCCACTCCAATAAACGGGTCACTATCAATGTGTTTTCCATATGAAATCGTGTTAGCTAGGACCTCATCTGACAAAAAAAGTGCTTCATTTGTGTTTATAGCTGAAACATTATTCAAGTTTTTCAAAAATAATTCTGAAACATCGCTATGTACGCTTAAAAATACCTTACCTCCATCAGAAACTGATGAATTGAAAGACTTGATTATTTGCATATATTTTTTTTTCCAATCTGCAAAGAAGATATCAAGTGTGTATTGTAATTCTTTTTTCACCACATCTTCAAGTGCATCATTCGCGTACATAGTCATGTACGAAAGAGCAATTTCTGAAGAAACTTTCATTTTTTTTGCTATTTCACGAATGAGCGCGTTCCTCCCAGTTGCGAATGGTTTTGAACCTATGATTATTCGTTCCCGAATGCACGTGACATCTGTCATTTCTCCAGCAACATCAACTAAAAAATAATTTGCTTCATGGGGAAACAGTTTGCGAATAGCTCCAAAAGAAACTAGTGGGAACGTAAAAGCCTTTACTAAGCCAACGTGCATCTTGTCAGCCAATAAATCTGTCAGGGCTTTTAACATGGTGTGCGGAACAAGGCTCATGTAGAGTGAAAGTTCTGCATCCCGTACTTTTTTCATATAAGGATCCGTTGTTTCGTATCCATTCAGCTTCATTCGTACTAGTTCCCGCTCTATCATACGGACATCACGGTTGCCAATATTTTCATACACACCACTGATTACTTCATGTTCAAATTTCTTTTCTTCAGTATTAATAAGATCCTCTACAGTGTTGGTGTCGAGAAAGAAAGCGCGTTCCTTTTTTACAGAAATGGTTCGAGTTTTTGCGATATACCAAGGAGATGAAAATATAAGAATCGCTTTATGAATCTGTTTTTCTGATAGGTTTTTTAACTCCGATTGGAAAGCCACCCTAATGTTTATGAGTGCCTCTTTAAAATACGAAAGGAGGTTTGATTCAAGTTTTTTTGCATCATACACCCCTTCAATCTTTATTGGCACTATCGTTGTGAACAAAATAACCGGCTTTACCTCTGCGAAATCGATAACCGCTACAGAAACAGTTGCGCTTCCAATATCGCATACAAGAGAAAGATTAGCTTTTTTATTATTCCAGAGCATGTATTTTATTTAGTATAACAAAATAAAGTAATTAGTAGTAAGTAAAAAGTTAATAGAATGACTGCCCTTGGGCAGTCATTCTATTTTGACTACTTATTACTTCTTACTCTAATAGCGCTTTTATCCTCCTCACTCCCGAAGCCACCGCTTCTTCTTTGAGGATTTTAAATGTTCCAAGCTCGCTAGTATTTTGCACGTGAGGACCGCCACAAAATTCTTTTGAGATTTCGTTTCCTTCAGAGTCTTCAATAAAATAGATAGAAACAACATCTGGGTACTTTGCACCGAATTCCATTTCTGCTCCAAGAGTTTCTGCTTCTACTCTGGGCATTTCACGACGCACAACAGCTTTTTTTGATGTGATGTGATAATTGACTATTGATTCCACTTTGACTTTTTCCTCATCAGTCATTTTTCTGGAGAAAGAAAAGTCCATTCGAAGCCTTTCTTCAGTGATGTTGCTTCCTCTTTGTTTCACCTCTTTACCAAGTACTTGCTGAAGGGCTGCTAGTAATAGGTGGTGTGCTGTATGAAGTTGAACAGTCTTTTCGTTTGCATTCGCAAGTCCACCTTTGAATTTCTGCTCAGCGCCTGCACGAGAAAGATCTTGATGTGCTTTCATTTTTACATCAAAATCTTTTCGATCAATAAGATCCCCTTTTTCTTTGGCTAATTCTAGAGTTAATTCGATGGGAAAGCCGTAAGTAGTAAACAAGATGAAAGCATTGGTGCCTTTTTCAAATTCTTTTAGCCCTTTTGATAATGTTTCTCTAAATTTCTCTTCCTCAAGTTGAATAATGTGACCGATTTGAAGACCCGTAACATTTTCTGCTATTTCAGGGTATTGTTCTTTGTATAGTGACTGTACAACTTCTGCTACGATAATAAGTGATGTGCGAGCGCTCATTCCGAGCACATCTGAATACCTAATCGCCCTCCTTAAGAGCCTGCGTAGAATATATCCTCGGTCAGTATTTGTTGGCATTACACCATCAGCAATCATAAACACCGCCGTTCGAATATGGTCAGCAATAATTTTTACTGCTCGATTATCTAGAGTATGAGAAAGTTCTTTAATTTTTGAAATAATTGGAGAGAAAAGATCAGTTTCGTATGCCGTCTTTTTTCCTTGCATAACTGCTGTCATGCGCTCAAGACCAGCCCCCGTGTCGACATTCTTACTTTTGAGCTTTCCAACAATTTTTCCGTCTTTCTTCTCGTATTCCATGAACACGTCGTTCCAAATTTCAACAATATCTTCTTTTTTTACAGCTTCAAGAAAGGCTTCTTTAGAAAGAGTACCGAGACCTGTTTCGGTTAAATCATAAAACATCTCACTATCTGGTCCACAAGGGCCATTTTCTCCAGGGCTCCACCAGTTATCGTCTACTCCGAGTGGATAAATCCTATGATTAGCAATTCCTAGGTTTTTCCAAATTTCAATTGACTCATTGTCAGCAGAAGCATCTTCGTTTCCTTCAAACACAGTGACGTAGAGGCGCTCAGGGTTAAGACCGAGTCCTTCTATCTTTGAAGTAAGGAATTCATAACTCCAAGCAATTGCTTCGTCTTTAAAATAATCACCAAGTGACCAATTCCCCATCATTTGGAAAAAAGAAAAATGTCGATTGTCGCCAATGTCTTCAAGGTCACCAGTTCTCACACATTTCTGTACATTGACTAGTCGTTTTCCTTTCGGATGTGGTTGTCCTAAGAGATGGGGTACCAGCGGTTGCATTCCTGCGGTCGTAAAAAGGACAGAAGGATCGTTTTCGGGCACCAAAGAAGCAGAAGGAATGACAGCGTGTCCTCGCTTTTCAAAAAAAGTAACAAATCTTTGTCTGATTTCTTTTGATTGCATAAGTAGTTATATAAGATAATTTTTTAGTACTTCAAAATCCTTTTTAAGCTCTCCTATCTTGTTTGAATTATAGACAGCCACAGCTGGGTGGTAGAGTGGGACAATATGCACTATCCCATACTCACTCTTAGCTGTAAACACTTTACCATGAAGATCGCCGATAGATGATAATTGGGCCTCTAGACCAAACTTTTTCATGATATAAGCCATAGAAAATCTTCCCAACGTTGCGATGACTGTCGGCTCAATAACATTAATTTGTCTATCTAAAAATGGAGCATACAGTGCAATTTCCTCAGAAAGCGGGTCGCGGTTACCAGGTGGACGATCTTTAATAACGTTAGTTATGTATACTTCTTCCCGATTAACTCCAATTGAAGTTAACAGATGGTTTAAGACTTTTCCTGATTTTCCAAAAAACGGTTTTCCAGTTTGGGCTTCACTTTTTCCAGGCGCTTCCCCAATAAACATAATAGTTGCGTTGCTACTACCCTCTCCTATGACAGGAAAATACTTATGTTCAACTCTATATTGGTAGAAGGGAGAATTTTTCAGATCCATAATTTCTCCCTTAATTATTTCTAGCTGTTCTGTTTGAGAAAGTTTTTTCATAAATTAGAAAAGAGTATTAGTAACAACCTCAGGTAGTTTCTTTTTAGCCGTTTTTTTCATTATAACTAAAGATTCAACATCTGATTTTGAAGAAATTTTCTTTGCTGCCTGCTCTCTGAGTACCGCCCTCATTGAGTCAATGTAGCTACAATAATCGCAATCTTTAGTTTGTGGTGGAATTTCATCATCCACAAGACACTTTTTAATATCTGAGATGACTTCTGGGATCCATTCAGTTGATCCGTGGTATGGAATGACTGTTGCTTCAAATTCAAGCTTCCCGTCTAACGCTTTTTTATCTGTTAGAGCATTCATATACACAAAATATCCTGTATCAGAAACAGTAAAACCGTTTTGACGAAAGAGCCATTGATAAATCTCCATTTGTCTTTTATAGGTGATTTTCCATTCATCATCAAGAGTTACCTCATTCTTACTACTTGTCGCCTTGTAATCAACAATAATGAGCTCTCCAGCTGGGTTTACCCAGACGTCGTCGACTCCACCTCGAAGAAGAAAATTATTCTCCTTGTCGTGAAATGAAATACCACGTTTCATAGCATCGCGCCATTCTTCCATTCTAGGATCATTGAAAGGAACCGCATCTATTTTATATGCGTCCATGATTGGATGTGCAGACTGTGCAGTTCGATATGTATCGAATTCTTTTTTCATAAGTTCGTCTACTGCATTGTTAAGGGTGAGCGGAAAGCTAGACGGCCTTCCTACCCCCATCCTCTGATCCAAGTAGAAGCATCTCGAACACTGCACAAACAAATCAATCTTGGAACGACTGAATCGAAATGGTTCCTTTGATTTTAGATCAAAAAGATATTTTGTTCTTCTAGAATTATAATATTGAGACATGCGATTTGTTACAGAGCGTCAATTTCTTCAAGAACTTCCTGTGCAGCTACTTCGTTAAACCCTATTGAATGAAGGATACTTGAATCAAGTTTTAAGCTTTTACATAGAATGATTCCTCTTGCAATAAGCATGTTTTTTTGCGAACCAGAAAGACTAGAAAGAGTTGTGACAGGATGAAGGTTGTTAGTAACAATCATATCCTGCAGATTTCCTTTTTTTGGATAGTTCCATCCAATCATAGTCAATCCTTTGCATTCGCCGTAGTGAATTGCTGTTTCAGTAAATTTGGTATTAGTAACCAGCCACCCTTCATCAAGATTACGTTCCTTTCCGTAAAAGAATTTGTTGTCTTTTAGATCGTCCATTCGTGCTTTTATGTAGAGAGCCACTTTCACATCGCTCTTAAGACCAAATTCATTATGGAATTTCGCCTCCGCCATGATGAGCTTATCGTCATTCCAAGCAATAATATCAACTTCGTGGGGAACGCATTCTCCTAAAACCATCTGGTCAGTAAGGGTCTCATATCCTTGTTCACGCAAAAGCTCAGCAATAAATTTTTCAAACGGGAATCCAGAAGGTCCTAATTCCGCAATGGCTCTTCGGAGTGAGTACCTGGTAGCGACTACCTTTTGCTTATTGTGAAGAAGTGAAAAAGCTCGTTTATAGATGTGGGAAGTCGACATGCCGGCAGTGAGCTCTCGGGTAATCTGCTCAACAATATCTTGGGCAGTATCTTGGTCTGAGCCTGCGAGAATAAGTGAATTTTCGAGTTTTAAAGGATTAAATTCTTCACTCTTTCCATTTGCTTTAGTAATAATCATTTTTCCTGAATTCATACCAGTAGTATACCGAAACAGCGGACTTGAAGAAAGGAAGACTATTTTTCAATAACTCCACCACCAAGCATCTCTTTGTTGTCATAGATTACCGCTGATTGCCCCACAGAAATTCCAGTAAATGGCTTTGGTAATATTATATGCCATTCTTTCTTTGATAGATTGAGAGTCCCCACAAGAGGTTCCTGGTGATATCGAAACCTTATTTGGTATTGTTTTCCTATTTCAGGCTCATTAATCCAATTGACCTGGCTAAGCTTACAAGTTGTTTTTCCGAGCTCTGCAACGTCACTGGGGTTTAATGCAGAAACAGTGACAGTATTTTTTTTGATATTTTTTGAAACGACGTAATGTGGCACTGACGCTGTTTTCTTGTTTTCAATAGTAAAGCCATGTCTCTGCCCAATGGTCAAAAACACAGCCCCATCATGGGTCCCAACCTTATTTCCTCCACTATCAAGTACTGACCCCTTCTTTTCTGCAATAAAATGCTTGAGAAAGTCTTTCATTTCAACTTTGCCTATAAAGCATAGTCCTTGACTGTCTTTTTTAACTGCATTTGGTAATCCAAGTTTTTCTGCAAGTGTTCTCACGTCAGATTTGACCATTCTACCTATTGGAAAAAGAACATGCTTAAGTTGTTCTTGTTTGATATTCCATAAAAAGTAACTTTGATCTTTTGCTGTATCTTTCGATTCGCATACAGAGTATAGATATTCGTTATTCTGTATTCCATGCTCTTTTTTTTGTGCATAATGTCCTGTCGCGATAAAATCTACTCCTTGTGTACGAGCAAAATCATAAAAAGCACCAAATTTTATCTCTTTATTACACAGCACATCTGGGTTTGGAGTTCTACCAGTTTTGTATTCCTTTATCATATAATCCACTACTTCTTTTTTGTACTCCTTTTCTAAATCAAGAGTAATGAATGGAATATCAAGGAAGGCTGCAACCCGCATAGCGTCTAGTCTGTCTTCTCTCCATGTGCATGGCAAAAAATCAGGGCTCCATACTTTGATAAAGACCCCTGTTACATCATAGTCTTTCTTTAAGATGGCAGCCGAAACAGCACTGTCAACCCCCCCAGAAAGACCAACAAAAACTTTCGGTTTAGTTTTTATATTTAAACCTACTTTACCTTCAGAAGGTTTCTTAGTTTTAAGTAGTTTCTTCACGCGACAACTCTATCACTTATATATAAAAAAGGAATCCATTACCTTCTTATCATTTTAGTACGGCCGTCTAATATGATAAGATTTAATAATATGAGAAATTACACGTCCCCCAGTCTGACCAGTTTATTGCTAGCCACTCTTGCAAGTGGTAGAAATGTTAAAAGATTCAGGGATATTTTGTATGAAAAAGAATTAAATAAGCGCACGAAAGCAAGTATAAGTGTCGCTCTTTCTCGCCTTCAAGCACGAAGACTTGTGAGTCTCACTGATTCTGCGTGGTCAATAACGATGTATGGAAGAAAAGAAATCGCACATACTATGATATTTGCGTTTATTCCAAATCCATTTAACGAAAAAGAGCCACACACTGTCATTCTATCTTTTGATATTCCAGAAAAAGATCGAATAAAACGAAACTGGCTTAGGAATCAGATTAAAATATTCGGCTACAAAATGCTACAACAAAGCTTATGGATAGGTCCCGGGCCACTTCCTCCAGTATTTTCAAAACGACTAGAAGAGATGGCTATACGTAAACATGTTAAAACATTCAAGATAAGTAAGAAGAAATAGATACTTATCATTTTGAACGGCCGTCAGGTATGATAACTTATGAAAAATTTTTACTTGATTTTTTTTATTCATTCAATTGTAATATTTTCATATATGCATGATTCTTACCACTACCTCCTCAAATATTTTTCTCTATTTATTTGGTGTCCTTCAAAATCCTTTGCGTAGTACATCTTCCCGGATAAGTCAGATAAGAAATATAAATACTTCGTTTCTGCTGGACGAAGCGCAGCTTCAATAGATTTAATACCCGGGTTTGCTATTGGTGTTGGTGGAAGCCCTTTATACAGATAGGTATTATATGGAGAATCGTCCTTCAAATCTGCTCTTGTGAGTGTGTAGGTGTTTTTTCCATTTACATATGAAAATGTTGCATCTACTTGTAGAAGCATGTCGATAGATAGACGGTTCCACAAAATACCCGCAACGATGGGTCTATCAGTATCTGCCTGAGCTTCCTCTTCGACTATCGAGGCCATAATGATGATGTCATCAAGGGAACGGGTTGAACTTGCAATCTCTACTTCATACGGGGCTAGTTTTATATTAAAATTATTAGTCATTTTACTTATCACATCGGTACTATTTACATTAGGAAAAAAGAAATATGTGTCAGGGAATAAGTACCCTTCTCTAGCATTTGCAACAAAATCTTCGGGGTTAAATAGTGAAAATTTTGATTTTAAAACATCAGCTATTTGAAAAACAGTGAGTCCTTCTGGAATAGTTACCTTGATTTCTACCAATTTGTAATCACCTTCCGTTAACCTTCTGGCAATAGCAAAGCTACCCTCTCCTCTGTCAAAGTAGTAATCTCCTGCAATAATAGTATGGGCCCTTCCTGAAAGAACAACAAATACTTTAAAAAGAAATTCACTTCTAATATAACCTTCTTGTTGTAACACTTGGGCAGTTTGAGATAACCCCTTGCCTTTTTCAATGCGAATCGTTGTTGAAGTTGGAAATGAGTTTGGTGCGTTCGTCAGTCCCAAAAGAAGCAGACCAGAAAATAATATTAGAATAATTAACAAAAATAGAATCTTCTTTTGAGAAGACAAATTTTTCAGATTAAAGACTACTTTTATAAAAAGTGATTTTGTAGATTGCATACTTATATTGGCAAATTTGAAGGCGCTTCCCCTTTCTTGGAAACAATACGAGAGAATGTAGGAGTACTCGCTACGCCACCTGGGAAGTGAAATATTGTCGCCAATTCTTCTGTACTTAAAACGAAAGGCTTTCCATGAAAATTTTTGTAAGGTGCATTGAAGAAAGAACGTCGCTTATATGCATCTAAAATTTTTCTTTTCAATACTGTAACTCTTCTGTCCTTGAAGTCCTGCCATGGGTAATCGAAACTTGTCGTAAATCCAGGCTTAAATCCATTGGTGCTCCCTGAGCCAAATTGTCTAAAAGCTCCTAAAAGTCCCCCAAAGTTTCCTTTGTCAAAGCTTTCAGGTTTTGTTAAATATATTCCTCGGATGCACGTGTCGAATGCTGTCTTAGCAACATTTCTCTGCATGCTATTTAAAATATCTTTTTGTTGCTCTGCCAAAGCCAGAAGGGAAAGCTTCCCTTCCTCATTCTTTACTGGCGCATCTTTAAGAATATTTTCAATTTCAGTTTTTGCAGATTTTTTCCAATCTGGCTTTTCTTTAAAACGAAGATCTTTAAAAGCTTCTTTTCGATGTGCTTGAATCAGAATCTGAATCCAAGCTTGTTCATTTGGCTTGAGCGATCCGAGATACTCAAGAAGCGGAGTAATGGGGTCAATTTTAAATTCTTCTTTAGGATCTTTATCAAGTCCGTAGTCTATGTAGGTTTTTATTGGGTACGGATCAGCTTTCGTCAGTTCTAGCTGCACGCCTGACATTGAAATTTCATCAAACTGTGCACTCAATGTGTAATCGGGTACTTCGTGAACTTCAACCGTTGGAAACTGGGCATAAATCTGAGACTCAATACTATTTTTAAATTTTTTTTGCGCCCAAATAAAAAATTTTACTTGCCCACCGAGCGATACAAGCTCTAATGAAAACCACGATCGAACTTTTCCTTTCAAAAAAGCGTCAATAAAAGTACCAACGCTTGGCTGTGAAAATGACGCAATAATGATTTCCATCGCGGCAGGTGACTTCAAGATTTCCTTTGGAATCTTTAACTCAAGCAAAATACTCCCTTCATTCATAATGGCTTTTGCTCGAACGTATCTAATCCAGACATTCCAAAAAGCTGAAATTGTAACGATTGGCAACCATAGTGGCAAAAAACGCCAAAAATAATTCCAACCCGATACAATCGGCGGGGACGTGAGGAGAGAATAAAAATACTCAATCATTTCACCTATTCTAACACTCCAGGTAGGAGACGCCAGTGATTATTTGTCAGGGTTGTTCACACACCCCTCCCTGAGATGCATAAAATCCCCTTCCGGGGATTTTATCTAGAAACTAATAGCAGACTACTAACAACTATTTATCTGCAAGACTGTACTTCCCTTCTTTATCTTTTTTGAAAAATTTAGGATTCTGAAGATTCACCAAAATGGTATTTTCTTTTACATACCTTTCCTTTAAAACCTTTTCAATAATTTTCTCTTTTGGAAGTGGTCCGTTCTTTTCAATGACTTTCTTGATAACGTCTTTAACAACGCCTGAAAGATATCCCCATTCTGCGAGAGCATACAGTCCGCGTCCAACAAGAACAAACCGTGGGTCCTTGATAAGCTCATTATGAGTAGTGGCGACATGCGCCTTCTTGTTGAAATACAGTGTAATTGCCTTTGCCACTTCCTTAAAGTGAATTGGAGATCCGTGTTTTCTAATGACTAGAAACGCGTAGTCACGCATACCTTTAGCATTCACATTTGAAGAGTCAGTCTTTCCCCATTCGCCGAGCGGATTTTTTCCTACTTTACGAGAAAGAGAGAGCCATCGTCGAGTTACTTCATCAGTCTTATATTGATCAGAAACATCTTTTACATACTCTAAAAATGATTCAATCATGTCAGCTTCAATAACGAGCTCGTCATCTCCAAGATTTGAATACAGCTTTTTAAGCGATCCGTGGATAATTGAAGCTAAGTCTTTATCGACATACCAACGATGTTTGAAATCTTCGTCTTCTTTTTCCTTTGTAAATTCTTCACCAATTACAAGCATAAAGTGAATATGATTCTGGACACTCTTATCTTTACTTACATGATTGAGCAAATCCTCTTCAGAAATAACACCACCGAGCGATTTAACAAATTCACTAAGTTGATTGAAGGCGGGACGCTCTTTAAGGTAGTCCTTAGATTTGCGGATATTTGCAATTGAATGATTTTCAATTTGTCGTACACGCTCGCGAGTGATGCTGTATTTTTTTCCAATACCTTCAAGAGTGAGACGTTTAGCTGTATCATCAAGACCGTATCGTTTTATGATGACATCACGACCCCTATCAGAAAGCACTGATAACAATCGCTTTGTTACCTGTTTCGGTTTGAATTTTATGGTTGTTGTATCACTCATACGTATTTGATTACTAACAGGTTATTGATAAAAATGTCTCCAAATTTCTCATTTAGTTACTTAGTTGTAGCATCTAATAGAAAATGAGTCAAGTGAGTCTTGTCAAGACCAAAATTGTCATACAATACAAAACAAAACATTATGCAATATATTTTATATTTGAAAAAAAGCCTTACTAAATATAGCTATTTTCCCATTTTTTAACTCTAATTTACTCTAAACAACGAAATTGAGCATCTTGCCCTTAACAAAAATTACTCTTTTTATAGACTTCCCATTGAGCCACTTTGCTACTTCTGGCGTATTTCTTGCTCTCTCGGTAATTACTGATTCCTCGTGCTCTGGACTAACTTGCATTACGGCTCTCATTTTTCCATTTACTTGAATTGTGATGGTAGATATTTCGCTTTGGATCTTTGTTTTATCAGCAATAGGCCATGGTTCTTTTGAAATAGACCCAGTATTTCCGAGCGTTTCCCACAGTTCTTCAGCTAGGTGTGGAGCGAACGGAGAAAGTAGTTTTACAAACACAGAAAATTGATTTTTTGAAACTTCTTTTGTTTTTTCAAATTCATTTAAAAGAACCATTAAGGTAGAGACTGCTGTGTTAAATCTCATTGCCTCAATGTCTTCTGACACTTTTTGAATAGTTTTGTGAACTGAAGAATCGAGAGAATTTGAATTATTTGTTACTTCCGGCTTGTTGTTAATTACTTCTTGTCCCAATCGATATGTCCGATCAAGAAATCTTCTTGGTCCAATAATACTTTCTGTAGACCATGTAACAGGCTGATTAAAAGGTCCCATGAACATTTCGTATATTCGAAGGGTGTCCGCTCCATAGAGCTTCACAATTCCGTCTGGATTGATGACATTACCTTTTGATTTAGACATCTTCTCTCCTCCTTCAGCGAGAATAAGGCCATGGGATGTGCGTTTGGCATAAGGTTCTGACGTCGGAACGAGCCCCTGATCATAGAGGAATTTATTCCAAAATCGTGAATAGAGTAAATGAAGAGTCGTGTGCTCCATTCCCCCGTTATACCAGTCTACAGGTGTCCAATATTTCAACGCTTCTGTTCCCGCAAAGCTTTCACTGTTATTAGGATCAGTGTATCGTAAAAAATACCACGATGATCCAGCCCAGTTTGGCATAACATCAGTTTCTCTTTTTGCTGGCTCATTACAACTTGGACAAGGAACATTAACCCACGAATCTATTTCAGCTAGTGGAGATTCCCCATTATCTGTCGGCAGATACCGCTCCACTATTGGAAGAGTCACCGGCAAATCTTTTTCAGGAACTGGAACGATTCCGCACATCTCGCAATGAATGACAGGTATTGGCTCTCCCCAATATCGCTGTCTTGAAAATACCCAGTCACGAAGCTTGAAACGCGTAACTGTTTTACCTCCTACGAGCACAGTTGCCTGTTTTTTTGCTTCTGTACTGCCTAAACCATCAAGAGACTTTGAGTTCATACATACCCCTTCTTCAGTCATAGCTTGGCCATTTTTAAGATATGTTTCGTATATGTATAAGTGATTTGGAAGTGAAATCGTTTTTTTCATTTCAGCTTCAGTAAGCCAACTTAATTGATGCAATTCAATTTCTTCTGGTGTTCTTTCTTTTGTTTCGCCGTCTTTTAGTTGAATAAAGATATTTTTTTGATACGCGGTCCGATTCTCACCTTTGTGTGGTGCATGAAATTTATCAATATGCTCTAATTCAATATATCGGGTTTCTTTTATATTTTGATATCCTGTTTCTTCTCGAATTTCACGCTCTGCCGCTGTCAGTGGATCTTCACCATCCTCTATGCCCCCAGTAAATAAACATTTCCAATTAAATTTAGGAGAATAATTAAGTAAGTATTTATTTTCAGACCAATGCTTTACAACCATAATCACTCCATGACGTATAGTATCTTCACTATTTTGTTTAGGTGGATTTGTTGTATCTACAAAGACTGGTGCAATCACTTGTTTAATAGATAAATTAAACTTTTTTGCAAACTCAAAATCACGCTCATCGTGAGCTGGTACGGCCATGACAGCTCCGGTGCCGTAGTTTCCGAGCACATAGTCTGCAATCCAGATAGGAATTTCTTGTTTTGTGGCTGGATTTATCGCTTTCACTCCCTTCAGCTCTACTCCGGTTTTTTCTTTTCCTTCTGCGCCACGCTCCAAATCAGTCTTTTGAGACGCAGTTCTTACATAACTTTCAACTTCCTCACGATTTTCAATAATAAATTCAGGGTTATTAAGAAGTGGATGTTCTGGAGCAAGTACAATATAGGTAGCCCCGAAGATAGTTTCTGGCCTTGTAGTAAACACCGTAACTTCTGACTGAAAACTTAAAACTGAAAACTGAAAACTTATTTCCGCGCCTTCACTTTTGCCTATCCAGTTCTTTTGCTGAAGTTTTATTTGAGGAAGATAATCAACAGTGTCGAGATCTTTATCGAGCTTATCTGCGTACTTAGTAATCGCAAGCATCCACTGCTCCTTCTCTCTTTTCTCAACGGCAGTTCCGCATCGCTCACAACATCCTGCCACCACTTCTTCGTTTGCAAGTCCTATCCTATCTTTCGGGCACCAATTGATGACTGCTTTTGCTTTATACGCGAGGTCGTGTTTTAAAAACTGCAAAAAGAGCCACTGTGTCCATTTGTAATACTCAGGGTCTGTAGTGTTTATTTCTCGCGACCAATCAAAAGAAAGACCGAGAGAAATTATTTGTTTTTTATATACTTCTATGTTTTCTTTTGTTGTTATGCTCGGTGCCGTACCAGTTTTAATAGCATAGTTTTCTGCAGGGAGTCCAAAAGCGTCCCATCCCATTGGATACAACACATTAAAACCTTCCGCTCTTCTCTTGCGAGCAATAATATCCATTGCTGTATACCCTCTGACGTGACCGACGTGCAACCCGTCTCCTGAAGGGTAGGGAAATTCTACCAATGCGTAGTATTTCGGCTTTGAAAAGTCTACACTTGCTTCAAAAGCTTTGGTTTTCTGCCATTTGTCTTGCCACTTCTTCTCTATTTCTGCGGGTTCATACTGATTCATGGTTTTTCTCATACTATAACAAAAAACAGCCTGTTGCTAGGCTGTTTAAATGCGAAATAGAAAGGAATTCAAGTGAATAAAATGAATCGAAATGAGAATCTGCATGCATACTCGTCTTATTTTTTTAATTCAAGCAATTCTTCTTATTCTGCTCTTTAAAGATTCTTATCAAACGGAGGGTATCTTTCAGGATCAATTGTTCTTTCAAAGCATTGTTTTCCAGCTTGGTGATTCCACTTTTCATTCATTCCCATCATGTTGTACTGCTGTACAGCAATACTGTTAGAGTTTTGGGCCTTTGAATCAAGATTGAATGTTGCGCAAAGCTTAAAAGTCGTAGGACTAATAACTGAATATTCATACTGCATGCCAGTTTCGGGATCAGTTGGTGCTACAAAATATAACAAATCATCATTGAGATCATTGGTACTCGTTGGTAAAGACTGTTTCATTTGCCAATAAGATAGAACTTGGCTTTGAATATTTTGTAAGTCTGATACTTTCTGTGAATCATATCTGACTAACCGCTGTGTGCGAGGTGATCCAATTACTGTGAATCCAAGAATAATTGATCCAACTACGAGCACTATCGCTCCTACTCGCCACATCATTCGTGTTTTTGATGAAAGTGTTCGAGATAGGTTTGAGAGTGTATACCCAAAGGTTGCACCGAGAACAACAAGGATTGATAGTACTTTGAGTAAGAATGCCGTTGTGAGGTCCTGTCCGTCGAGAAAAAAGTATACAACTGCGATAAGGTCGCCGACGACAATTGCCCCAGCAAGAAACAATGTAAGATAGCTTGTGGATCGACTAACCGAGATGTCTTTTTTCTCTGGATCCACTAATTCAATCTTTGCTATTAATGAAGCAATTATAAGAAATACTGGTGTAATAATAATAAGAGCAGCTACCGGTAAACTAATTGACGGAGTGTAGTACGAATAGCCAGCTACCTTTGGATAAGCAGAATCGATAACGCTAAAGAGAAGATTCAGTAAAAAACCTACGCCAGAATACATTGATATGACTAAACCTAAATGAAGGAAAAAATCCTTTGCCGTTGTTTTTGTGTTCATACATTTATTATAGAGAGTATCAGCTTCAAGGCAAGAGAAACAAAATAGTAATAAAAAGCCGCATGCTTGTAAGGCATGCGGCTGTAAGGTTAGCATAGAGCGACAGGCTCTCTGCTTTTTTCAAACTTCCAAACTAAGAGCTTCTGACTCGAATTCCGCTTCCACAACTATTCGCTTCTGCTGAAGCGAATATGTACGAAAGTACGGGCCTCTGTTATCCATGAGCTCACTATGTGTCCCCTGTTCAAGGACTTTTCCTTTGCCCATCACAATGATCTTGTCGCATCGTTGCGCCTGAGCAAGGTTATGAGTAATAAGAACGACCGTGGTGTCAGTGAGCGCAAAGAGGTTTTCCATCACCTTCTCCGCATTCTCAGCATCAAGACGAACATCAGGTTCATCAAGAATAAGAATGGGAGAGTTTCGATAAAAAACTCTAGCAAGAGCTAATCGATGATCCTCACCACCTGAAAATTCTTTTCCACCAAAATCGACTCCGATTTGGGTATTAAATACCTCAGGTTCTAACTCAATCACTTCTGCGAAACCTGAAAATGCGGATGCCCTTTTTACTGCCTCATCATCGATAGGCATATCCATTCTTGATGAGGCGATTTCTGCTCCGACTGTGCGGTTTAGGATTGAGTAATTTTGAGTAAGAGCAGCAGTAAAATTGCTCCACTCTCTCGGATGTATGTGTGTGAGATTGATATCATCCGCATAGATTACTCCAGCTGTTGGTGGATACTCCTTTGTAAGAAGTTTTTGAATGGTTGATTTTCCATTTCCACTCTTGCCGACGATTGCCACTTTTGATCCCGGCTCTATACTGAAACTCACATCCTCCAGCACCCTCACGTCCTTTCCTGGATAAGAAAAACTTACCTTATCGAAAATTATGCGAGGAGTCTTAGAAGTCGGCTTTTGAATCTGCAGATCAGTCTCGAACATCGGAGTGAGAGTGAAGAACTCTTTCTCAATGAGAATAACCCCCTTCACACTATTCCACTGCTCACTCACGAGAGAGACAATAGATTCTAAGTTGTTTTGAAACATCCGTGAGGACGCGAGCAAGATAGTAAAGGTACCAATTGCTCCACCTTGTGAAACTATCGATACCACTGCGTGTATGATGACACCACAAAGACCTGTAACCGCTATAAGATGAGTTATCATCTCTTTGCGAACTGCGAGCATCCTCAGAGCGCTATACGAATCTCTCACCACTCGAGTGTTCTTATCAATTTCCATTCGAAGAATCGGAGGTTGATTGAACATCTTAGCTTGAGTGAATTCGTTTTTGTTCAGGTATGCGCGTTCAGATACTGATCGTAGTTTGTTGTGGGGAATAAACTCCATAAAAGTATTCCACCACTTCGAAACAAATTCGAATTCCACCACAGCCATTGGGATGGCTGTAATTAACAACACCACTGCATATGCTGGTTTGTACCAAAGTAGCGCTGTCCCAAAAAGCACAAATGAGATGATTGTGGTGAAGAACAGAAACATCTGTTCAGCAAAGACAATCCGAGTCTGTTCGCCAAATGAGAGTTCTCTTACTTTCCTTGTCAGGTCGTCATAATCTTTGCTTCGAAATCGAGCGACATCGAGAGTAGCCCTGTGATCGTTTATTTCTTTTCGGTTCTGATCCCGAAGCTTGTGATTCCACGAACTTTTGTAATACCAATTGAATCTACCCACCACAACACCGATAACGGTGATTGCGATGAGTAACAGGATTGGCCTGAGTAGATTGCTATGAATGACCCCTTGAAACGCTTCTCCACTCCTGAGCTGACTTTCCAGCGTCTTCTGTACCGCATTTACAAGTAGGCCAGTCACTTGAACCATGCCATAACCGAGAATGGTAGTGGTGGTGGCTGTAACAAGTCTGCCGACAGTCTCCCTTCTAGCGTTTCGTAAACAAAACGCTAGAGAAAGTTTAGCAGCGAGCATCACCGTGGTGAGCGTTTCTTTAATTCTCTTCACAAATCCCTCTTAGTTTGGATGACAAGGAACCAGATAAGGTAGAAAAGTCCACATTGAATTATAGCACACTTTGTATATAAAAGTCAAGTACTATACCATGAAAAATGGTCACACAGGAAGGCCCTTACATTTTAAAAAAATCCACCATAACCGAGAGAAGAAAAAAACCAACCAAAAAAAGCAACAAAAGATATGGTTGTGATTAGCAAAGCTAATACTATTAGTCCGATTTTCTTTATTATTTTATTATCTGAAAAACCCAGAAAAGATACAATCGACAGTATTAATAAATTTATTGGTAAGGCTAGATAAGTTAATGGATAAGAATATTCAGCATATTGTCCATAATAAAGTTCTATAAGTATCATACCTGGAGCAGATATCCCAACGTGTATAAAGTAGTATACAAATTCATATATTTTGCTATCAGGACTGAGTACTACCAGATATAGGAACAGTGAAACAGTATAAATAACTAAAAATCCACCAGGAAGGATGAGCAACTTCTTTTTCCATATTTGAAAGTCATTTTGCATAAATGGAACTTACTACTAACTGCTTTATTATCTGCTATTTATATCTTAAACTCAATCACATCCCCGTCCTTTACAATGTATTCCCTGCCTTCGGTTCGCAGTAAGCCCTTTTCTCGAGCTGAAGCAAACGATCCAGCCTCTAAGAGAGTGTTCCATTCGATCACTTCGGCTCTGATAAATTTATCTTTAAAATCTGTGTGGATGGCTGTCCCCGCTTCTGGCGCTGTTGAGGCAACTGGCACTGTCCACGCCCTTGTCTCAGCCTCTCCAGTAGTAAAATAGGTCATTAGGTTCAAGATCTTATATCCCCCTCGGATAAGGTCATCGATTCCATCAGTAATGCTTCCGAGACCCTCTTTCATTTCAACCTTCTCTTCGGCTGTCATATCCTTGAGCTCATGCTCGATACCTGCATCTACCAGAACAAACCCTGCTTTAGTTTTAGTAAAAAATTCAGTTAATTTTTCCCATCGTTCATCTTTAATTTCGTCTAAGTTTGTGCCACCAGCTTTTTTGTTAAGCACATACAAAATAGGTTTCATAGAAAGCAAATGAAGACCTTTAATTAGGGGCTCTTCGAGGGTTGAGATTTCAACTGTTCGAGCGAGCTCTCCTTTTTCAAGGGTTGCTTTGACTCGCAAAAGCATTTCATGCTCAATGACGGCAGTCTTTTCTCCCCTCTTTGCATCTCGTGCTACTCCATCAATCCGCTTTGTAACTGTCTGAAGATCCGCAAGAATAAGCTCGTAGTTGATGACTTCAATATCAGAAAGTGGATCGATTTTGTTGTTTACATGAATGACCTTTTCATCTTCAAAAATACGCACTACCTGCGCTATCGCGTCCACCTCTCGAATATTTGAGAGGAATTTATTTCCTAGCCCCTCACCTTCTGACGCTCCTTTTACAAGACCTGCAATATCGACAAATTCAACCACAGCAGGGATTGTTTTCTGTGTTTTACTGAAATCAGCGAGTTTAAAAAGCCTGTCATCGGGTACCGGCACAATACCAACAGATGGGTCAATAGTACAAAATGGGTAGTTCTCAGCAGGTACTGACTTTTTCGTCAGTGCATTAAACAGGGTCGATTTTCCCACATTTGGGAGACCTACGATTCCGATGGATAGTGACATAGTGCTCTAGAATAGCGTATTTAGTGATTTTTGGAAATCGGCTATTTTATTTTTTTAAGTTTTCCTTCAATAAACTTATCAATTGTGTCGATATTTTTTTCCAGTTCTTTAAAGATTTTTTGCTCCTTCCTGTTTAGATTTCTATCTACTTTTGTCTTTTCAAGAATACTAAGCTGATTTGCTAATTCTTCTTTAAAGAATGAAAGTGAATCGTGAACACTCTTTGAAACTTCATCTATTTCATCGTTAAATTTCTTTTTAAGTCCGAAGTATTTATGCCAACCAAGATACGATGTAAATAATATAATCAAGAACAGAATGACGATTATCATAATAAGGATTAGACGATATATGACAGCTCGGCTTAATCTCACCAACTCCGTTTCATTTACAAGTACCGTCTTTTTCTCTGAAATGTCACTTTTTATTGCATTAGAAAATACCAGCTCAGCCCAAACTGAATACCTGCCTACTACCGACAACTCATCTGACTTAAAGCTAAACGATCCATCGGGAAGTGTGGTTAGCGGGTACTGCTTTAGAGCATTTTTTCCATCATTCACATACACAACAACGTCTGTGTTAGGGTAAGCGGTGATACCAGAAACTACCACACGCTCTCCTTTCAAAACTTCATCAGGTTCTATAGATATAATTGGTATTGAAATTTCTGAAGCTTCATAAGAAAGAGCAATTGGATTAGTGGCATTTCCTGCTTTATCAATGGCAACAACTG
>Ga0105049_10001523_pt1 | contig 27384 bp, 20 predicted proteins | sample MAT06_FD_78087 | JGI IMG/M metagenome (GOLD analysis project Ga0105049, IMG submission 78087) | Freshwater microbial communities from Lake Fryxell liftoff mats and glacier meltwater in Antarctica - MAT-06 | ecosystem: Environmental > Aquatic > Freshwater > Ice > Liftoff microbial mat | place... | reverse complement strand
TGGATCCGGACGACCACCTCGAGGTCGCGATCCAGAACGACGACCGCCTCGAACCTGACACCCGAGGCTGAGGAGATCTCGACGCGGCAAACCGATCGCGATCAGCGCAACAAACCGCTGAAACAATTCGCGCGCTCGGTCGTGAAGCGATCCAACTCCGCCGTACCATTGCCTCATGCGTGGTGCGCAACCCGATGCGGTCTGTCCGCGTTGCGACCACCACCAACCTCCGAGCGACACGCCGCTCTCGCACTGCAAGCAATGCGGCCTGACGTTCCAGCCGAAGGAGCTGCTCGTCCGCTCGCGTCGCCCGACCCCGCAGCCCGTTCCCGACGCCGAGCCACCGGCGTTCGATGCCGCCCTCGTCGTCGCGCCACCCACCTCGCTGACGGTCGAGGAGACCGACGAGCAGATCGACTATCGGTGGACCGATCATTCCGACGGCGCCCGCATCTGGGGCCTCGTCGCGACGATCCTGTACGTCCTCCTCTGGACCTCCAACGCCGCCGCCAATGACAAAATCGGCTTCACGTTCGTCCTCGGTCTGATCGCGCTGTTCGGATTCCTGCAATCGCGCCGCTCCGTCAAGCTGCGCATCACGCGGAACCAGATCCTCACCGGCAAGACCACGTTGCTGCTCTCCGACGTCGAGCAGATCTTCCTCGACGGCACGCGCATCACGGCTTGTACGTGGTCCGGCAAGATGCTGTTGCTCGCAGCGCCGCGTGATCGCGAGATCGCTGCGTACCTTCGCAACCAGCTCGTGAAGCGCATCGAGAAGCCAGCGTCTGACTCTGACAAACTAAAGCCTTGATCGCGAGGCCGAAAATGACGACACCCACTGTGTGAGGGTGGGTGTCATGCGCTGGGTAGCGCATGCGCTGGGTAGCGCGAGAACGTTGTTGCCGCGATGACAACGGCCGCGTCGAAGGTGGGGATGACTACGAGCAGCCGCTGGTGGAGCCGCAGTTCGGGCACTTGTGGCAAGCGCCGTTACGCACCATCAACGTGCCGCACTCGTGGCACGGCGGAGCATCCGTCTCCTGCACCCACGCGCGGTCCTTGACCTCGACGGGGATCGACGGTGCCATGCCGTTCTTGACCTCGACCGAGATGAAGTCTTTCGACATCAGCGGGATCCTGGGCAGGTCGAGCTGTGCGCGCTGCGCTGCCGGGTGCGAATCGACGAGCGGTGACGTTCCCTCGAGCGGGAACCGGATCGCGAGCCAGCGGAACAGGTAGTCCATGATCGACGTGGCGATCGGGATCTCCTGATTGCCAGTGAAGCCCGAGGGCTCGAAGCGAGTGCCCTTGAACTTGTCGATCAGGACGTGCAGCGGGACGCCGTGCTGGAGCGCGAGCGAGATGGCCGTCGCAAACGAATCCATCAGGCCTGCGATCACGGAGCCTTCCTTCGCCATGCGCACGAAGATCTCGCCTGGCGATCCGTCCGGGTAGAGACCGACGGTGAGGTAACCCTCGTGGCCGCCGATCGAGAACTTGTGCGTGAACGACGCGCGCTCATCGGGCAGCTTGTAACGGTTCGCCATCGGCGGACCGGACGGGCGGCTCTTGCGGACGCGGAGCGCCTCGACGAGGCGACGCTCTTCTGGTGCGAGGAGGTCGAGCGGATTGACGTTCGCGACGGCCGAGGCGATTGCCTCGAGCGGGCTCTTGGGCTCGAGGCGACCCATCGAGGTGGCCTGCTTGAGGCTGGTGGAGAGCGGCTGGGTGCGCTTGCAACCGTCGCGGTAGACCGCGATGGCCTTGAGGCCGAGCTTCCAGGCCTGGATGTATGCGTCCTCGATGTCCTCGACAGTGCACTCCGTGGGGAGGTTGACCGTCTTGGAGATTGCGCCCGAGAGGAACGGCTGGACGGCCGCCATCATGCGGATGTGACCCATGTAGTGAATCGAGCGAGTGCCGGTGGAGGAGCGAAACGCGCAGTCGAAGACCGCGAGGTGCTCGTCCTTGAGAGCGGGCGCGCCTTCGATGGTGCCGTGCTCGTCGATGAAGCCGATGATCGCTTCGACTTCCTTGTCGGTGTAGCCGAGATTCGAGAGCGCCTCGGGGACCGTCTGGTTGACGATCTTGAGGAGGCCGCCGCCGACGAGGCGCTTGTACTTGACGATCGCGATGTCGGGCTCGACGCCCGTGGTGTCGCAATCCATCAAGAAGGCGATCGTGCCGGTGGGCGCGAGGACCGTGGTCTGGCCGTTGCGGAAGCCGTACTTCTGGCCGAGCTCGAGCGCGCCATCCCATGACTCACGCGCTGCCTGCATGAGCTCGTACGGAACGAACGCGGAATCGATGCGCTCGACCGACGCGCGGTGCTTGCGGATGACCTTGAGGAACGGCGTCTCGTTGTCGCTGTAGCCCGCGAACGGGCCCGTCGCGTCCGCCGAGATCTTGGCAGACTGGCGATACGCCTCGCCGCACATCACCGCGGTGATCGCGGCGGAGTACGCGCGACCAGGCTCGGAGTCGTACGGGAGCGAGCGTGACATCAGCAGCGCGCCGAGGTTGGCGAAGCCAAGACCGAGCGGGCGGAACTTGTAGGAGTTATCCGCGATGCGCGGCGTGGGGTACGACGAGTTGTCGATGATGATCTCCATCGCCGTGATCGTGGTCGCGCACGCACGACGGAAGGCCTCGACGTCGAGCTCACCATCCGCGCGCTGGAACCTGCGGAGGTTGAGCGAGGCGAGGTTGCACGCCGAATCGTCGAGGAACATGTACTCGGAGCACGGGTTCGACGCGTTGATCCGGGCGGTGTTGACGCACGGATGCCAGTCGTTGATCGTGGTGTCGTACTGGATGCCCGGGTCACCGCAGATCCACGCGGCGTCCGCCATCTTCCGCATCACGGTGCGAGCCTTGTGGGTCTCGACGGTGCTGCCATCCGTGACCGAGCGGGTGTTCCAATCGCCGTCGCGGAGGACCGAGTTCATGAAGTCGTCGGTGACGCGGACCGAGTGGTTCGCGTTCTGGTAGTTCACCGAATCGTACGCGCCGCCGACGACATTGAAGCCGCCGTCATAGCCCGCATCGATCAGCGCCCACGCCTTCTTCTCCTCGATCTGCTTGCAGTCGATGAAGTCGACGATGTCCGGGTGATCGACGTTGAGGATCACCATCTTCGCCGCACGGCGCGTCTTGCCACCCGACTTGATCGCGCCCGCGAAGGCGTCGAAGCCGCGCATGAACGAGACCGGACCTGACGCGGTGCCGCCACCGTTCAGGTGCTCACGCGAGCTGCGCAGCGTGGACAGGTTCGAGCCAGTGCCCGAGCCATACTTGAAGAGCATGCCTTCGGTCTTCGCGAGACCGAGGATCGAACCCATCGAATCATCGACGGAGTTGATGAAGCAGGCGGAGCACTGGGGGTAGTCCTCGACGCCGACGTTGAACCAGACAGGCGAGTTGAACGCCATCTTCTGATGGAGAAGGAGGTGAACGAGCTCGTCGCGGAACGCCCACGCGTCCTGCTCGCTCTTGAAGTAGCCGTCCGTCTTGCCCCAGCTATAGATGGTGTCCGCGACGCGCGCGATCATCGAGCGCACCGAGTCTTCACGGGCCGGCGTACCGAGCGTGCCGCGGAAGTACTTCTGCACGACCACATTGGTGGCCGTCTGCGACCAGGTCCTGGGGAACTCCACGCCACGCTGTTCGAAGAACACCTTGCCGTCGGCGCCGCTGATCACCGCGTCACGACGTTCCCACTCGACCGTCTCGAAGGGGTCCTGACCGGGGCGGAGGTTGGCGGTGAAGAACCGCTCGATGGCGAGTCCAGGGCGCTGGTCCTTGATGACCCGGCTCTGGACGCGTTCTCCCTTATCCCGGCGTCCCTCATGGGTTGGAGCGACGGCGACAGATTTCACGATCATGACCCCTCCTTGCGACGATTCAGTACAGCGTTGAAATGGAAACAGTGTTGGTGCGTGCGTTCGGATCCCGACCGGGTCCCATCGATTTTGAGCGCAAAAGATCCCCTACTGGCAGCCACCCATCCGGATTGGAACTGCCTGTATTTTGTGGAGAATTTCTGAGCTCGAGAGGGCGGGACTACAGTGACGGGCGCCGTTGGTCTGGCTTGGAATGCGGCTGCGGAGAAGGAACCTGTATCAGGTCCCTATGACTTTTTGCTGCTGGGCCACCACCCAGACAGCGATCGGCGTGTGATCCAAGTGGGACATGCGGCGGAGATCCCTTTTAACGAGGCCCACATAAGAGGGCAAGAAAAACAGGCGCTAGATTTGGTGGGTCAGGGCCGCAGGGGGCCTACCCCTAGTGTGTGCCCGAGTGCGATATCGACGTGGAGTAGCTGTGAATTGGCAGTGGATTGAGGTGAGCGGAGGAAACGTTTGGCGTGTGATTTAAATGCGTTGCCATGCGCTGTGGATAAGGCTGTGGGAAGTCGAATTCATGTGAATTGACGCGACGTGTCTTTGCGAGATCTCGGCTTGAAAAAAATTTGCCCCACGCTCCGGATTGCTGTGGAAAGGAGGATTTTCAACGAGGCAGATCCCGCCTTGATTTGTCACGAGAATGCCGCGGATCCGGGAGGTTCGCGATGCGTCACGGCAACTTCGACAGCTCGGCTTTCGCGCGGGCTCGGGTCGGCGGTCGCGGGTGTTTCGTGGCGGCTTCTTCGAGATATTGGCGTGCAGGCGCACCGATCTCCGTCCGCAGAAAGGCGCCGATCTCGGATGGGTAATCGGCAGCCGCCAGAAACGCCTTGAGGACGGTCTTGATGAGCTCGGGATCGGCTCGATAAGTACCGTCCAGCGCGAGCGTGTCGTGGAACTGCTGCAGCCCCAGCGCGGACGACTTCGTGCGGAAGTAGAGCGTGCCCAGCAGGTACGAGAGCCGAGCATCGTCGGGGTATTTCGTACGGGCCGCGACGAGCTGGTCGATCGCCGCCCTGGGATTGCCTGCATCGAGCTTCGCGGTCGCCTGCGCGAGTTGCTCGTCCGCACCGGGCGCCGCGTTCGGAACGATCACCGTCGGGTCCTTCGCGACCGGCGGATCGTTCGAGGTCTTTGTGGCCGGCGGCGCGGGCTTGACGGACGACTTGCTGCAGGCACCGACGATGATCGCGATCAAGATCAACCCTGCGGCGACACCGCCCAGGATCTGGAGATGCTTCTTCGTCACCGGCAACGCCGGCAGTGTCAGCGGCGCGGGTAACGCGACGGGTTCGGCGACCGCCGGCAGATCCGCGGCCTCCAGCGGAGAGGGACCCGACGGCGGCGCACCCTGGAACATCGCGGTCGCGTTGTGGTCTGGAAGCGACGGCACGTGCCCCTCTGGTGGGAGACCGCTCGAGGTCGCCGGCGCTTGCGATCGAATGACCGCGACGAGACCGAGCTTCGTCTCTGGCTTCGCGGGCTCGACCGCGACGAGACCGAGCTTCGGCTCTGGCTTCGCGGGCTCGACCGCGACCAGGCCGAGCTTCGGCTCTGGCTTCGCGGGCTCGACCGCGACCAGGCCGAGCATGGTCTCCGCGTGTGGCGGTTCGGCGGGCGGCATCGCAGCCGACGCGAGGTCCGGAGACGGAATCGCGGTCGAGAGATCGAACGCCGGTGACAACCCCTTCTCCGTCGCGCTCTTGAGGTCTCGTGGGATCGCACGCGAGAGATCGAAGTCGGCGGGCAAGCCGCGCGCGGCGACGGGTTGTGACGTGCTCTCGACCGCCGCCGCCGCCGCGGCCGCCGCCGCGAGCGCACTCGAGGGATCGAAGCCCATCGTGCTCGATGGTGCCGCGACCGGAGCGGAGACTGGTTTTGACCATCCATCGCTCTCCGGCGGTCCGGCCTGTTGCCCCGACGGCCCCACGCTCTTGCGCGCCGAGCGGGCGAACGGAGCAGGCGGAAGCTTGCCGCCACGCGGTGCAGGGCGTGACTCCGCGGGTGGCGAGGTCGGCTGCGCGGTTGCTGTTGACGGTGCTGCGCCCTCGACGGGAGGCGCTGGTACCCAGGCCACCGCGGCGGGCAGGGCGGCCACCGGTTCGCTGATCCCGACGGGGATCGGCGTCGGCACCGTCGGGCCACTGGCTCCACCGGGGAGCGAGCTCGGGACCGGCGCGCTCTGCACCGACGCGGCATCCGGCGGTACAGCCCAGCCGGTCTCGGTCGCGATCGGCGACGCCACCGCGATCGGCGCCGACCGACGCAGCGACCCACGCTGTGGCACCGCATCGAGCGCTGCCGCGAACTCGACGGCCGTCGCGTAGCGATCGTCGGGCTGCTTGGCGAGCGCACGCGCGACGATCACCTCGAGCTCGCCGTACTCGATCCCCGCCTGCATCTGATGCAGCGTCGGCGGCGGGTTCTTGAGGTGCATCGAGCACACCTCGACGGGATCGTCCTTCGGCGACACGAACGGCTTCTTGCCGGTCAGCAGCTCGAACAGCAGCACGCCGGCCGAGTAGAGATCGGCGCGGTGATCGATCGCCGTTCCACGGATCTGTTCCGGCGCCATGTACGACGGCGTTCCGACGACGATGCCCTTGGTCAGCTTCGATTCATCGGAGATCCGCGCGAGCCCGAAGTCGAGGAGCTTCACGTGATCCCCGAGGCCGACCTTCTGCGAGAGCACGACGTTCGCGGGCTTGATATCGCGATGGATGATCCCGAGCTCGTGCGCGTGCGCGAGGCCCGACAGCACCTGCCGCATGATCTCGACCGCACGCGGCATCGGCAACGGGCCGTTCGCGACGACGTCGCGCAGGTTGTCACCGGAGACGTAGTCCATGACGACGAACGGCTTGTCCTCGTAGACCCCGACGTCGATCACCGCCGCGCAGTGCGGATGCTCGAGCTTGGCCATCGCGGTGGCCTCGATCTCGAACCGCTGCCGACTCGAGAGCTCCGCCGGGAGCTCGTCGTGGAGAACTTTGATCGCGACGATGCGCCCGAGCTTCAAGCGCTCCGCGCGATACACGACGCCCATCGCACCCTCGGAGATCGGCTCGAGGACGCGGTAGCGCCCATCGAGGATCACGCCGGTGAGATCGCCGTCCACCTCCCGACGATACCCCAGTGTGCTACGCAGGGCGCGTGAAGGCCGCTCTCCTGCTGCTCGCCGTGGTCGCTTGCTCGCGCGAGCCGTCCGTGACGCCCGCAGGGATGCGGATCGTGTCCCTGACACCGTCTGCGACGGAGATCGTGCACGCGCTCGGAGCCACCAACCAGCTCGTCGGCGTCGACGAGTTCTCCCCCTACCCGCCCGAGGTCAAGCTGCTGCCGAAGGTGGGCAGCTTTCTCCTGCCGAACCTCGAGACCATCGTCCGCCTCCAGCCGACCTTCGTGATCGTCGACGATATCCACGGTCGCACCGCCGGCGCGCTGCAGGATGCCAGGATCGACACCATCGCGTGCTGCGGTCACGCGCTGCCCGATATCAAGGAGGGCCTGCGTGTCGTCGGCGCCCGGCTCGGCAGGGCCGACGCCGCCGCGAAGGCGATCGCCGACATCGACAAGTCGCTCGACGATGCCGCGGCGAAGCGTCCCGCGAAGCGCCCGCGCGTGCTGCTGATCATCGACCGCGAATCCGGCGGCCTCGGCAACCTGGTCGCCGGCGGGCCCGGCAGCTGGATCGACGAGCTGCTCGCGGTCTCGGGCGGCGAGAACGTGCTGTCGGCGTCGGGCATACGCTACCCGAAGGTGTCGATGGAAGAGGTGCTGCGCGGCAAGCCCGACGTCATCATCGATGTCTCGGATGCCGCCGAGACCGGCGGCCTCGCCGCGTGGAACACCATCGACGTGCCTGCCGTGAAGGCCAACCGCGTGCGCGGCTTGACCGATCAGTTCCTGCGCGCACCGTCGCCGCGCGTGCAGCAGGCGCTCGCCGCGCTCGAAAAGGCGCTCGCACCGTGACTGGCTGCTAGGATCGCCCGGTGGAGCGGCTGGGCCGGTACGAGCTGGTGGCGCGTCTGGCGCAGGGCGGGATGGGCGAGATCTATCTCGCACGGCTCGAGGGCGCGGCCGGGTTCGCGAAGCTCTACGCGATCAAGCGGATCCTTCCGCAGTTCGCGACCGATCCGCGGTTTCGCAAGATGCTGATCGGCGAGGCGCAGATCGCGTCGAAGATGTCGCACTCGAACATCTGCCAGGTCTACGAGCTCGGCGAGAGCGACGGCCAGCTCTACATCGTGATGGAGTATCTCGAAGGCGTCACGCTGCTGCCGCTCCTGCGCGCGTGCTCGCTCGCGATGCGCCCGCTCGACCTCGGCTTCGTCGCCGGCGTGCTGCTGCAGATCTGCGACGCGCTCCACTACGCGCACGAGCTCCGCGATCGCGACGGTCATTCCCTCGACGTCATCCATCGCGACGTCACGCTCGCGAACGTGTTCGTGTGCGAGAGCGGCACCGCGAAGGTGCTCGACTTCGGCATCGCAAAGGTCAAGGACGCGCAGGGCACGCAGACCGGAACGGTGAAGGGCAAATACGCGTACATGGCGCCCGAGCAGCTCCGCGGCGAGGAGCTGACGCGGCGGGTGGACGTGTTCGCGCTCGGCGTCGTCGCGTACGAGATGCTGGCGCTGCGCCGGTTGTTCCAGCGGCAGACCGATTACCTGACGTTCCACGCGGTGCTCGAGCAGCCGATCGCCGATCTTCGGCGCTATCGACCCGATCTCCCGCCCCTGCTCGTCGACGTCGTGATGACGGCGCTCGCGCGCGATCCCGTGAAGCGCTACCCGACGATGCGTGCGCTCGGCACCGCGCTTGCCGATGCGCTCCCTCGCCGCGCGTGGGCGCAGGAGCAGATCGGTGATCTCGTGCAACAGCAGTTCGCCGCCGAGATCGCCGCGCGCCAGACCGCGGTGGCGCAGGCGATCGCGCAGGACGGCGCCGCGATCCACGCACCGCCGATCGCGACGAACGATGACGCGGACGACGACCAAGGCTTTCCCAGCGTCGAGACCGAAGCCGGTCCGATCTCGAACGACGTGCAGACCGTCGTCGATCGGCTCGCACAGCGACAGGCCCGACCGCAACTCGAAGCTCCGACGCCGCCACGCTCGCGCGCCGGACTGTGGATCGCGCTCGCGGTGGTGGTGCTCGCCGGTGGCGTCGTCGCGGTCGCGTTCGTGATGCGGCAGCCGCAGCAACCGACCGAGATCGTCTTTGATCAGGCCGATTCCGCGACGCGCGACGCCGACATGAAGGTTGTGCTGCCGCGCACCAGTGACCTGATGGCGTGCGCCGCGAAGTATCCATCGCCGGTGACCAAGGCGAGCGCCGACATGATGATCGACCGCACCGGCGCGCTCGAGTCGGTCCGCTTCGAACCGGCGGAGATCGACAAGGGCCCGCTCGGCGGCTGCCTGCGCGACGTGCTCGAGACCATCGCGTTCCCGCGCCGCAATGCTTCGACGGCGTTACACCTCGACGTCGGGTTGCCCGCGAAGAAGCGCTAGTTCCCTGGAAACGGGGTCGTTGCCATAATACTACGGGCGCGTTCGTCGTCGAGAAACCTCGCTCCGAACGGCATGTTTCGTCTGCCAGGAACCACGGATCCAGGGGACTAACCGTCCGTCTCTCTTCGTCTATCTTGCACACCATGTCGGCGTCCACGTTGACGCACCTCCGTGAGGGGCTCGCCAGCTGAGCGAATCCGAGACAACGGTCGAAGTGGTCGAGTACTCTGAGAGCCAGTCGTGGCCGAGCTTGTACGAGGTCTGATCTCCGACCGTCCGTGGGGCCTCACGTTCGGCCAGTTCGGGTTACGCGAGATCACCGGTGAGCTCACCGTGCATGGCGGTGACGGACGCGACTATCGGGTCGCGTTCGAGCATGGTGCGATCGTCGGCGCGACCTCGCCGCAACCGGCGGATGCCGTGACGCGCATCGCGATGACCAGCGGGCTGATCTCGTCGTCGCAGGTCGGCACCGTCGCGAAGCAGATCGCGGCGACGCCGGAGATCGACGAGATCGCCTTGCTTGCCGCGGCCGCGCGCCTGGTGCCGGATCAGATCGCAACGCTGCGCCGCCGCGTCATCGCACAGCGCGCGGCACGGACGTTCTCCGTCGAGGCTGGCGCGTTCGTGGTCGACGAAACGATCACGCTCGCGGTCGCGCCCGATGCCGCCGTCGACGTGCGCGCGGTGGTGTTGCAAGGTGCGCGGATGAACCTGTCGGAGCTCCGGCTGGTCGCGGAGCTCCGCGCGCTCGGTTCACACTTCACGCTCGGCGAGTCGGCGATGGAGCACGCGTCGTGGTTCGGGTTCGAGCAGCACGAGCTGCCGATCCTCGAGGCGTTGCGCACTGGCATCACGCTGCCGGAGATCGAGGCGCGCCATCGCGAGATCGATCCGCGCGACGTGCAGGCGGTGGTCTACGCGCTCGTCGCGTGCCGCGAGTGTCAGGCCACCACGCCGGTGCCAGCGATGATGTCGTCGAGCGAGCCGGTCTCGATCTCGTTTCGGCGCTCCGCCGAGCCCGCGATCCCGACCCCGCTGACGCCGAGCGGGACCGGCTCCGTCGCGGTGCCGCGCACGCAATCCGACGGCTCGGGGTCAGGGCCCTCCGCAGAGCAGGAGTTCCGCGGTGCCACCGGCACCAAGAACGATCGGCCGTCGCGCAAGGTCTACGCCGACGACAGCACCGCGTTGCCACCGCCCGCCGCTGCCTCGCCGGATGCCCCGAAGTCGAACACCGCGCCGTGGCCGCAGCTCCGCGAGAAGTCACCGTCGACGCCGCCGATCACCGCGCGCACCGTCTCGCAGCACAGCACGGTGACGAGGTCGCCGGCGACCTGGCAGAGCGGCGCGCCGACCCCGAGCCCGACCGTCGCGCGCACGAGCTCGGGCTCAGCGGTCGCAGCCGCGCGCACGAGCTCGCAGCAGCTGATCCCGCCGAGGACGATCTCGAGTCCGGTGCTGACCCCTCGCACGATCTCGCAGAGCAGCGGGGCGCCCGGGCAGGTCTACTCCGAGGGTAGCGATCGCGTGACGCAATCGATCGACGATGCGGCCGGGGCGCACAAGCGCGGCATCGAGGCGCTCGTTGGTGGTCAGCTACCGGCGGCCGTCGAGCACCTGGCGCGTGCGTCGTCGCTCAACCCGCACGAGTTCGATTACACCGCGGTCCACGCGTGGGCGCAGTTCCTCGCCGCGACGACGAACGAGCGCACCAAGCTCGCCGACAAGACCCGGAAGATGCTCAACCACGCGACCCAGAAGTCGCGCGAGCCGGCGCAGGTGCTGCTCTATCTCGGTCAGCTCGAGCGCGTGCTCGGTCGTGACAAGCAGGCGGTGATTCACTTCCGCGCAGCGCTCGCCGCGAGCCCCGAGCACAAGCAAGCGATGATCGAGATCCAGCAGATCGAAGAGAAGGTCCTCGAGAAGAACGGCTTCGGCCTGTTCAAGAAGAAGACCTAGTAGAGCTCCCTGCAAGTTGGTGGGCACGTGGCGTTGCGGCAATGTTCGCGTCGGCACAACGCTTGGTGTACGGGCGTCGCTGGTTCCTGAGCTCGCGAGCTCACCGACGAGCACGAGTCCGTGATCACCAACTTCCGACCAGCTGTGCTTGGCGCTGCGCCTCATCGCGCAGGCGCGCGTGATCGAGGAGCAGGTGGGTGATCGACGCCTCGAGCTCGGGCTTGACCTGCGCCGGTGCGCCGGAGAGCACCTCGAAGTAGCCGGCTTTCCAGTCGAGCACCGACATCATGATCGCGTGCGACGTGCCGGCGATCTCGTTGCTGCGCGCGCGCACGATCTTGCCCTCGATTACATCGATGAACGCGACCAGATGGTCGCGCGTCACCGAGATCTGGCCGCTCTTGCGCTCCTGCTCGAACATGGTCAGGAGAGACGGCAAGCCGAGCTCGGCGAGCGTGCCGCGCAACACCACGCGATCGATGTCGCGCTGACTCGCGTGCGCCCATCGCCGTGCGCGCAGGATGATCTCGAGCACCGTGAACGGCTTCGGGATGAAGTCGACGGCGCCGAGCTGCAGCGCCTGCAAGCGCACGATGTCCGACGCATCCGCCGACATCATCATCACCGGCACACCCGCGAGCTCGGGGTGGCGGCCCATCTCCTGGAGCACGTGTAGACCGTCGACGACGGGCATGTCTCGCTCGACGAGGACGACATCGGGCGTGCGCGACAGGCACGCGCCGATCGCCTCCATGCCGTTGGTGGCGGTGGCGACCACGAAGCCGGCGATGCCGAGCGCGGTGGAGAGTCGCTCGAGGAGGCGCGTCTGCGGATCGCCGACGACGATCCGGATCTCGCCGGTGTCTTGCGACGCGGTGTGATGCAGCAGCAGCCGGCCGACCGCCTCCGCGAATTGCTCGTCGGTGGGGCGCACCGGATCGCGAAACACCACGCCGACGCCGGGGAAGCGTCCGAGCGTGCGCGCCTCGACCTCGCCGAGGCTGTGCGTGACTTGCCCGGTCGTGATGAAGCGCTGACCGTTCGGCGAGATCACGAGCTGCACGACGGTACCGACCGGTAGCGGCGGTGACATCCGCACGAACATCCCGAGCGGCGACAGGTCCTGCGTGATCGCGCGGGACTGCTTCCCGCCGGTGATCACCTCCACCGGCAAGCTCATCGCCACCCGATTGTTGCGACGCCGCACTGCCCCCTACCTACCGCGAATCTTCGTCCGGAGCCACCTCGCTGCGAAACGCGAGCAACCGGTGCTGGAACGCCTCGTCGGTGAAGCCGGCCTCGCCATCGGCGCCGAGGTCGACGAAGGCCCGCACCAGCTCGCGCGCAGGTTCATCCCATCTCACGCAGAGCAGCGTGATCACCGCGGCCGCTTGATCGCTCGCGTAGCCAACGCCGGAGGTGATCGTGGCGTGGAGGCAGAGGCCGAACCCGGTGACGGTCATCGTCGTGGTGGTGCCAAGGCGCCGCGTGATGGTCAGCCATTTCGGATCGCCGTGACACGCGATGCGTTCGACCTCGAGATCGGGCGTCACGGTCTGGAGATAGCGCGCGACCTCGCGGCGAATCACGCCGTACGGATCGTCGAGCCCGAACAGCATGTGCTCGGAGTCCTGGAGCACACGGAAGTCGTCGCGCGGGTCGGCGGCCATGCGCGGCGACTGTACTATCGGCGCGATGGCCTGGCTGGAGCTCGCCGATGTCACGGTTGCCCTCGGCGGTCGGGACGTCGTGCGCGCCTCGTGCGAGGTGACCGCCGGCCAGCTGGTGGTCATCGTCGGACCCAACGGCGCCGGCAAGACCACGCTGCTGCGGGCGATCGCCGGCCTGGTCGCGCCTCGCCAGGGTCGGGTGCGGGTGTTCGGGAACGATCCGATGAAGGTCGCGCGCCGGGTGATCGCGAAGGACCTCGCGTACCTCCCCCAGCACTACGAGCTCGCGTTTCCGTTCGCCGTCGAGGAGGTCGTGCTGCTCGGCCGGTACACGAACCAGCGCGGGCTCGGGCTGGCGTCACCGGCGGATCTCGCGGCAGCGGAGGAGGCGATGACGGCCTGCGATGTCGCGCACCTCGCGCGGCGCAGCTTCGACGAGCTCTCGGGTGGCGAGGCCCGCCGCGTGATCATCGCACAGGCGATCTGCCAGCGCGCACGGTGTCTGCTGCTCGACGAACCGACCGCGGGACTCGATCCGGCGCACGCGCGGAGCGTGTTCGAGATGCTGCGCAGCCACTGCGCCGCCGGCAATGCAGCCGTGGTGGTCACGCACGATCTCGATCTCGCGCTGCGCCACGGCGGCACGATGTGGCTGGTCGCTGGCGGACATGTCGCGGCGCGCGGCGCCCCCACGGACGTGCTCGCGTCGGCCGCGACCCGCGAGGCCTTCGGGGTCGAGATCCACGTCGGTGCCTTGCCCGGTGGCGCGCGGTTCGCGGTGCCGGGATGAAGAGCTTTGTCTCGGGGACCGCGAAGCGACTGACCGGCAAGCGGCTCGTGGTGACGATGCTGATCTGCCTCGCGATCGCCGTCGTGGTCGCCGCGTTCTCGCTGCTCACCGGCATCGTGATGGGCCGCGACGGCCGCCGCTTCGAGCTCCTCGGCCTCGACGCGTTCGATTCGAGCTCGCCGGATCACGTCGTGCTGATGCTGCGAATGCCCCGCGTGTTCGCGGCGCTGCTCGTCGGTGGTGCGCTCGCCGGTGCCGGCTGTGCCCTGCAGGCGCTGCTGCGAAATCCGCTCGCGGAGCCGTTCACGCTCGGCATCTCGTCGGGCAGCTCGCTCGCCGCGGTGATCGGCATCCGCGTCGGCATCGAGACCCAGCTCGGTGATGTCGGCATCGGCACGGCTGCGCTGGGCGGTGCGGTCGTGACGCTGCTCGTGGTGTGGCGGCTCGCGACGATCGGCAACCAGCTGCCCGCGGCGACGCTCGTGCTCGCCGGCGTCACGGTGTCGATGTGGTGCTCGGCCGCATCGCTGCTCGTCCAGTACACCAGCGACTTCTCGGACGTCAGCCACATGCTGCGCTGGATGATGGGCAGCCTCGATTCGATGCGGATGCAGTCGGTGATCTACGCGCTGGTGCCGATCCTGCTCGGCATCGTCGTGCTGATCGCGTACGCGCGCGAGCTCGATGCGCTCGCGGCGGGTCCGGAGGCGGCGGCATCGGTCGGCGTCGCGGTCGCGCGCACGCAGGTCATCGTGTTCGGCGTCGCGTCGCTGCTGGTCGGTGCCGCGATCGCGCTCGCCGGTCCGATCGGCTTCGTCGGCTTGATCGTCCCGCATGCGCTACGCGCGATCCTCGGGCCGAGTCATCGGCTGCTGGTGCCCGCGTCGGTGCTCGGCGGTGCCGTGCTGCTCGCGCTGTGCGATGGGCTCGCGCGGATGGCGATCGCTCCCGCGGAGCTCCCCACCGGCGCGGTGACCGCGGTGCTCGGCGGGCCGTTCTTCGTGTTGATCCTGGTCAGCCAGAAGCGCAAAGCCGCGATGTGGGGCCGCGGGTGAGCGAGGTCCTGCGGCACGTCATCGAGTCGATCGGTCCCGCGTCGACGGCACATGCCGAGGCCGCGTGCGCGAAGGTGACGGCGGCGAATGCGAGCGTGCTCGAGCGGCTCGCCGTGAGCCTCGGTGGTGCCCAGCACGCGGCAACGCCGCGCACCGAGCGCCGCATCGTGGTGGTGTGCGCGGGGGACCACGGCGCCGGTGATCCGGGGATCGCGCTCGGGGCGTCGCATCCGACGGTGATCGCCGCGGCTGCGATCGCCGACGGCACCGCGGCGCTGTGCGATGTGGCGCGTGCAGGTCGCGCGCCGATCGTAGTCGTCGATGCCGGCGCCTTCGAAGCGGCGGCGATGCCGGCCTCGGTGATCGCACTCGGCCGCGGTCCGACGAGGGATCTGCGGCGCGAGCCCGCGATGACCGTCGTCGACGCCGCGCTCGGTCTCGAGGCGGGCATCGCCCTCGCGATCTCGCTCTCGGAGGCCGGGCTCGACGTCCTCGCGCTCGGTGCGCTCGGGGTCGGTAGCGAGCTCGCGGCTGCCGCCCTGCTCGGGGCGCTCAGCCGCCGTGACTGCCCGACACCCCTGACCGGCGACGCACCGCACCTCCGGACGTCCGGCAAACCGGAGCTTGTCCTCGTCGACGCGGTCGCCTCCGGGCCCGACTTCCCGCTCGCCGCCGAGCGCGGCGAGGCCCACCCGCTCTCCACGGAGCCCGGGTTTCCCCTCGTCGACGAGCCGGCGTGGCGTCGCGCGCAGGCGTTCACCGATCCCGAGGTCACGCGCGCCTTCGAGCGAGGTCACGCGACCACCGGCAGCGCACTCGAGCTGCTCGCTGTGTTCGGCGGTCCCGAGACCAGCGTGCTCGCGGGCCTGATCCTCGGCGCGGCCTCGCTGCATGTTCCGGTGATCCTCGACGGTCACGCGACCGGCGCTGCGGCCTTGATCGCGGTGGGGCTCGTCCCCGCCGTGAGTGGTTACCTCGTCGCCTCGCACGCCGGCTCACCGCTGCATGCGGCGGTTCTCACGCAGCTCGGACTCGCCCCGATCTTCGAGGTCGGCCTCGGTCACGGCGAGGGCATCGGCGCCGCGCTGGTGTTCCCGTGGATCGATCAAGTGGCCGCGCTCACGGGCCCGCGCTAGCACCGGCCGTGCCTTCGCGCCGCTAGAACACCCAGGAGATGTCGAGCTCCGGGAATGGGGTCGTGGCCGGGACGATGAAGTTGATGACCGGGATGTTGTAGTTGCCGTAGCCGATGCCAAAGCGAAACCGAAATCGTTGGCGCGAGTACTGCGCGGCGAGGAGGGAAGAGCCGCCGCGCAACTCGTCGATGCTCGCGTTCCCGGTGGCCGTGACATCGACCGTGGTCCGATCGTCGATGCTGAAGGTGGCATCGGCTCGACCGGCCGCTTGCGTGGAAGACACGGCCCGTGACTCGAGGTACAGGGTCCAGCCACGCGACAGTTGGAGCATCAGCGAGACCCAGGTCTGCACGTTATCGACCGCGACCGCGCCACGAAACTCAGTGGCTTCGTCGGCGTTGTACGAGCCCTCGCCGCTGATCGACGAGTACATCACCCCGAGTCCGAGCGTGAGGCGCTTGCCGATCCGGCGCGCGGCGAGCAGCTGGATCGGGACGATCCCGATCTGCGCGTCGACGTCGAGCCCGGCGAGATCGACATACGCGACCGCCAGGTTCGCGGCGAGGGTCCAGTGCTCCTTGTCGAAGAACTGATACTTCGCGTGCGCGTTGAAGGACTTCACCTTGAAGGCGAAGGACACGTAGGGGAGCGTGTACGTGCCGAGCTCGAGTTTTGGCACGCCAGGGATCCCGTACTGCAGCTTCCACAGGCCAGCACGGAATGCACCGCTCGGGATCTTGTATGGCGTGTCGTCGGTGATCCGCTCGTCGGCTGCCGCCGGCTGCGCAGCGAGCAGCAGCGTGAAGAACGCGACGAGCTTCATAGCTGGTACTCCGGAATGGTCGCCACCGCGCCACTCTCGTTCGTGCACACGTCGTTGGTGAAGTCGCACGTCCACACTCCGTCTGCCGCGCGGAACCCACCGGTCTTGGTCGTCAGGTCGATGAAGAACACCAGCGTCGTGCCGTCTCCGAGCGCGAGCAGGACCCCGACGTGTCCCGGCACGCACGCGGTTGTCTCGCCGCGGCAGACCTCGAAATCGAAGCCGCCCGAGATCAGGTTGGTGCCATTGACGTCGAACTCGAAGTTCGCGAGCTCGAACAGGAACGTCGTCGAGGTCAGGTCGCCGATGTCAGTGCCCTCGCCGACGAACAGGTGGACATCGCCGGCGACCTGCATCTGCTTGCCGGAGATCTCCTCTTTGCAGTCGATCGCTCCGCCGAACACGACAGAGTCGAGCCCATCGTTGGAGTAACCGACGGTGAGGTCGAGGAAGCCATTCGCATCCTTGTCGATCGGTGGGGCGGGATCTCCAAAGCCCGTGCAGATCCGCTGGATCCGTGCGACCCCCTCGCCTTCGAGCACGATCGCGCGCCGCGGTGCGAATGACTGACCATCCTCCTCGAGGGCCAGGATCGTGGTCTGGATCCGGTCGACGATCGCGTCGAAATCCAGGAGGGCGCCCACCTTGTTCTCGATCAGCTGCTGCACCTCGATTGCACCTTGGCTGTCGAACGTCGCCGTCGGAGCGGCGTAACTGGCGATCAGCGCGCGCATGTCGGGTGGTTCGGGTTTCGTCCCTGCCTCCTCGGCGGTGCACGCTGCGACGACCAACAACAGAGACCAACGCATGACCTCGATGGTAGCTCGGAGTCGCGGCGGATCGCTGTGATCGAGCGCAACCACTGAGCCGCTCTCATCGAGAGCCGTGTCAGCGGTCCGGCTCAGAAGACGACGTGGCCGAGCACCGCCATCGAGAGGGCGGCTAGCGCGGCTGCGATCGTTCCGAACCCGACCTTGCAGGTCCCCGGGTTCGATAGAGTCATTCGTTGCGGCACGAGCTGGAGATTGCCTCTTTGGCGGAAAACTTCAAGTTACCGGCTCGATCATTGTTTGGGGGTAACTTCCGAAGTGATCCCTGAGTGTTACACGGCCAACCTCGAGCGATTTTCAGGCCTCGGGAGCGCGCGGGAGCAGGAAGGTCACGTCGTGGGCCTCGGTCGCGTCGGGCACCGTCCAGCGCGTCAGCATGCGATCGATGACCGCGGCGGGAACCGGCTCGTCGCGACCGCGATTGCGCGCGTGTTGATCGTCCGCGGACGCCTCGCAGTACACGATGCGCGTGCGCGCCCGATACGATCGAAACAGCTCGATCAGCTGCCCGCGGAGCTGTGGGGTCAGGTTGGTCGCGTTCCACGCAAACGAGGTCTGGGTGCGCAGGTGTTTCCGGGCCTGCTCGCGGGCCTCGGCGATGATCGACGCGTCGCTGTGCTCGGCGTCGAGCTGCTCGCGGAGGGCGTCGAGCGAGATCACCGGCAGGCTCGGGTGCGCGGTCCGGAGGTACGTGTCCTTGCCGCTCGCCGGTAGGCCCGACATCAGCACCACCTCGCACGCGGTGTCGTCGTGTGCGAGCACGTCGGGCTGACGCGCTCCAGGCTCGGACTCGAAGTAAACGCGACGTGTGTGGGCGGAGGCGAACGCCTGGGGCCCGTCGAACACGCCGAGCTCGCGACAGTGCTCGGCCCACAGCGCGCAATGCTCGATGATGCGCACCTGATCCTTCGGGTCGGTGCAGCGGCGGCCACGCGCATCGGCGTCGGCGACCGCGACCAGCCAGTCGTTACGGGTGACGAGGGAGAGGCGGATCGCGAGGCGGACGGCGTCCGCGGCGGGCTTGGTGATGCCGAAGAACGGGATCTGGTGGTGGCGGATCAGGGCGCACACCTGCTCGCGGGTGTCGAACGGCACGCCGAGCCGCCACAGCGCGACGCGTGCGAGGAGGTCGCCGCGCGAGGAGTGGCCGCGCGAGGTCCACTTCTTCTCACCCCTCTCCTCACCCCTCTCCTGGTCGAGCCGGGTGGTTGATGGCTTGCCGATATCGTGGAGCAGCACCCCGGCGGCGACGATCGCGCGGGCCTCTGGCTCGAGCGCCGCGTAGCGCGGGCCGCCGACCAGCGCCTCGACTGCCATCTTGGTGTGTGTCCAGACGTCGCCTTCGGCGTGAAACGCCGCGTCCTGCGGGGTCTCGCCCAGCTCGCGCGCGGGCACGATGTCGTCGAGCCAGGCCTCGATGGCCGGCCAGTCGATCGGCACGTTCGGTGGGAGCTGCGGCAGCACGCGCGAAGGCTAGCAGGACCGTGGTGAAGGCTGGAATGCCAGAACGAGATGCGCAGCCCGACTCCCGTACCCTGGCTCTGCGACACCGACGAACGTCGCGGTCAACGGTGTCTCGGCGTGGTGGTCGGCAAGAGGAGCCGCGTCGTCACGCCGATTCGTGAAAAACTTACGAGGCATTCAACCTTCGACACCGGCGACGCGCGTCAACTTCCGAACAAGTCGACGCCCTCGGCGAGCTGGTTCGCGACGATCGGCCGGCTGTGCCAGTGACTGCCGGAGTCGGTGACCGCGGTCAAAAACGACGCGCGCACCCACTTGTAGCGAGCGACGACGAGCTCGGTCCCAAGATCCTCGACCTTGATGTAGAGGCCCTCCGCGAGGTCGCTGCCGTCGGTCTCGATGGCGCAGCGCTCTCGATCGACGCCGCCCTCGAGCGCCGCGGCGCGCAATCGATCGCGCCAGCGCGCCGACTTGTAGAGCGAGTGCGCGACCAGGTCGGGGAGATCGTGCGGCTTCTCGACGATGCCGCGCCACAGGATCGGCACCGGCATGATCGGCGAGCTCGCGAGATGACGCTCGCGTCGCGCGGTCGACCAGAACGCTCCGCTCGCATCACGGATGTCGAACTCCATGAAGTAGTGCGGCAGCTGGTCGTAGAACACCGTGTGCTTCGCGTACAGCCACTCGCCGTACAGCGTGACGCCGTCACCGAGGCGCGCCGCGAGTGCGGTCTCGTGGGTGCGCGCCCATTGCTTGAACAGATCGAAGTGACGCTCGCGCGGCCCACCGGTCAGCACGTGCCCGCGACTCTGCAGCCGGAGTCGGCCGGCATCGTCGAGTGACATCCCCGCGTTCGCGCCGTCGAGCTTCTCCTCGACCACGCAGTACAACGAGCGCAGCGACGCGAGCGGGATCTGATCGAGATCGTGATCGCCCGGTTGCAGGCGACTGCCCTCAAGGTGATGCGTGCGCGGATAGCGATGGATCGCTTCGATCATGAACCGCGAGCTTGTCGGATCAGCCGCAGGTACGACGTCGCACAGCGATTCGCGAGATCCGCGAGCTCCGCACCGAGCTGCGCCGGCGCCGGTGCACCGAGCACGTGCGCGTAGATCAGATTCACCGCGCGCTGCTTCACCATGATCGGCACCACCGCGACCTCGAGCGGCTCGGGGCTCGCACCGAGCGCGACCCACAGCTTGGTCTCGACTGGCCTCGCCGCCGATGGTGGCGGCCCCAGGTACGGCTCGCCCGCATCGTGCGCGGACTGCAGCGAGGAGGCGCCGCCGAGCGGCAGCGACATCTCCTCGATCGGCGTCTTCAGCAGCTCGGGCTGCGCGAGATAGCCGCGCCAGCCGAGCGCGTTGCCGTCGCGGATCAGGAACACGATCAACGCATCGACGCGGCCCTTCGCGTAGTCGCACAGCGCATCCGCGATCTGCTCGCGATTCTCGGCGATGTCGATGTTCTCGCATGCCGCGCCATACGTGACCGCGAGCGACTCCGACGACAACCGCTCTCCCGCCAGCGGTGCGTGTGACGCGCGACGACGGCGCGGCTCGAGGGTGAACGTCGGCGGCATCACCATCCCGTGTGCGGGTTGCGAGCGGCGACGCTCCTGGTCGGGCGTGGCAGTCGCCTCGGGATCACTGCCCTCGCGCGCGGTGCGGATGAACCGGGCGCGGCGCGGCAGGCCGAAGTGCTTCTCGAGGTAGTAGAGGGCGCGCAACTCGGGGACCACGTACGGCGTGATCGGCTTGCCGAGCTTCTGCGAGATCTCCTCGACGAGGTTCTGGTTGGTCGGCTCGACGACGGCGACCGCGATGGTGTCCTTGTGCTCGCCGATGTAGCCGAGCGGGATCGCGCGCAGTCGGTGCGCGGGCTCGGATCCGAGCTTGGCGACCAGGCTGCGATCGATCTCCCGAGGAGCGTGGGCGTCGCGATCGGATAGCCCGACAGCTCCGCGAGATAGCTCGACAGCAGCTCGAGATCGATGAACCCGAGCTCGACCAGGTTGGTGCCGAGCCGGCCGCCGTACAGCACCTGGTTGCGCAGCGCGGCCTCGAGCTGCGAGAGCCCGATCGCGGCGTTGCGCAGGAGCAGCGTGCCGAGCTTCATCTCGTCCCCAGCATATGCCAGTTCGTCGCGTTCGCGGCCCATCCGGTGCTGCGCCATCTCGGTGTTCTTGGCCGCATGGATCGAGCTCGCGATCGCGTCGTCGCGGAGTGGTGCAGCTAGTACCTCGTCGGATCGCCGCCGCCGGCCTCCGCGAAGCCCTTCTTGCGCAGCACGCACGCATCGCAGCGCCCGCACGCGCGATCACCGATCGGGTCGTAGCAGCTGTGCGTGATCGCGTAATCGACACCGAGTGATCGCCCGAGCGCGATGATCTGCGCCTTCGTCAGCTCGATCAGCGGCGCATGAACCTTGAAGCCACCGCCGCGCGTCGCGACCTGCGCGAGTGCCTCGAAGGCCGCCACGAACTCCGGCCGACAATCGGGATAGCCGCTCGCGTCGAGCACGTTGACGCCGAGGAAGAGATCGCGCGCGCCGAGGGACTCCGCCCATGCGAGTGCGAGCGACATCAACACCGTGTTGCGCGCGGGCACGTAGGTCGACGGCACGTCTCCCGGTGCGCCGATCTCGTCGAGCGGTCGATCCTTCGGCACGGCGATCGAGCTCGAGGTCAGCGCGGAGCTCGCGAGCGCGGCGAGATCGACGGCGACCACGCGATGCTCCTTCGCACCGAGCGCCTTCGCGACGCGCGCGGCCGCCTCGAGCTCGACCTGATGGAGCTGGCCGTAGCGCACGGTCAACGCGTGGCAGTCGAAGCCGCGCGAGCGTGCGATGGCGAGGGCGGTCGTCGAATCGAGACCGCCGGAGAGCAGGACAACGGCAGCAGACACGGGCGCACCTTAGCGCAACCGATCGCGGGCCCGCGGTGACCGTATTCGCGACGACGAAGACGCTTCAGTCGGCGTCGTCGACCGCTCTGCCACCAGACGAGCGTATCCCCGCATACGGGAAAGCTCGCCAGGGATCTGCCACCGCCTCGGAATGACTCGGGAGTACCCGCGAACAACTCGGACCCCAGTGGGATCTGTACGTCCTGCAGATCTGGTCGACTCACTGATCGCACACGCACGCCATGCCCAAGACCAACAACACGGCTCCGCGAATGATCGCCGTCGCTGGCGGCAAAGGCGGCGTCGGCAAGACCACGATCGCCGCCAACCTCGCGCTCGCGATCGGCCGCCTCGGCTATCGCGTGGCCATCGTCGATGCCGACCTCGGTGCCGCGAACGTGCACACGATGTTCGGCGTCCTCCATCCGCAGACCACGATCGCGGACTTCCTGGATCACCGCGCCGACAGCCTCAACGACGTCCTCGTCCCGGTGTCGACAACGACCACCACGATCCGGCTCGTCGCGGGCACGTCGCGCCCGGGTTCCGCGAACATCAGCAGCGGCCAGAAGCTGCGTCTGCTTCGCGCGATCGCGCGCCTCGACGTCGATTGCGTCCTCATCGATGTCGGCGCCGGCACCTCGTTCAACGTCGTCGATCTCGTCGCCGCCGCCGACCTCAAGCTGTTCGTGGTCACGCCCCAGCTGCCCTCGCTGCACAACGCGTATGCGCTGCTCAAGGCCTGCGTCCATCGCGCGGTGCGCAAGCTCTCCGACGACGAGACCGAGCAGGGCCTGATCGATTCCGCGCTCGCAAATGAAGGCAAGGCCCGGACGATCCCGCAGCTCCTCGACGTGTTGCGCCCGCTCAACCCCGCGCTCGCCGACAAGATCGTTGACACGCTCTGGCGGTTCGGAGCTCGCCTGATCGGCAACCAGATCTCGAGCGCGAACGAGGGCGCGAGCCTCGACAAGATCTCGCAGCTGATCAAGGACCAGCTCCAGATTCGCGCGCCGCTGACCACGACGATCCAGCGCACGCAAGCGCTCGCCGGGAGCCTCAAGCCCGGCGCAGGCATGCTCGTCGAGCGCCACGACCCCGGCTACGACGCGTTCCGCCAGCTCGCCAGCTCGGTGATGGACGCCGACCTCGCGCAGCTCCGCGGCCAGACCCGCACCACGAGTGGAACGATGCCGATCTGGATCCAGCGCGAGCTCCAGGACCTCGCCGCCGCCACGTAGAATCGGGGCGTGGCCGACCGTGCATCTTCGAGCTGGGCCCCGCGGCTCGGGATCGTGCTCGCGCTCGCCACGCTCGTCGGGTGGTCCGTCCTCCAGCGCTGGAGCGTCCTCGACGGCTCGCCGTTTCCGATCGGCGTCGACGGCTACTTCTATCCGGTCCAGCTCCGCTCGCTCCTCGAGACCGGCGAGCTGCAGTACCCGGCGAGCCCACTCGCGTTCTATCTCCTCGCACCGTTCGCCGCCGCGACCGATCCGATCACCGGCGCAAAGCTCGGGGCCGCGTTCCTCGGCGCCCTGATCGCCCTCCCCGCCTACGGCGTCGGCGTCGAGCTCACCCGACGTCCCACTCGGGAAGACCACGGCCGGGGCCCCGGCTTGATCGCCGCCGCGCTCGCGACCACCAGCGCCGGCTCGTTCTACCTGTCGCTCGAGTTCGTCAAGAACGGCATCGGCCTGACCGTCGCGCTGACCGCGCTGTGGCTCGTGCTCCGGGCCCTCGCGACGCCGACCCGTCGTGCGGCAGGTCTCGCGATCGCCGGGATCGCCGCAGCCCTCCTCACCCACAAGATGGCCGCCGGGCTCGTCCTCGGCATCGCGATCCCGGCCGCGCTCGCGGAGGCGCACCGGCACGGCAAGCTGCGCTGGCGACGCGTGCCTCCGATCGCGATCGGCCTCGGGATCCTCGTCGTGATCGGCCTCGCGATGCCGCAGCGCTTCCTGTCGCCGAAGGATCTCGCGTTGATCGAGGCGCTATTCACGACAGACGCCGATTGGTCGCTGCCGGTGCTCGCGAACAAGCTGACGCTTGGACGAGAACCGCTGATCTGCGCGGCCCTCTCGCTCGCTGCCGCGACCGTGTTGATCCTCGAGCGACCGACCCTCAAGTCCCGGCTGCTGCTGATCTCGGTCGTGATCCAGACCGTCGGTGAGCTGATCGGGATCGGCACGATGATCGTCGGCGACGCCTGGATCATCACCGGCGGCAGCGTCGTGCTCGCGCTCGGCGGCATGCTGCTCGGTCGTCGCGTGCAGACCTGGCCCGGCAGCTCGGGCGGTCGGAGCGGCGCCGGTCGCGAGGTCGTCGCGTGGAGCGTGATCGCGCTCGGCGTGGTGATCGCCCTGCCCTGGCTCGACGCGAGCAACGGCCAGGGACTCGCGGTGCGCCTCCGCGTGATCGCCTTCGTCCCGATGACCTGCTGCGGTGCGATCATCGCGCGCGCGGTGTTGCGCCGGATCCCGATCGGGCGTGCCGCGCTGGGCGCCGAGATCGCCCTCGTCATCGTCATCCTCCGGCTTCACCTCGGGACGCCGATCGAGGGTCGGATCCTGACGCACCCGGCGCTGATCGCGAGCGCGCAGGCGGTGCGGATCCCCGACGGTGGCGTCGCCGTCGTCCAGGAGCGGCACATCGCGTTCATGCTCGCGTGGTACACGCGCGCGACGATCAGCATGCGCCCCGAGCCGATCGCACCCGAGCGTCGCTATCGCGTGATGCCGCTCGCGTTGATCCGCATCGGCTCCGCACTCGACGCCGCACTGCTCGAGATCCGCGACGATCCGACGTTGCCGCGCGTGATCGGCGTGCATCCCCTCCACCCCAACGGGATGGTCGTGGTGCCCGAGGTGACCTGGCGCGCGATCCTCGAACGCCTCGACGTCGCCGATCGGCGGCGCCTCGAAGCGTGGCCGACGATCTAATCCTTCTCGACGGCGGTCGCCTTGGGCAACTCAACCGGCGGATCCACGGGCACGGCCGGCCCACCCTTCGCCATCATCCGGCGGATCCGCGGCGCGATCACGAACAGTCCGAGCGCCATCACGACGGACGCGATCATCAGAACGTTGAACAGAAACGCGAAGCTCCGGCCCGACGAGATCGTGGTGGCTCGACCGGCGAGGTAGATGCCGATCGCGGTGCCGAGGAACCAGATGCCCATCACCATGCCGCCGAGGCGCTTCGGTGCGAGCTTGGACATACTCGACAAACCGACCGGTGAGATGCAGAGCTCGGCGAGTGTGTAGAAGAAGTAGAGGCCGATCAGGAAGCCGCCGCTGACGGGGCTCTGGCTCGTCGCACCGGAGGCCGGCAGCATCACCACGAACGCCGCCGCGAGCAGCAGCATGCCGATCGCGAACTTGTTGACGCTCGACGGCTCCTTCTTCGCGCGCGCGAGCCGCACCCAGAGGTAGGCAATCACTGGTGCGAGCCCGACGATGAAGATCGCGTTGACCGACTGGTAATACGGCGCCGGGATGTCCATGCCGAGTAACTCGCGGCTGGTGTACTTGTCCGCGAAGATGTTGAGCGTCGTCGGTGCCTGCTCGAAGATGCCGAAGAACCCGATCGCGCCGATGTAGAGCGGGATCATCGCGAGAATCTGGCGCTTCTCCTGCGCGTCGCGACCCGACCGATAGAGGCCGAAGAACAGCACGACCGAGCCGATGATCAGGCCGATGCCCATCGTGTTGGAGATCACATCGCCCGACGGCTGCGCCACGGCGATCAGCACGCCGAGCCCGACGAGCGCGGCGACCACGCCCTTGAGGACGTTGCGATCGCGATTCGCGATCACCGGATCCGTCGGGATCGTCGGGTGCTTGCCGGCCTCGCCGAGCACCTTCTGACCGACAACGAACTGCACGAGGCCGCCGACCATGCCGATCGCGGCGGCACCGAACGCGAAGTTCCAGCACAGGTTTGGGTCGATGCCCTTTTCGGTGAGGAACGCGCGGAAGTCGGTGTCGGTCGCGAGGTAGCCGCAGGCGAACGGCGCCAGCGTCGCGCCGATGTTGATGCCCATGTAATAGATCGTGTAGCCACTGTCGCGACGCACGTCGTGCTCGCCGTAGAGCTGGCCCACGAGTGACGAGATGTTCGGCTTGAGGAAGCCGGTGCCGAACGCGATGAAGATCAGGCCGATGTAGAACGCATCGCCGAGGCCGGGGATGGCGAGCAGGGTGTTGCCAATCGCGATGCCGAGACCGCCCAACATCACCGCCTTGCGCTGACCGAGGAAGCGATCCGCGATCCAGCCGCCTGGCAAGCCGAGCAAGTACACCGACGCGCCGAACATGCCGACGATCGCACTCGCAGCGGGGTTCGCGACCTGCTCACCCAGCTTATCGAGCTCGAACATCCCTTTGCCGCCGAGCGACTCAGGCGCGGCGAGGTACAGGATGAGGAACGCTCGCATCCCGTAGTAGGAGAAGCGCTCCCACATCTCGGTGAAGAACAGGGTCTTCAGTCCGGCGGGATGTCCGAAAAACGCCTTGTCCCGGTCTGCCATATCGCCGCGGACCTTAACGAAAGTTCCCCCCGACGGATACCTACGTTGTTTCGAAACCGCCCCTGCGACCGGGGGCCGTCGCAGCGCGGTGACGCCGCCTCGCTCGCGGTCGAGCCCGGCCAGCAGGCCGGCCTTGCAAAGAATCCTGGATTGGGAAAGATCCCGCTCCATGAGGATGAGGATTCCGACTCGGGTGTGGCTGGCGCTGCTCGCCACCACCGTGCTGACAACGACGATGATCTCCTGCAATCCGGCGACACCGAAGATCGCGTTCAAGCACGGCGAGCGACGAGGTCGTCTCGAGAAGAACGGCCTGCGCTTCGTCGTCATGCCGGATCCGAACACGCAGCTCGTCGAGGTCGACGTGCGCTACGAGGTCGGGGCCAAGGAAGACCCACCGGGCAAGGCCGGGCTCGCGCACCTCGTCGAGCACATGATGTTCCAGCACAAGCCGGATGGTCCCGAGACCAAGCCGCTGATGCACTTCCTGATGAACAACGCGATCAACATGAACGCGTACACCAACCCGGATACGACGCACTACATGGTCTACGCCCGCGCCGAGCAGATGGACGCGATGGTGAAGGTCGAGGCGATGCGGATGCACTACGGCTGTCAGACGATCAGCGAGGCCGAGTTCCTGCGCGAGCGCGACGTCGTCCGCAACGAGATCCGCGGCGGCAACCGCACGCCCGAGGGTCTGATCCCGCAGATCGCGATGTCGTCGATCTATCCCAAGGGTCACGCGTACGAGCAGGAGACCGGCGGGAACGACGAGCAGCTCTCGACGATCACG
>Ga0105049_10001521_pt1 | contig 27390 bp, 19 predicted proteins | sample MAT06_FD_78087 | JGI IMG/M metagenome (GOLD analysis project Ga0105049, IMG submission 78087) | Freshwater microbial communities from Lake Fryxell liftoff mats and glacier meltwater in Antarctica - MAT-06 | ecosystem: Environmental > Aquatic > Freshwater > Ice > Liftoff microbial mat | place... | reverse complement strand
TCTTCTTGTCGAAACAGGTCGACGCCGTCGACGCCGCATCCACGAACTCCGCGCCGTAGCGGAAGCGCAGGGTGAACCACGACGGCGACGTGCGCCAGGAGCCTGCTCCGCTGGTGACGCGCACCATCGGCACCGGCGCGGCATCGCTCTCGATGTGCATCTCGCCGGCCGGTAACGACAGGCGCGGCATGTTGGGCAGCGCATGGTACTCCGCCAGAAACGCCGACGGATCATCGCCCAATTCGAACTCGCCCGCCGTCCAGAGCTTCTGCATCAGGGGCCAGACCTGGTCACCGTCGAGACGCGCGAGGGTTTCGCCGAAGAGCACGAGCCCCGACTCATGAATCCAGTTCGCTTCGCCGAGCGGGTGCACTATCTCGTCGCGCAGCAGTTCGCCGACCAACTGGTACGCGTCGGGCGTAGGCCGATCGAGACGCATGGCGACCTGCCACGGCGTCCCGTCGTCCCAGGAAATCATGCGCGAGTCGAGTGACGGGCGATTGCTGCGCAGTCGCGCGCGCCCCGTGTCGCAGATCATACGCAACGTGGTGCGGTAGGCACGCGGGCGCACGATGAATCCACCAGTGGGCATCGTGGCGATGCCCTGCGCGTCGGAGCTGCCCAGTAGCATCTCGGCGATCTGGCGATCGACCGGATCTGGGGCGTTGCACCACGCGTCGATGGAATACTGAAAATGCTTCGGCGCTTCCCACACGCTGTCGCGATCGCGGCGCTGCGTCGTGATCTCCACGCGTACGCCACGATGCTGCGCGCTCTCGGTGAGATGCACGAGATACACGATACGCCGGTCCTCGGGAAGCGACGTGGCGCGGTTGGTCAGACGCGTTTCGTTGAACACGGAGCGCTGACGGCCGCTCGTATCGCGCAAGGCAGTCTGCCACTCAGGCGCGATGGTCGCCTTCACGTCGGCCGGACGCGGCTGCGGCTTCATCACGGCCAGCGCATGGCGCTCGAAGGTGACCTGTGGTTCAGCCGACGATGACGCGGCGGTTTCGAGCAGCGGCTCCAGCGTGCCCTGAGTGTCGAGCACGCGCAGAAGCGCCCACAAGTGCTTGCAGGCGCCATACTCCTGCCCGTGGGGGCAGGTACACCCCAAATGCAGGCGCCCCGGGCGCGGGCGCAAGAACACCCCGTAGGGACGGGTGCCCTGCACGACGCCGGTCGCCGCACCGGCGTCGACGTGCTCGAGGGTGAGCACGAAGGGATCGATATACGCTTCCCCGCGTTCGCGGATCTCCGGGGGAAAGCACTGCTCCAACAAGACGGGAATCATGAACAGCGAAGTCTAACGACCACATCACCAACGGCTGCTACTTGAAGCGAATCCCGTTGGGGGCCACGGCGCCCTTGGTTGGCACGAACGGCTTCGCCGCCGGCACGTGGCGTGGCGCGGGCTGCGCCGGACCACGGTTGTTCGAGGTCACATCGCGCCGAGTCCCACCCTCACCCCGTTCGCCGCCGCCCTGCGGCTTGCCCGTCCCGCTGCCTCCATCACTACGCATGCTGAGGGCAATCCGGCCACGGGCCAGGTCGATCGCTTGCACCGTCACCTTCACCTTTTGCCCGACCTTCACCGCATCGTTGGGGTCCTTGATGAAGCGATCGGCCAGCTGACTCACATGCACCAGACCGTCCTGGTGCACGCCGATGTCCACGAAGGCACCAAAGGCCACGATATTCGTGACCACGCCCTCGAGCACCATACCCGGCAGCAGGTCGGAAGGCTTCTGAATGTCTTCCCGGAACGCCGGCGGCTCGAACGCAGCGCGCGGATCACGGCCCGGCTTCTTGAGCTCCGCCACGATATCGCGCAGCGTGGGCATGCCGACATCGTCACTCACGTATTTGCTCAGTTCGATCGAATCGACCAAGGACTCGTTGCCGACCAGCGCGCTCACATCGGCCTTCAGATCCTTGGCCATCCGCTCCACCAGCGCGTACCGCTCCGGGTGTACCGCGCTCGAATCGAGCGGGTGCACGCCGCCGCGCACGCGCAGAAAGCCGGCCGCCTGCTCGAACGCCTTGGCGCCAAGACGCGGAACGTCCTTGAGGTCGGCGCGCGACATGAGACGGCCCCGCTGATCGCGCAACGTTACGATGGCCTGCGCGAGTCCGGGACCGATGCCGGCCACGTAGCCCAACAGCGCCGCGGAGGCGGTGTTCACTTCGACGCCCACACGGTTCACGCAGCTCTCCACGATATCGTCGAGACGCTGCTTGAGACGCGACTGATTCACGTCGTGCTGATATTGACCGACACCGATGCTCTTGGGATCGATTTTCACCAATTCGGCCAGCGGATCCTGCAAGCGACGAGCGATCGAGACCGCACCACGCAGCGACACGTCGAGTTCGGGGAACTCGGCGCGCGCGAGATCCGAGGCCGAGTAGACCGACGCCCCAGCCTCATTCACGACGACGACCTGCGGACGCTCTCCACCGACGGGCGGATCGAGTTCGCGCATGGCGGCCTTGGTGAGATTCTCCGTCTCGCGGCTGGCCGTGCCATTGCCGATGGCGATGAGCTCCGGCGTGAACCGCTGCAGCAGCAGGCGAATCGCGCCGGCGAACCGGTCTTCCTGATGCAGATACAACGTATCGGTGTGCACCAAGGCACCGGTGGCGCTGACCACGGCCACTTTCACACCGCTGCGGAAGCCCGGGTCGAGACCGATCACGCGCTTTTCGCCGGCAGGCGACGACAACAACAACTGTTCGAGATTGCGACCGAAGATCGTGATCGCTTCGTCATCGGCGCGGGTCTTGAGCTCCACGCGCAACTCCACTTCGATCGCCGGCGACAGCAAACGCTTGTACGCATCGGCTGCCACCAGGGTGAGCTGCTGCGACGCCGTGCGCGTACCGATCACTTCGCGCGCCATCCGGGCGTTGATCTCTTCGAGCGGCGCTTCCACGCGCCACAACAACTCGCCTTCGGTCTCGCCGCGACGGATCGCCAGCATGCGATGGCTGGGAATGGTGCCCAGCGACTCCGCGTAGTCGAAGTAATCCTTGAACTTGGATTCGTCGCTTGCCTTACCCGTCATCACGCTGCTCTTCACGACACCCTTGGCGCGTGTGATCTCGCGCACCCAACCACGGATCAGCGCGTCTTCCGCCACCAGTTCCGACAGAACGTCACGCGCGCCCTGCAGGGCGGCTTCCACCGTCGGCACTTCCGACGGCTTGCCCTCGACCTCGGGCAGCACATACCCCGCGGCGGCGGCCAGCGCCGCGCCATCATCGAGCAAGCCACTCCACAGTCCGTTCGCCAACGGCCCGAGTCCGCGTTCCCGGGCGATCATGGCACGCGTGCGACGCTTGGGTTTGAACGGGAGGTAGAGATCTTCGAGCGCCTGCTTGGTATCCGCCGAGAGAATGGACGCCTTGAGCGCGTCGTCGAGCTTCCCCTGTTCGTCGATGCTCTTCAGCACCGCAGCACGGCGATCCTCGAGTTCGTTCAGGTATTCGGCGCGCTCGCGCACATCGCGCAGCTGCACTTCGTCGAGACCGCCCGTCATTTCCTTGCGGTAGCGCGCGACGAACGGTAGGGTGGCACCCTCAGCGAAGAGGGCGAGCGTGCGCTGAACCTGTTGTGGATTCAGCGAGAGTTCCGTCGCGACACGCGCGACGATGGCGGGAGCAATCGTTTCGGTCATGTGCGCGCATTCTACGCGTCGGGCGAACCGAATTCCACGCCTTGCGTTTCGCCTGTCGGGTCGGTTGCACTGTCAGTTGCATCCCGCGACGGCACTCTCCCAGAGCACACCCCACCCGGTCTTCCCGCGTGACAGCACCGCGGCGCCCAGTGCCACGCCATCGTCGCGACCGAACAGTAAGCGCACATCGGGCACACCGACGTTCCGAAACGCGAGCAGCGGTTCGGCGACCACGAGCTCTTCTTCATGACCTGCCGCTCGCTCGTGCCAGGCCACCGTCCACAGCTTCGCATTATCGCCGATCGCATCGACGACCATGACGAGGCGTTCTTCCTTCGGGTCGTCTTCCTGGTTCACACGGCGGGCCAACACGGCCACCACGAAGGCGGTGTCGAGTCCGCGGGTGCGCCACGCCCGCAACACCACGAACGGCAGGCCGCGAAACGTGCGGCTGGTATCGTCTGCCAACCCAGACGCGAGACGCGTAAGGTCGGATGCCAATCGAGCGGAATCGCGTGGCGCGAGCCCTTCGATCGAGTCGAGCGGGATCGCGGTCACGCGTCCCGCCATGAAGGCGGCGGTCCACGGCGCCACGGTCACCCCGGCGTCCACCGCGAGGCGCGCCACCGGCCAAGCCGTGCACCCTTCGTCCACGCGCGGCGCGCCTTCAACGGTGAGCCGCGCCATCCCGACTTTGCCGCTTCGCGAAAACAGCTCGATCCGCCCGTCGGCCGACGCCGCGCCGACACCCGCGGTATCGCCCACGGTGAGTTCGGTGGCGTCGGAACGCAGCAGCGAGCCGGCCATCAAGCCGCCGTCGACCGTCGGCAGCACGACGAACGGACCGGCGCCGGCGTCCCAGCCGCTGCTGGACACGGTCGTGGACACCCTCTCCGCGCGGTCGAGTCCCTTGGCGGTCGAGACGGAATCGGGGTTCGATGCTGACGGTCGGCTCTCACAGGCAACGGCCGTGAGCCACGCCATCACGCCGACAACGACGCGAACGGAATCATGAAGGGTGCTACGCATGGGAAAACCGGGATGCGTCATGCAGCGTACTGGATAGCGCGTAGGTGCGCACGGACTATAATCTGCCGCATGGTGGTGCCCATTACGAGACTCCTGACCAAGACTGCTCATGGCTGACGCCCGCACGAGTTCCCGGAAGGGATTGTTGAACGCACTCGGACTGCATCGACCCGAGTTGCGTGCCTGGGCAATGTACGACTGGGCCGTATCCGCCATGCAGACCGTGATCACAACGGCCGTGTTCCCGATCTACTTCATTCAGGTGGCCGGTGCCGATCGCACACCGGAGGTTGCCACCCAATCGCTGGGCTATGCCAATACAGTGGCGGCCATCGTGATCGCGTTGCTGGCGCCGATTCTCGGGGCCGTGGCCGACGTCAAGGCCGCCAAGAAGCGTTTCCTGTTCGCCTTCATGTTGATCGGCGTCGTCGCCACCGCCGGCATGTTCTTCATCGACCGCGGTGAACTACTCTTCGCCTCCGCGTTGTTCGTGCTCTCGATCGCCGGCGCCACCGGCAGCATGACGTTTTACGAAGCGTTGCTGCCGCACATCGCGAGCGAGGATGAGATCGATCGGGTGTCGACCGCGGCCTACGCCATCGGCTACATCGGTGGTGGACTGTTGTTGGCGATCAATCTGGCCTGGATCAGCAATCCGGGATTGCTGGGACTCCCGAGTGGAGAGGGTATCACCGCAAATCAAGCTACGCTCCCGGCGCGCCTCGCCTTCGTGTCGGTCGGTGTGTGGTGGCTGCTCTTTTCGATTCCGGTGATGCGCACCGTACCGGAACCGCCGCGTACGGTGGAGACGGATGAAGGCTCCACAGCCAACCCCTTTACCGTCGCCTTCTCGCGACTCGGCGAAACGCTGCGCGAAATGCGCCACTACAAGCAGGCGTTTCTCGCCATGCTGGCGTTCACGATCTACAACGACGGCATTCAGACGATCATCAAGATGGCAACGGCCTTCGGCACCGAGATCGGCATCGCACGACCCGCGCTGATCAAGGCGATCCTGCTCGTGCAGTTCGTCGGCATTCCGTTCGCGTTCGCATTCGGCGCGCTAGCTGGCAAACTCGGCGCGAAGCGGTCGATCTTCCTCGGGCTCGTGGTCTACACGGGCATCTGCATCTACGCCTACGGAATTCACACGGAACGCGAGTTCTACATTTTGGCCGTACTCGTGGGGCTCGTGCAGGGCGGCACGCAGGCGCTCAGCCGTTCGTTGTTCGCCAGCATGGTGCCGAAGCACAAGAGCGGTGAGTTCTTCGGCTTCTACTCCGTGTTCGAAAAGTTCGGCGGCATTCTCGGTCCGCTGGTGTTCGCAATCGCGATCGGGCAGACGGGCAGCAGCCGTGGCGCGATTCTGTGGGTGATCGCGTTCTTCGTGGTCGGTGGCGCGATCCTGGCCACGGTCAACGTGAAGGAAGGAGAACGCGCCGCGCGGGAAGCCGACGTGAATCTGCGCATCGTGTAATGCGCGATCGTTTCCGCGTTATCCGTAGGTCTCCGTGTTCCTGCGGTTCAAGACAGCACACGAATCTCGACGGCTCAGTCGCTCAGCAGCCGCTCGTCCATCGGCGGGTACACGGGACCGCCGAGGTCCCAGTGCCAGGCCTCTCGGCGCTCGTCGGTGCGCGGATCGCGCAGCGGCTTGTATTGCAGACGACTCCCGGGAATCCCCACCGCGTCGCCATACGCGAGCAGTCGCGCCCGGTCGGTGCTCACGAAATGCACCATGGGGCGACCCAGCCAGACGTGCCGGTGTAACCACAGCCCGCCGTCCATCGCGTGAATCATCCCCGCGCGCCGTTTCCGGAACTCCTGCGCCCCCGACGAGAAGGTGACATCTCGCAGGCGGGCAGCGCGCCGCTTCGGGTCAGGGTCCTTCGCGATGGAATACTCGAAAACGTCCAGAAATACTCAACTGTTGCTTTTGTGCGCCGTTGCAGGCGCAGTACTGACCACTACTGGCAGTGAACCACCCCTTCCGCAGTTGCACCACCAAGCGGGGCGGCCTGCCCATAGAACACGGCGCAGGTGACCGGGAAAGCTTGGGGATGGGTTGACGTGGCCGACCAGCCACGAGCGTCTGCTTCCGCGATATTGATCGTAACGCCGTTCGTACTGACAAAGGCGAGCGCGGCCACAGTCAGGGAATATTGCTCGTTATAATAGAAAAAATCTTCCTGCATCGACGCGACGTTTTTCAGATCGCTCTTGAGCGAGGCAGTGAACGCCTTACCCTTGGTGTTCTGGAACTTGGGGATCGCGATCGCTGCGAGAATGCCAATGATGACCACGACAATGAGCAGCTCGATCAGTGTAAATCCTTGGCGGGAACGGAACGGTCGCATATGACTTCCTCGGGGTCGGCCCAGGACCAATGAGTCCGGGGTGCAGGCATTCGGGGCGGGAGGTGAAATCCCCGCGATACTCTCTTCCTTAGCAACCCGGGTGCCGCTCCCTTTGTAAGCACGTAAACCTTTATAAATCAAGTGTTTATAGAAAAACCATGAAGGGACGGTGACTGGGACGAGTCTCGCAGCGCTCATGACTTCATGCAAAGTGCGACACCGACCCATTCGCGAAACGAGGCAAGTACGCTCCCCGTCACGACTTCGCCGCTACGACTTGGCTGCCACCCAGTCGTCGCCAACCCCCATTTCCACCAGCAAGGGCACGTCGAGTACTGCGGCCGACTCCATCTCCCGCTTCACCAGCACCGACAACGCCGTTTGCTCACCGGCCGGCAATTCGAAGATCAGTTCGTCGTGGACCTGTAGCAGCATCCGCGAAGCGAGCCCCTCCGCCGCCAGCGACCGATGCACCCGAATCATGGCGATCTTGATCAGATCAGCCGCTGATCCCTGAATCGGTGCATTCGCCGCCACCCGCTCACCGAATGCGCGCATGTTGTGGTTCCGCTCCTTGAGCTCCGGGATGTAGCGACGACGATGGAACAGCGTCTCCACATACCCCTTGGCCTTGGCCTCGACCACACACCGCTCGAGGAACGCCTTCACGCCGGCGAACCGCTCGAAATACGTATCGATGAACGCCTTGGCCTCGGCATTCGAGATCTTGAGCTGACGCGACAGCGCATGCGCCCCCTGCCCGTAGATGGTGGCGAAATTGATCGTCTTCGCCCGCGCCCGCATCTCACCGGTCACATCACCCAGCTCCACACCGAAAATGATCGCCGCGGTCTGCCGGTGAATGTCGCCACCGGCCTTGAACGCCGACACGAACGCCGGATCGCCCGACAAATGCGCCAGCAGCCGCAGCTCGATTTGCGAATAGTCGGCGCTGAGCAACCGCCATCCCGACCGCGGCACGAAGCCACGCCGTATCTCGCGCCCGAGTTCACGCCGATTCGGGATGTTCTGCAAGTTCGGATCGGTGGACGACAACCGACCGGTGGCCGCGACCGTCTGATTGAACGACGTATGCAACCGATGATCGCGAGGATGTACCAGCTTCGGCAACGCATCGATGTACGTGCCTTCCAGCTTGAAGATCTCGCGATACTCCATCAGCAACGTGGGTAGCGTGTGGCCCTCTTCTGCCAGCTCCTGCAACACGCTTGCATCCGTGCTCGGCCCCGTCGCCGTTTTCTTCTTCACCGGCAGTCCGAGCTTATCGAACAGAATCACGCGCAGCTGCGGATTGGAGTTGATGTTGAACTCCTGACCAGCCTCTGCGTAAATCAACTGCTCGACACGCTCGCGTTCACTCTTGAATCGCGTCTTCAACGACGCAAACCACTGCAGGTCGATCGCGATGCCGTCCCACTCCATGTCGGCCAAAACCTCGACCAACGGGACCTCCACCTCACGAAACAGCTCGGACATGCCGTGACTGCCGAGCATGGGCTCGAGCCGTGCGCGCAATCGCATCGTGATGTCGACGTCTTCGCATGAATAGTCGCGCGCCGCATCCACCGGCACCACATCGAACGGCAACTGATTGCGACCCTTGCCGCACAGCTGCGCATACGCCGTCATGGTATGGCCGAGAAACTCGAGCGCGAGCAAGTCGAGTCCGTGCGAACGACGCCCCGGATCGAGCACGTAGCTGGCCAGCATGGTGTCGAACTCCAGACCGGCCAACCGCACGCCGGCACCGCGCAGCACGAGCACATCGTACTTCGCATTCTGTGCCAATTTCCTCACACTCGCGTCTTCGAGCATCGCGCGTAACGGCGCCATCGCGTCACTGCCGAACGCCGGCAGGTTCACCGGCGGCTCCACCCCCGCATTCAACCGTCGTCCGGCGATGCCCGCGTCTCCGGACAACAGTGCGAGATTGCCGCCGCCATCTTCATGGCGATGTGCAAACGGCAGATAGTAGGCTTCGCCCGGCGCGACGGCGATCGACAAACCCACCAGCGTGGCGCGCATCGCGTCGATCGTATCCGGTGCGCCAGGCTCCGGCACTGTTTCCGTATCGAAGGCGATACACGGCACCTCGCGCACACGGGCCAACAGCAACTCGAGCGCGGCCATCGTGTCGACCGTGACGTATCGTGCGTCCGCCAGCACCGGCACGCCGCTCGCACTCATCGACATCGGTAACGCCGCCGGACGACTCGCGGGCGACGGTGGCGCCGCGGGCTCGTCGGACGACACGGCCACCGGGGTCTCGCCCAACGCGCGTTCCGCCGGCCCGGCGCCGCCAAGCTCTTTCAGCAACGACGTGAATTCGAGCTCGAGATACAGATGACGCAGCGCCTGCGTATCGGGCGCACTGAGCTGTAACGTGGACGGATCGAGCGCGATCGGCACGTCGAGATGAATCGTGACGAGCTGCTTCGACAGGCGCGCTTCCGCTTCCTGTGCGAGCAACGCTTCACGCGGCCGTTTCTTCGTGATCTCGTGCACGTGCGCGAGAATCTCCTCGAGCGCACCGAACTGCGCGATCAACTCTTGCGCGCCCTTCTCGCCAATACCCTTCACGCCCGGCACGTTGTCCGACGAATCGCCGACCAATGCCAGATAATCGATGACGCGCTCGGGCGGCACACCGAGGCGATCGGCGGCGTTCTCGACCCCGACCCACTGCTCTTCCACGCTGGCCGGACCGCCGCGACCGGGATTCAGCAACCATACGCCAGGGCGCACGAGCTGCTGAAAATCCTTGTCACCAGACACGATCACGACGTTGTAGCCGGCCTCGACGCCTTTCCGCGCAAGCGTACCGATCACATCGTCGGCTTCGAAACCGGGCACCGCGAGGACGGGAATGCTGTACGCGGCGAGCAATTGGTTGATGCGCTCGAGACCACGATCGAAGTCCGCCTGTAGCTCGTCGGTCAGTTTCTCACGCGTGGCTTTGTAGTCGGGATACAGCTCGTCGCGGAAGGTCGCGCCGGAATCGTGCACCCAGCCCAGCAACTCCGGCTGATGCGTCACCAACAGCCGCTTGAGGAACGTCGCTATCCCCCACGCCGCCGACGTATTTTCCCCATGGCTCGTGGTCAGCGGACGCGTCATCAGCGCGAAGAACGCACGGTAGATCAGGGCATAGCCGTCGATTAGAAAAAGCCGCGGGGCGGTGGGACGTTGCACCTCGCTCACTGACGCGACACCATGCGACGACGGATCGCGTTGTCCAGTTCAGCACGTCCCTGCGGAGAAAGGCGCCAGCGTCCGAATCCCGTCTGATCGACGAACACGATTTGCACCCGAAGCTCGCGGTATTCCCAGATCTGCTGCCGCACGCGTGCGTTCGGATCCGTCATCCCCGTATCGACGATGTTGTCGGGATCGCCGAGGGCGACGAAGGCCGTCCCGCGATCGCTCTGCCAGCCCACGGGACCGTCATCACGGAAGCGGACGTTGGCCATCCGAATGCGCACGAAGTAATCGCGCAATCCTTCATGTTCGGAAGTGCCGGGGATCGGATCGGTCGCTTTGAGAAACGTCGCCCACGCCTCGGGACGCTGCGTCGGTGTCGCATCGCGCAACGTCCTGAGCCGGTCCGGCGTCGTGAAGTAGCGCAGATACGCGAACATCTCGTCGAACGACGCGATCGGTAGATCGTCGCCCAGGCTCACGAGCACGCGAGCGCGCGCGGTGTCGGCGCGACCCGGCACGCTCACGAGCAGCGTGTTGATGCCGATGCCCATCCTGGCGACCGGTACGCCGTAAGTGGTGCTGTGCCCCTCGCCGCGAGCCGGCAACTCGATATCGGTGTCGAACAAGCGGACGTCGCCATCACCGATGATACGCACGTGCACGCGGCTCGGCGCCGACGACCCCACCGCGTCGAGATACAGCGGAAGTACCGAATCCTGTCCGAAGACAACCGTTGCACGCGGGCGGGCCAGAATGCGCGGGAGCGAATCGGCCGTCGACCGCGGAATCGCTTCATACACAGGCAGGGGCGAACCGAGCATATCGACCGAGAGCCGCGGCACCTCGAGTTGCACTTCTTCCGTTGCGTTGCGGATGCTCGCTTCATCCTTGATGCTGAGGGTCACGCTGTAGCGGCCCGGTGCCAGTTTGAAAAACTGCTGCCAGATGATGCTTTCGTCCGTGCGCGCAGTTTCCCGGAACGTGGGCACGAGCACCTGCTCGGTCGACTCGATGCGCTTCACCACGGTCATGCCCTGTCGCACGTCGAGGCGCGCCACGTAACTCGCCGTGTAGCGTTCCCCTTGTCGCGTAAAGCCGAGCACGCGCGACGGCAGGCTGAGAGCGATCAGGGTGAGCGTACTGTCGGGCGTGGGCGACCGCAGGAAGGAGACCGACGAGACGAAAGGGATCGAGCCGGTGCCGGCGATGAGTCCCATGCTGCGATACAACCGCTGCATGTCCAACGGCGAGCCGGGGGCGATGGCGGCGCCGAGCGGCCCACCGGGTCCTGGTGGTGCCACAGATGAGCCCGGTCCGACCGGAGGTCGGCGGCCGGAGCAGGCTGCCAGCAGCGTCGCGGTAGCCGTGGCGAGGGCCACGGAGCGTAGTCGAAGAGGCAAGAGGCGTGGGTTCACGAAACGCATAAGACCGTCCATGCAGGCACCGGGTGCCCACCGTGGTTGCTGATACCCGCTAAAGGCGTGCCGAGCGTACGAACTGGTCACGGATTGCACTTTCTGTCCGCAAACTTCTTGCTGGTACCGCCGGTCGGCGTTACGTTCGCCTCGTGGCCATAGAGACGCTAGTCGGAACGACGCTGGCCGGCTATATCGTGCGGGGAAAAGTTGGCGAAGGCGGGACGTCTACCGTCTTTCGCGCCGATCACGCCACGCATGGTACAGTCGCCCTCAAGGTGCTGCGCGAAAAGCTGCAGCATGACAAGACCGCTGTCGCGCGATTCCTGCGCGAGGCGCAGTTCGGCGCACGGGTAGAACACCCGAACATCATCCGCACCCTGGACTACGGCCAATCCGACAGCGAGCGCTATTACCTCGCCATCGAATGGGCCGGGGGTGAGATCCTCGACAAGCATGCGGAGAAGTCGGGTCCGCTTTCGTCGAAGGAGGTCGCCGACATCTTGTCGCAGATCTGCAGCGCCGTGCAGGCTGCCCACGATGTCGGGATCGTGCACCGCGACCTGAAGCCGGAAAACGTCATGTATGATCCGGCCACACATCATGTGAAGCTGCTCGACTTCGGCATCGCCGCCGACACCGACGCCGCGCCCGATCAACGGCTCACGCGCGCCGGCTTCTTCGTGGGCACGCTCATGTATGTGGCGCCGGAAGCGCTCTCCGGCGAACTCGTCGGGCCCGCGGCCGATCAGTATTCGCTGGCCACCATCGCCTACTTCCTGCTCACGGGCACCCTGCCGTACACCGGGAAGTCGCCGCGCGAGCTCTTTTCCCAGCTGCTCACCCAGCCGCCAGTCACGCTCAACAAGGCGAAGCCGAATCTGGCGTTCCCTGTGGCCGTCGAGAACGTCGTAATGAAAGCGCTCTCGAAGCAGCCTAGCGATCGGTATCCCTCGGTCAGAGACTTCTCGGAGGCCTTTGCAGCCGCCGCGCAGACCACCACCATGGCCAGCGCCAGCAGCACGTCCGGTGCCATCGGCTCGACCAGCAAGACCGTGACTGCGACCCCGGCGGAGGCTGTCGGTGAGGACAAGGGCGGTCTCTTCGGGAAGATGAAGGGGTTATTCCGTCGCGGCTGACCGCCCTGCTGGCCGAACGTTCGGCCAAGCGGGGCGATTTCGTGCTGGCCTCCGGCCGCCGATCTACGCTGTACGTCGATTGCCGGCTCACCTCCATGAGCCCCGAAGGACAACTCCTCATCGGGCGAGCTGCCTTGGCCGCTCTCCGCGACAGCGGATGGCCGGTCGATGCCGTCGGTGGCCTCACCCTCGGTGCCGATCCGATCTCCTACGCCATCGCGCACGCGTCAGCGCTCGAAGCAGAAGCGGGTACCGGCGGAATGGTTCGGTCATTTACTGTTCGCAAGGAAACCAAGCAGCACGGTACCGGAAAGCTGATCGAAGGGCCGTTTCAGGCCGGTGATCAGGTGGTCGTGGTGGAGGATGTGATCACGACGGGCGGTTCGGCCCTCAAGGCCGTGGAAGCCGTTCGCGCCGCCGGCGGTCGAATTCTGGGTGTTTTGGCGCTGGTCGACCGCGAAGAAGGCGGACGAGAAGCGCTCGAGGCCGCCGGCCTCAGGGTGATCAGCCTGGTGACGGCATCCGATCTCCTGCCGCTGATCGCACCAGCCTGATACCGCGCGTGGGCGTGGGGCGTCTTGTAGACGTATGCATACGCCCAGCGCCGCCGACCGGCATGAGGCCCTCTTTGACGAAGAGCGCGCCAAGGACATCGCCACCGTCAGGATCGCCGCGAAACGGCGCTTCTGGAGCACGATTTTCATCGCCGGCGTGCTCATCGCCGGACTTCGACTCGGGCTCGCCGATGTGTCGTTGCCAGCAGTGCTCTCGATGTTCTGCATCGCCGTTGCCGCCAATTGGGCACTCGCCGCCATCGGTGCGTCCACTCGATGGTATCGCCGATGGCTGAAGTATGTCTTCGCGGTATTCGATACCGCACTCATCAGCGGCGTAGTCTATCTGTTCGGATCACCAGTGCTCGTGCTCACGTACATCCTGGCGATCGTTCCCTACTCGTTCGATCGGGGACCGGCCCTCGGCTATCTCACGACGCTCTCATCGGCCGCGGGTTTCCTGGTGGCGAGCTACGCTTACGCACAGGCGCGCCCCGCTGACGCTGCCCCGTGGCCGCAGGTGCTGTTGGCCGCCGTGATGCTGGTGGTCGTGGCGCAGCAAGTCATCCAAATGCCGTCCAAGCTGATCACGCGCATCCGTCGCACACGTGAACGCATGGCGCAGGTGGAACGTGGCGAACTCGAGGCCCGTGCCGACGCGCGTCACGCCGATGAACTCGGGTTTCTCGAGATGAGCTTCAATCGTATGCTCGATGAACTCACCCTGCTGATCGACACGGTGCAGCGTGAGGCCGATGAACTCGCCGCCGTTGCCACCCAGGTGCATGGTGCGGCCAGTGTGATGCAACGCCGCGCCGGCGATGTGGCATCGGGCGCGAGCGCACTCAGCGATGCACTGGTGCATCAGCGTGCCAACGCTCGCGATGGAGTACTGGCGAGTCAGGAGGCGCGGCGCACCGCCGACACCACCCAGCAGACGGCGGCGACCACGGCCACCGACGCGCACGAGGTGGATCGCGCGGCGGCGGCCAGCCGTGCGGCGATTGAACGTGCAGCACAGGCGCTGCTGCGTGTAGGCACCGATGTCGTCACCACGGCTGAACAGGTACGACTCCTCGCGCCCGCCTCGGAACAGGTCGGCGATTTCGTGGAGACAGTATCCCGCATTGCGCGGCAAACCAACTTATTGGCTCTCAACGCCGCGATCGAAGCCGCACGTGCCGGCGACGAGGGACTCGGCTTCGCCGTCGTGGCCGACGAGATCCGCACCCTCGCCGTCGAAAGTGCGCAAGCTGCCAAGCGTATTGCCACCACCGTGCAGCGCGTGCGCGATGACATTGGGGCCGCCGTCCTGTCGATGGACATGACCGCCGGTGAAGTCGCCGGCGCCGGACAGATTGCGCGTGACGCCACCCAAGCGCTGTCGGCGCTGGTCAGCGGTATCGAGCGCATCACACATCAGAGCGATGACGTGGCTACGCTCGCGCATGCCCAGGCTCAGCTGTCTGCTGGTGTGGCGGAGGCGTTCGAAGCTCTCGAAAGCTCGTCAGAACGCGCCTCGCTTGGCGCACGTACGGCCGCCGATGCGTCGATCGCGCAGCGGGCCAGTATCGAGGAACTGTCGCGCAGCGCCGCGCAGCTGTCGCAGACCGCCGCGCGCATGCGCGCGGTCGCGCTGCGTCACACCAGTGAGTTCGCCACGACCACACAGACCGCGGCATATGCCGCGCTGTCCACTACGCCGATGCGCTCACCAGAGACGGCGCCACGAGTGTCGGACGCGAAATCCATTGCGGCGTAACTTCGACCGGCACGAAGGCGATGAGTTGCTGCTGAAAGGGCAGAATCAGTCGCTGCCGCATATGTTCGAGCATGGCCTCGCCACTATGCGACTTTCGAAACGCGGCCGCTCCACATTGCAGTGAATGCATGACATGCCGCGAGAAGCTTTGCGGCGACGAGTACTCGAGGAGAAACGCGACCTGTGTGAGACTGTAGCCGGGATTCTCGAGCAAGCGCGCGGCGCGGACCAATCGCGCCGTCGCGAGATACTTCTTCGGTGCGGGAATACCGGCACGAAAGAATCGACTCATGAAAGTGGTGGGGACCACACCCAACCGGCGCGCCAGCTCACGCACCGTGGTGAGCGAGCGCGGCGCCAGAAAGAGTTCGTCGAAGAAGCGCAGACAATCATCGTTGGCACCGATCAGATCGGCGCGGATACGCCGGATCGCGATGGCTTCGATGGTGGTGGCTTCTTCACGATTCACGAACTGCCGCAAATCGCGCCATCCGGCGGGATCGCGGGCATCGACCAGCGTTTGCACGCCCTGCTGTCCCAAGGCGAGCAGTGATTGAGTGGTGCGTGCCTCGTTGCCTGTCAACAACGCGACGGCGGGGACACGGGGAAATTCGCGCACCATTCGTGCAACCTGATTCGCGTGGTGCTGCTGGTAGCGGGCAACCGACACCAGAACGGCCGACACGGGCTTGGTGCGCAGATCGCGCATCATCTCATCGAAGCTTTCACGATGCACGGTGATATAACTTCCCTGCCCCAACGCATCGACGCGTTGTCGCTCGGCTGGCGTGAGAAACGTCACGATGGCGCGCGATGGGGCGACGGCGGCGAGCGGTGTCTCGACAGGCGCGACCGGCTGGATTGGGTAGACGGTTGAACGAGCCAACGACGATGGCAACGACGAACCCGATGGGGATGACATACGCGCCTCACTCACCTGAGTGTCCGTGGACGGGGCCGGAGCTGCGGGTGCAGTCGGCCAATCACACCGACAGGCTACGCCTGCCTCGTCATCGTCCCGTCACGACTCGGCAATACGATGTATTCATGCGCAGTGGAATAGCGTCCCCACACGGACGTCTCGATGGACCGGTTATATTCCCGGAACTCATGGATTGGTCGCCGGCCGGATGGTCGCGATGCGTGGGCGCAAGTTCATGCACCGAGGAAAGTCCGGGCTCCACAGGGTAGACTGCCAGGTAACGCCTGGGCGCATGCGGTGTGAACTTCGTGCGACGGACAGTGCAACAGAAAGTAAACCGCCGCCCTATCGGGAAACCGGTCGTGCGGTAAGGGTGAAAGGGTGGGGTAAGAGCCCACCGCGCTTTCGGTAACGAAAGTGGCTCGGTAAACCCCAGTCGGAGCAAGGCCAAATAAGCGGCGAGAGATGACCCGTCTCGCAAGGACGTTGCAAGACGTCGAGCCGCGGGTAGGCTGCTGGAGCGTGTGGGTGACTGCACGCCGAGAGGAATGACCGTCCGGTGTCGGTGTGCGTTCGCAAAGGTCCGCGTCGGCATGTCGGCACTGACAGAACCCGGCTTACAGGCCGGCGACTTTCCGTGAGATCTCGGACTCCTGGTGGAGTAGCTCGTGGTATCGATCGCATGACGCGTTTTCGTGGAATAGTCGTCGGCGCCTCGTGGCGTCTGATCGGCCCATGTCTGTTGCTGGCGTGCTCGCCGGTCGCACCGGCGCCAACGCCAGTGCCCGCTCCAGTCGTATCCGAGCCCACACCGCCAGCGCCCGTCTTCACCACTCGCGTGCTGTTGCCGCGTGTGCAATCGCGAAGCAATTGGACGATCTCAGCCATTACGCGGCTCAACGTCAGCGGTGCCGCGATGCCGGCGGGAGTTCCTGACGAACAACGCATCGACACACGCGCGTTGGTATCGATGTCATTCGAGCGTGCGGTGTCCGGTGCGCTGCGCGGCACCGGTCAGATCGATTCGTTCACCGTGCGCAGCAGCATCGCAGAAAGCGCGAAGCAGCAGGCGGCGATGATAGCGGTCGCACCAACCAAGCCGGCACTACTGCTCATCGATGCGCTCATCGACAGCATGAATCTGCGCGTGGTGACGCGTCCCCCGTTGGCCAACGAATGCGATCGCCCCGAAGTGAGTGCGATGCAGCTGGCTCGTGAGCTGCTGGTACGGATCCCCGATGGTGTGACCCAAGGCGATCAGTGGAGCGACAGCACCGTGACGCTGGTCTGTCGTAACGGGGTTCCCCTCACCGTGTACACGACCACACGCTCCACACTCGACAAGCTCTCGAAGGAAACACTGGTGGTGACGCGCGACATCAGCACGAAGCTGGAAGGAACTGGCGGAACGGCCTTCCGGGCCTTCGAGCTGACCGGATCCGGCTCAGGGTCGCAACGGCTCGAAATCGCGGCGTCCAGTGGCATTCTGGAGCGATTGCAGGGCACGAGCACGCTCACCCTGCGAGTGGTGGAACGCATTCCGCCCGGAACTCCGCGAATACAGCAGGTGCTGCAACGGGTGGAGCTCCGGGCGGAACGACAGCGCTGAGCGCTGTACGAATCAGTCCATCAAGCGCAACGGCATTACCAGGCAGAGATACTTGGCGGGATCGTCCCACCCTTCGGGCTCGATCGTCGCGGCGCGTTCCGGTGCTTTGAACGTCAGACGCACCTGCTCGGTGGGCATGTAGCGCAGGATCTCGAGCAGATACGCGGCGTTGAAGCCGATATCGAGCTGATCGCCGTTGTAGTTCACCGGCAATTCATCGGACGCTTCGCCCAGGTCGGGCGTGGTGACGCTGAACTTGAGCATGCCGGTATTGAACGACATCTTGATGCGATGCGTCTGATCGGACGCGATCACACTCATGCGCTTGAGTGCACTGGTGAGTGCCGCCTTGTCACACAGGCAAAAACGATCGTTGTCCTTCGGAATGACCTGTTCGTAATTCGGATACGGGCCTTCGACCAGGCGCGTGAACACGGAGGTGAAGGGCGAGCGGAAACCGAGGTGGTTTTCACCGCGCGCAATCTCGAGCTCTTCCTCGGCCGGGAAGAGGCGCTTGATCTGCTCGAGCGCCTTGGGCGGCACGATCAGATCACCCGGCGGGGCGCTGCTCGATTCAACCGGCAGTTCCATCTTGGACAGGCGGTGCCCATTGGTGGCGACCATCCGCATGCGGTCTTCGCGCAGCTCCCAGAGCACGCCATTGAGAATGGGTCGTGACTCTTCGGTGCTGACGGCGAACGCGACATGCGAAATGAGCTTCTGCAGTTCTCCCGACCTGACGCGCCATGAATCGTTGAAGCGAACGGTGGGGAACGTCGGAAACTCATCGCGTGGTAATCCAAGCAGCTTGAACCTGGATCGCCCGCATTCGATGGTGACGCGCTGTTCGCCGCTGGCCGAAACTTTGACGGGAGATGGCGGCAGCTCGCGCGCGATCTCACTCAGCTTCTTGGCGGGAATCGTGATCGCCCCTGGCGTTTCGACATCGGCACTGACTTCCGTGCTGACGGCGATGTCGAGGTCGGTCGCGGAAAAACGAATCCCGCGCTCGGTGGTTTCGACGAGCAGGTTCGACAGGACCGGCAAGGTGGTCTTGGCCGGTACGGCGGCGGTTACCGCCGCGAGTCCTTCTTGGAGTTTCTCGCGCGAGATCGTGAAGCGCATGCCCGTTGTGTGGAAGGACTGCTGTTAAAAAGAGTCTTGGAGATAAAACCAGTAGTAGCAGCAGGGCGTGTGGGCTTGTCTATAAACGCCGCAAGCTACATGTGTCAAAGCACTTCCGCCATGCCGCATCATGTGCATTCCATGTCGAGTGGTGCTTTTTCTCCGCATTGCTGCACATCGGGGTCCCTGGAAGGGGTGAAAGATGTGGAGTGCGAAGGCCTTCATGTGGACGACTGGGAATCAGGTCCCGAGTTGTCCAGTGGATCGGAGAGTTTCCAACATGCCTCGAACCTTGAGCACGCGGTCGGCAAACCCAGGTTCTCCACCCATGTCCTCGGCCACCCGATCGAGCGAATGGATCACCGTGGAGTGATCGCGTCCACCAAAGGCGTTGCCTATTTCAACGAGTTGGAGCGCCAGAAGCTCACGACAGAGATACATCGCGACCTGGCGCGGGGTCGTGAGCTGCTTGGTACGAGTCTTGGAACGCAGACCGTCGGGGGTGACGCCCCATTCGCGCGAGACCACCTGCTGAATGGTGGCCACGGTAATCGTGGTAGGTGGAATGTCAGGGAAGTCCGACGTCGTCGCGCTCTTGAGCTTGTCGCGAAGCGCTTCGCGCGCGAGTTCTATGGAAATTTCGCGGTGCTTGAGCGAGGCGTAGGCGAGGAGCTTGATGATGGACCCTTCAAGCTCACGGACCGACGACTTCACGTGCTGGGCGATGAACTCGATGACCTCGTCGGGGATCGTGAGTTCGAGGTGGTCGAGACTCGCCTTCTTTCGGAGGATCGCGATCCGGTGTTCGAGATCGGGGGCATCGACGTTGGCCACCATGCCCCATTCAAAGCGGGACACGAGTCGGGACTCGAGTCCCGGGATTTCCTTCGGGGGTCGGTCAGAAGTGAGGACAATCTGTCGACCGGCCTCGTAAATGGCGTTGAAGGTGTGGAAGAATTCCTCCTGTGTGGATTCCTTCCCCTTCAGAAACTGGACGTCGTCGACCAGTAGCAGGTCGATCTCGCGGAAACGGCGACGGAAGTCGCCCATCTGTCCGGTCTGAATCGCATTGACAAACTCGTTCGTGAACTGCTCGGTCCCCACGAACGCCAAGCGCAGCGTGGGGGTCCGTTTGAGCAATTCATGGGCGATGCCTTGCATCAGGTGCGTCTTGCCAAGCCCGGTCTCGCCATAAATGAAGAGCGGGTTGTAGACCTTACCTGGGGCCTGCGCGGCCGCCTGGGCGGCGGCGGCGGCGACATCGTTGGACTTGCCGATGACGAACTGGTCGAACGTGTACCGAGGGTTTAGTGGCGCTGATAAGCGCTGTTGGTGCGCTGTTAGTGGCGCTGCAACAGGTGCTGGAGGCGGCTGCACGAACATGTCCATCTGCACGCGACCCATGCGTTCTTCGGCCACCTTGAAACGCACTTTCATGGGGTGGCCGAGGGCGACGGCGGCGAAGCTGGTCAGCAGATCGGCGTGCTTGGATTCGTTCCAGTCGGCGGAGAATTGATCGGGGGCGCCGATCAGGAGGGTGTCGCCTTCAATGCCGAGTGCGTCGGTGGGTTCGAGCCAGGTGCGATACGTCTGCTCCGGGAGGACCTGCCGTGCACGTTGGCGCAGGCGATCCCAGGTTTCGGCAGGCGTAAGGGACATGACAGGGGTTCGGGTTCGGGCAGGCCCGGCGGTAGGAACGCTTCGGGCAAGCATTGGGCGAGCATTGGGCGGGGCGGCAAAGGTTACGCCGGCGTGTGGATAAGTCAATCGCGTCAGCGACGTGACACCAGCATTGTATTCGTGAGCGCAAGCAAGTCGTCGCGCCGATTGGGTCGTCGAAGGCAAATCGTTGTCGCGGGTGTACTTGGCGGGCTTGACCTCACGCCAGTCCCGCGAGTATTTTGAAAGGCTAAGTCAGCATTCTTCCCGCACGTTGCGGTCATACCGCGTTACCTCGAGCATTATTATGGGCAAGCCCACATATCGTCCGCGCAACACCAAGCGAGTCCGCAAGCACGGCTTCCGTGCGCGTATGGAGACGAAGTGGGGCCGAGAGGTTCTCGCTCGTCGTCGTCGCAAAGGACGCAAGGTGTTGACCGTCCAGATCCCGTCGAAGTACGCAGGCGCCTGATCCCCGATCGTTCCCGCGCGCGCAGCGACTGACGCGCGGGTCCGATCTCGAGCGGGTTCGACACGAAGGGAAGCGAGTGCGCACCGCCTCAATGGATGTGCGCACCATGGCTTCCCTTCACGCGTTCCCCCGTGTCGGCTTCGTGGTTCCCAAGTACAAGCACACGGGTGTCGATCGGAACCGGCTCAAGCGCCGACTCCGCGAGCTCATCCGTCTCGATGTGCTTCCCGAGCTGCCGCCCATGGACCTTGTGATTCGCGTGTTACCGGTTGCTTACACGAGAAACTTCGAGACGCTACGCGCCGAAGTGTTGCAAGCCGTGCGTCGGATCGCACGGTGATCTCAACTCTCCTGCCGTGATCGCGAAGCTGTTCATTCTGGTGGTGCGCGGGTATCAACTCACGTTGTCGCCCATCTTCGGGGGCGCCTGCCGCTATTATCCTTCGTGCTCTGCGTACGCGATCGAGGCGCTGGAGCGCCACGGTGCGCTACGTGGAGGATGGATGGCCTTGCGCCGTATCGGGCGCTGTCATCCCTTCCGGCCCGGCGGATTCGATCCGGTGCCCTGAGCGCTCCCTTATACCGACCATGGAACCACGCCGCATCGCCCTCGCCGTCGTCCTGATGGCGGCGGTCCTGATTCTGACGCCGATCCTGTTCCCTTCGCCTGTACCGGCGCCTGGAACCAAGGCGGCTGTGACCGACTCACTGCGCCGCGCCGATTCGGCGACGGTCGCCAGCACCAACCCGGTCGCCGCCGATGCACCCACGGCTGCCGCCGGTTCCGGTATCGCAGGGCCGGGCATGGGCCCCCTGCCCGACTCCAGCAACGCGACCCCACAGCCCGTCGACATGGCGGTCGATACTTCCGTGGTCACGACCACGCCGGCCGTTTTTCGCACCACGAACCGTGGCGCGGCGCTGATCGGCGTCGAGATGCAGCGGTACGTGGCGCTCTCCAACAAGGGGCGCACCAAGGGCGGTCCGGTCGAACTCGCCAAGGTCGGCGACCGGCTGCTCAGCTTCCGGCTCGTGTCGCCGGGTGACACCGTTGCGCTCAATGCGCAGATGTTCACTACCACGCGCACCGAAGAGAACGGACGCGCCGTGGTCCGCTACGACGCCACCGTCGGCGCCCGCGCGATCACCATCGCCTACTCGTTTCTCCCCGACAGCTACCGCGTGAACGTGTCGGCGGTGGTGAAGGGCGCGCCCGAGAACAGCTTTCTGCTGATCGACATGCCGCCTGGTTTTCGGTCGTCGGAAGCGGATACGGCTGAAGATCAAACACATCTGGCGTACGCCTACAAGCTGGATCAGCAGAACGCGAAGGGTGTGACGTTCAGTTCGCTCGATTCGGCCGAGCGACGCATCGAGGCTGGTCCGATCAACTGGACCGTCGCCAAGAACAAGTATTTCCTGTTCGGTGTGCTGGCTCAGAAGGGTGACCCGGGCTTCACCGAGGTGAACTTCACCGGCGGCGCGCGTGTGAAGAAGGTGGCCGCGCGTAGCGAAGCCACGATCGTCGCCTCGCTCAAGAGTGGGAGTGTGGCGTTCGAGTTGTACGCTGGCCCGCAGGAATTCAAGCGACTCGTGGCGATGGGCCGTTCGTTCGAAACGTCCAACCCGTATGGCGGCTGGTTGCAGGGTGTGGTGCAGCCGTTCGCCACCATGGTCATCCGCCTGCTCTTGTGGATGAAGACCACGCTTGGCCTGTCGTACGGGTGGATCCTGGTGCTCTTCGGCGTCGCCGTGCGCATCATCCTGTGGCCGTTGAATCAGAAGGCCATGCGCAGCTCGATGCAGATGCAGCGCATTCAGCCGCACCTGCAGGAGATTCAGACCAAGTACAAGGGCGATCAGACCAAGCTGCAAGCGGAAATGATGCGCGTGTACAAGGAGCACGGGATGTCGCCGTTCAGCTCACTGTCCGGCTGTGTGCCCATGCTGATCCCGTTGCCGGTGTTCTTCGCGCTCTTCTTCGTGTTCCAGAACACCATCGAGTTTCGCGGAGTGTCGTTCCTCTGGTTCCCCGACATCTCGCTCAAGGATCCGTTCTTCGTGATCCCCATTCTGGTGGCGATCACGGCGATGGCCCTGTCGTGGATCGGTATGCGCGGCATGAAGGCGAACGATCAGCAGAAGATGATGATGTACCTGATGCCAGCTTTCATGATGGTGATCTTCTTCAACATGGCGTCGGGACTCAACCTCTACTACTTCGTGCAGAACCTGGCGTCGTTGCCGCAGCAGTGGCTGATTTCACAGGAGCGCTCCAAGGCGCAGCCGGTCGTGCAGGGATAGCGACGTGGTGACCGCTGGCCAGCTGCCTGGTGGCGACGACACGATCGTCGCTCTCGCCACGGCCGCCGGACGCGGGGCGATCGCCGTCATTCGGCTGTCAGGGGCGCGCGCGATCGACATCGCTCGCGCCCTTGGCGCATCCGCCCTCTCGCCGCGCCGTGCCACCCGTGTGGCATTGGTGCACCCCAACGGGGCGCCGCTCGACGACGTACTGATCACCTGGTTTGCAGCGCCACGCTCGTATACAGGCGACGATGTGGTGGAGATCTCCACACACGGTGGCCATGTGGTGCCGGCGCTCGTGATGGCCGCCTGCGTGGCGGCCGGCGCACGGCCAGCCAATCCCGGGGAGTTCACACGGCGCGCCGTACTCAACGGCCGCATGGATCTGGTCCAGGCCGAAGCCGTGGCCGATCTGATCGATGCGCGTACGACGGCGATGCAGCGACAGGCGCTCGCGCAGCTCGACGGCGGCTTGTCGCGTCGCCTGCTCGCGTTGCGCGATGACGTCATTCAGCTCGAAGCGCTGATCGCCTACGACATCGACTTTCCCGAGGAAGACGACGGTCCGATCGCGCCGTCGCGCATAAAAAATGCCGCCGCGTCGCTGCGCGACGCACTACGCGCGCTCATCGACACGGCCCCCCAAGCGGCGGTGTTGCGCGACGGCGTGCTGGTGGTGATCGCCGGCCCGCCCAACGCCGGGAAGTCGTCGCTGTTCAACGCGCTGTTGGGTGAGTCACGCGCGCTCGTGACGCCGATTGCCGGTACGACGCGAGATGCCATTGAAGCAGTGCTCGATCGCGCACCGCTGCCACTGCGATTCGTGGATACCGCAGGTCTCCGTGACACCGACGACGAGATCGAGCGACTCGGCATCGAAGTGAGCGCCCGCTACCTGGCGCAGGCGCAGATCGTACTGGCCTGCGGCAGTCACACCGACGAGATCGTGGCCACCCGCTATGCGATCGCGCAACGCACGGCTGGTACGGTGATTTCGGTGTACACGAAAGCGGACCTTTATGCCCCTGAAGACGACGGGGAAGTGATGCGCGTAAGCGCGGAGACCGGTCAGGGATTACACGCGCTGTTGGTCGCGATCGATCGCGCGGCGGCCGCGAACTCTGGTGTAAATGCCCAGTCGCTGCCAGCTGACGATGCTGTCCTGGTCACTCGCGAACGGCATCGCGCCGGACTGGCATCGGCGCATGACGAACTCACGGAATTCTTGACGGTGTGGGAGAGCGGTGCTCTGCCGGCCCCGGTGGCCGCCGTGCACCTGTATGCCGCGCGGGAGTCGCTATCGGACTTGATCGGGATCGTGGATACCGAGGATGTGCTCGACCGCGTGTTCCGCGACTTCTGTATCGGGAAGTAGGGCGACGGAGCCCCAACAACAGCAACAGCTGGAACACGGAGAAAACGGATTCAACGGAAAAGCACGGATAGGATAAACAGCGCTGCGTTTTTTATCTTATCCGTGCTGTTCGGTGCAATCCGCCGTTTCCGTGTTCCGGCTGTTCGGGAAATCACCCCAAACTCAGCGAAATCAGCCGACGATCGTGAGCCGGGGCCGCTCCATGACCGGGTCGTTCGCGGTGGCCAGTTCGTATACGCTGGCGCGCGTGGCCCAGGCGTATCCACGGGTGGCGATGGCGGCTTCGACCATGCGTGCGCCCAAGAAGTAGCCGGCGCGTTCGGGAAGCACCGTGCGCTCCACGGTGCGGGCCTCGTCACTCATGCCGCCGGAGAGATAGCGGAGGCGCAGGCCGAGGGCTGTGCGATCGCCGTCGGTGACGAGAGCGCGGGAGAGCACGGGTTCGACCTCGCGGACGCGCGCGTACTGCTTGCGGGCGAAACCGAAATATTCCCACGCGGCGTGACCCGGGCTGATGGCACGGGACACGTGAACGGCCAGTCCCTCGTTGACGAGCAACTCGCGCAGCGAGGCTTGGCGTCCCGTTTCCCAGTACGAGTAATAGCCGCCGGCATCTTCTACGAAGCCGCGCATGTCACTGCGGCTCGTGGGTGACGTGTATCGCACCACGTGCGTAAGCTCGTGCGCAAGCCAGAGCGGGATCAGCTCGGGATCGAGACCGAGGCCCTGGGTATCCGGGTTGGCGACACCGGTGAAGTGCTCGATGCACACGAAGGCCACGCCGCGGCCCTTGACGACCAGCTCTCCGGCATTGGCAGCGCCCACACCGACCATGAGCACGACATCGTAGGACACGTCGATGTCGAGCAGGGTGCGGACCTTCTCTTCCGCACGACGCGCCAGTGCGACGATATCGGTGCGCGCGAGGAGCGTGAATAAGTCGTCGCGGTTGGCGTTGACCGTGGACTGGACGACTTCCTCGAAATGCGGCCCTGCGGGCTCGAGGACATAGTTGTCCCAGTAGGCCGTCAACAGCGCCTTGTGCCGCTCGAAATAGGCGAGATACGCCGACACCCGATCGTCGGCTTCGAGGACAGCTAGAAAATCCGGTACCAGATTGATCAACATCAACGACCCGGGAACGGGAGACCGACGCGATCCAGAGCAACGAGCACTAATCGCCGAGCAAGTCGCGAGAAGATAGCCGCGATTTCCGGACGGTACAAGCTCGCTGTGCCGAATCGGGGGACCGGTGTTCAACTCTGAGGCAGCAGGTGCCGAGACTGATCGATGTCCTCTGACGCCGCGCTATGACCACGCTACATCTCATCGAACTGACCTGCCCCGTCTGCGAAACGCTGTTTCGCTCGCAGACCGTCGTGTCCACCAACGCTTACGGTGGGAAACGCACCGATTTTCACGAGCGCGCGGCCGGCATGCAGCCGCTGCCGTACTTCGTCCATCTCTGCACGCACTGTGGCTACGCCGGCGTGCAGCGGGATTTCGGCGACGACGCACACCCCGACGAACGGCTTCGTGCGTTGGTGTGGAGCGAGCTGGCGCCGGCGCTCACCGCGGAGCTGCCGTCAGGCTCGCTCAAATATGAACACGCCGCCAAGGTGGCGGATTGGCAGGAGAGTGATCCGCGGTATCTCGCGGATCTCTATCTGCGGGCGGCGTGGTGTTGTGTGGACGAGAGTGACACGGAAGCTGAGCGCTACTTCCGGCGGCACGCCGCGAGGCGTTTTGCGGACGCTCTCGACGCGTTCGACGGTGTCCCGATGGAAGAGCGAGCCGTGATCACGTATCTCATCGGCGAACTGTGGCGGCGTATCGGCGACGATGCGCTGGCGCAGCAGTGGTTCGAGCGGGTAGCGGACGAGGTCACCGAACCGATCGCGCAGTCCTGGGTGCTTGAAGCGGCCGATCAGCAGAGGACCGAACCGCGAGAGTGGTTCTCTTGATAACAGCGAAGTAGGGGGTGGGGAGTATGGCGTATGGGGTACTTCTCACTCCCGACTCCGTACCCTGTACTCAGCGTGTACCAAAGAGCCGATCGCCGGCATCGCCGAGTCCCGGAAGAATGTAGCCGTGCTCGTTGAGCTCGCGGTCGAGGGCGGCGGTCAGGATTGGGACATCGGGATGTTCGCGCGCGAGCCGTTCCACCCCTTCCGGTGCGGCGACGAGACAGAGAAAGCGGATGCGCGTTGCGCCGGCGCGCTTCAACGAGGTAACCGCGGAGGCGGCGCTGCCGCCGGTGGCCAGCATTGGGTCGAGCAGCAGGAAATCGCGCTCGCCCACATCGCCCGGCACCTTGAAGTAGTAGTCCACCGGCTCGAGCGTATCGTGATCGCGATAGAGTCCGATGTGGCCCACACGCGCCGACGGCATGAGGCGCAGAATCCCCTCCACCATCCCGAGACCAGCACGCAAAATGGGCACGAGTGTGAGCTTCTTGCCTCGCACCGACCACCCTTGGGTCGTCTCCAGCGGCGTGTCTACCGGCACCGGCTCCAACGCCAGATCGCGCGTGGCCTCGTAGGCCATCAGCATGGCGATCTCGTCCACCAGCTCCTTGAACTGTTTGGTGGGCGTTGCGCGGTCGCGCAGCAGTGTGATCTTGTGCCGGACCAACGGGTGGTCCACGATGCTGAGCGTGGGGAATGTGCGCGGCGACGTAGGCATGTGGTCGAAGGTAGCCGTTCCCGGCAGCCTACCGGTAGTATCCCGATGTCTCCGTGCCCGATTCCTCCGCTTCCGCTT